>Ga0310786_10001892_pt1 | contig 33097 bp, 59 predicted proteins | sample AusTroGonzalo_MG_FD_203881 | JGI IMG/M metagenome (GOLD analysis project Ga0310786, IMG submission 203881) | Bovine rumen microbial communities from tropical cattle in Woodstock, Queensland, Australia - Gonzalo_03 (v2) (version 2) | ecosystem: Host-associated > Mammals > Digestive system >... | reverse complement strand
GCCGTGGCCCCTCCCGCCTCGAATCGCGACCGGGGGGCTATATCTCCACATGGCCCAGCTCGTCAGCCCGCCATCTGATGCCTTTATGCTCCTCTATGTGGCAGTTTTTACACAATAGCTCCAGGTTATCCCAATTCAAAGCTATTGCAGGATCGTTGATGTTCTCCGGTGTCAGCTTGATCTTGTGATGTACTTCATCCCCCGGAACAATCAGCCCGTTTGACCAGCAGCGTTCACACAATCCTCCTTTTGATCGCTTGTATGCTCTCGCACATTTCATCCATGCCCCTGACTTGTAGAATGTATGTGCGAAAGATTGCACGCCGGACCCTCCTCGCCGTTGTAGCGTGCGACCCGCAGACCGCCAGGAGTGGAGCGGTCGCCCCCGCTGAATAGGTGAGCATAAAAGAAGAACGGCGCCTTTGCGCCGCCTCCCTGTGTGTGTCTGTGTTTTATTTCATCCTATTGTTTATCATATAATAAGCGCACATTCAATAACATTTGTCACATGAATTATAAGTCTTTATGCCATCTCATCTTCATTTCGCCAATCGGCATTTCCAATTGAGCATATCGTTGTCCTGTCCAATGCGTTCCGCCAGTTTCTCCATCACAAATCCAATTTGATGCTTTGAGGCTTGTCCCAGGTTCGCTCTGTAATGTATATGTAAATATCCGTTTATAACCCAAAGCCTTTGCTGCTCTGGTAGCCGCTCCGTATAGCATCGTACAGGCGTTGCGTGTTCCATCTGTACAGCAACGATTTACCTCAAGTGTCATGCCATCATCAAGAAATCTCCCTACAGGTCTGCCAACCATTGCAACACCGCATAGTCTGTCACCGTCATAACAAGCGATACTGAATTTATGTCCCGCTGGTGGTTTGTTGTGCCTGTGATTCATCTTGACAAAAAACTGTGCTGTCGCAAAATCACACGGTCTGATCTCAAGGATTTGCTTCACCTTCTTTCTTAATTCAGCCCATCAATGTACGCCGTCCTCAGCCTGTTCACATGCTGCCGGCTGAGCTCCAGCTGTTCACCGATCTTCTCGTCCGTCCAGCCCAGCGCGTAGTAGTTCCGCACGATGATCCGCAGCCGGCGGTCCACGATCCCGTCCATGATGATCTCGAACGCGTCCACCATGTCACGAAGTTCCGCGCACTTCAGCTCTATCCTGTCCAGCTCTTCGTCTGCGTCCTGCCGCTGAAGCATTGCCGCCTCCGGGTCGTTGGTTCCCCTGGGCATGCCTGTCAGCTGCACAGCGCGGATCGGTCGCGGCCCTCCGATGAACTGATTCAGGAATCTGGACTGCCTTTCCAGCGTTTCGATCTCTATCACGATGTCCCTGTAGTTTTCCAGAAGCTCGCGTTTTGTCATTCTTCGCGTCGCCTCCCGTCTGCACAGAACCAATCATCGTCTACATAACGCATAATCAATTCACAGTATCTTACTGTTTCTTTTGACTTCGGAACGTTTTTGTAAACTTTTTCAATCTTGCTCATTCTGCAATCCTTACAGGAAACAATTTCATTTAATGGACATCTGATATCCCGCCTGTTTGTGCGATATGCATTAGCAACCATTATTCCAGAATCGTCATAATCAGATGCAATACAACCACAATTTTCACTGTCGAAAAACAAGCAATCTTTGCAGCTGTTTGGCATTTGTACATTAATCTGAATCATTCCTTTGCCTCCCCGTTTGCACAATAGAAGTTCGGCGTCATTATTCCGTCTATTCCGTTTCTGCATTGTTCGGAAAAATAATCATAGTATTTGCAATCCTTGCACCGGACTAATTCAGGAGCATTGTGAGCATCAAACGAATCAATCGTCTCCTGTGCCATGGCTCGCACGATGTATTCTTTCATTCACTTCACCGACCTTCCTGCCCCAATGGATACATTCTTTGTGGCTTGTCCGTATCCATGATGATTATTCCTTTTGGAAGTTTCTTTTCCACTTCTTCGATTTCATGCAGATATTTGCTTGAGTAAACATATGTCACCGTCAAACCGTATCCGTCTGTTGTTGGTGTATTCCTTTTCCATGATTGCGTTATTTTCATTTACTTCACCAACCTTCCTGCAATTCAAAATCATGTCTGACCTTAAACGGCATTGGTAATGGCATCCACGCAACAGGTTCTATTGGAGCAAACCCAAGCTCTCCAAAAAAAGTACCGTCACTTCTGCACCAAAATTTATCGGTTGCGGTTGTGATGAGATAACCTATTCCAACACCTTCGACATACTCATTCCCCGCATCGTCCGTATATGCAGGATACGAAACAAGCACCATCTGTGATGCAACAGGCAGTTTATCTGAAACATCAATCCATTTCATTCACTTCACCGACCTTCCTGCCGTCTATATTGCTTTGCTGTTTCGTGAACCGCATCTGACATAAACTCTCTTGCGAAGTCTATTGCTTCCTGTTCTTCTTTCAGTTCGTTTTCCGGTTTCGGAATGTCCGGTACGTTAAACGGGCATTCCTCACAACCATTTTTACAAATTGCTTCTGTCGGCATTTCTCCATGAAGCGGTCCATAGATGCACATTCACTTCACCGACCTTCCACTCTAATGAACAGATGACAATACCCATCCTTCACTAATGCAAAGTTGTGTTCAATCGGACAAGTTGATTTGCCATCATTTCTGTTGAAACTCGCATGACGGCAATTTACACAGTTGTCCACGCCGATTTCTTTCGCCCATGCTTCATAGTCTTTTGTGCGGTCTTTCATCAGAGCAATGGCATCAATACAAGTGTTCTCATATTCTTTGAAATTTACAGATATATATCTTCCGTTTTCTCGTTGAGCGTTTTGCACCACCTTGAAATGTTCTGCAACCTTTTCCAACCCCTTGATAACCTTCTCCCGGTCAATCATTCAATCTCCCCCTGTTCCTTCCGCCAGCTGATGCTGCCTTCCTTCAGATAGTTGTAATAATACAGTTCATGGTCATAGCTAACATATACAGGACACTTGTCAAACATTCTTTCATTGAATTCAACGTCGCTCCAATACGGCGTATCAGGGAACCGCGTGTCTCCGATGAACGACCTCCGCCAGCACTTATTCCATACGGCCACATACCGGACTTTGACTTGCTGATAGTATCCGCGGCCTTTCCAGATGAAGTTGAACATGATGACGTCAATATCATCCGCCCATGTGCGTGATATCTCATCCGCCAGCATCTGAAGAACGTATTCATGCAGCCACCAATCATCATGGTCGAGGAACAGCACCCAATCGCCTTTCGCCGCATCGATCCCCGCGTTCCTGGCCAGCCCGTCAAGGCCGTATTCCGTTTCGATGACATTTGCATGGTACTCATCCCGGCAGATCTGCGCCGTGTTGTCCTCGCATTTATCGCATACGACGATCAATTCATAATTCGTGTATGTCTGGCTCCGTATGGAATCCATGCACTTCCTGATGAATCCTTCCGCATTGTGCGCCGGTACAATCACGGAGAAGAACGGCTCATTCATGATGATCACGCTCCCATTCAATGTGAAACTTATACAGCGATTCCCAATCATCTGAACATAGCATCGGAAGCGCTTCGGCAATTTTGTCCATCGACCAATCCCACCATTTGACACTAAAACCTAAATCTTTCCGCCATTTTATGTGTTTTGCTGGTACACCGCCGACAACTTCATACGGATGAACATCCTTTGTCACAACAGCGCTGCCGGCAATCACGGCTCCGTCGCAAATCGTCACGCCGCTCATGATCTTCGCATCATTCCCGATCCATACGTCGTTTCCGATCCTGATGTCGCCCTTTGTCTTTGCGTGGCGTTCTTCATTCATACCAGGAAGCATGACATTGAACGGATACGTACTGCACCATTCTGTATGGTGTTCACCGCCCAGCAGGAACTGAACGTTTGCTCCGATCGAACAGAACTTCCCAATGTACAGCTGTGCGTCTTGCCCCCATGTCCATATCCGCGGATTGCACGCATACGTAAAATCGCCAACCTCTGCGCATCGGTTTTGCCATCCTCCGCGCTGCTTCTCCAGCTCATCCCGTAATCGTTCAAGATCAAATCCTGTCACTTCCATCGCACAGGCCTCCCGCAGTTCCAGCAGAACTTACACTTGATCCGTTCCTCTACATTGACAAGATGCACGCCGCAGCTTCCGCACACGGCCTCCCCGTATTGATTGATCTTCCGCAGGACAGCCAGCTTCTGGTCTGCCGTTTCCGCTGTGATCATTTCAGGAATCTCCACTTTTTTAGGCATTGTCATTCTTCCTTTCTTTCTTGAATCCGATCTGTGCAGCGCGTTCAAATGTCGTGAATCTGTACCCGCATGACGGGCATTCCCTCCGCCGCCTGGTTGAATAGTCGCCGTTCTCCCGCGTTTCGATAATGTACGTTCGTATGTTGTCGCATTTAGGACACATCATTTCACACATACCTCTTTTTCCGTTCGTGTTTCATGTTCCGCCAATACTTCCGCTTGTTCGCCTCGTTGATCGTCAGGCCAGCCGGCTCTTTCTTTGCCATCATTTCGTTGTATTCTTTCTTCCAGCTCTTATACTCAATACACATTGAATGGCAATTGAAGCGCCTTTTCTGGCAATCCTTACACGGTGCAATCTTTTTCATCAGTACGGCATCCCCTTGTCTTCCGTCCGCGGTGATAGGAATTCCACATCCTGCGCCGTCACTTCCATGCTGGCCCTTGTCGTGCCGTCGTTCGCCTGGTACGTCCGCACCGTCACCGGACCGATCACGCATACCTTCCTGCCTTTAAGGAGGAATTTCTGGCAGTTCTCGCCCAGCTTGTCCCATGCGCTCACGCGGAAGTAATCCGCATCGTCGCTGTTCCGCTTGTTCACCGCCACGGTAAATCCGCATACGGTCTTTCCTGCCTGTGTGGTCCGCAGCTCTGGATCTGCGGTCAAATTACCGATTATCGTCAGCTTGTTCATCTTTCTTTTCTCCTTCCGTCAACTCTTTCAGCAGCCTCACGGCGTTTTCCATTGCGTTCCGCGTCGGTATGTTGTACTTGCTATACTTCAGCAGATTCTCCATCACTTTGATCGTGCATTCCGCGTCCATCTCCATCATGAAACAATCCCCCTAATCATCCGCTGATACGCTTCGTTCTCCACTTCGTCATAATCACGCTGGTCATATTTCTGCGCGTTGACGATCTTCTTCTTGCTCTCGCCCTTCAAAACGGCTTTCAGATACGCGAGATTCGGCGCTCCATGATCCACGCAGGACTTCAGCGCGTCCAGCAGCTTTGTCAGCCCGTTGTCCGCATACAGCGCGATCAGCGAGGCCCGGACGTCGTTGCTCATCTTGAAGCCGGCATCCTCCGCCGCGTCCAGAATCCGGTCGTGGTCTTTCTGAATCTCCTGGGCGTCGTCGGCGTCCATAAAGGATGATTTCATTTCATTTCTTTTTATTTCATTTCCTTTCTTTTCTTTTTGGCTTTCGTTTGGTTCGCTTTGGTTTTCTTTGGTTTCGTTTGGTTTCATTTGGTTTTGTTTGCTTTCGTCTGGTTCTGTTTGGTTTTGTTTGGTTTTCGGCCTTCCACCTTTCAGACCGTTCTCGCGGAGGATTCTTGATTCGTCCGCGGCGTGATCGATGTCACGCTTTGCAACCGGCCACACATACCTCTCATTCCCGAACAGGCCGTCCGGTTCTTCCCCGCTGGCCGCATAATGCAGCATGGCGAGGAACAACCGTCCGACCTCTGACGGATCGAGCATTTGCAGAACGTCCTCGAAATCCGTCCACACTTTCAGATACTTCACGCTTATCCCTCCAGCTTATATCTGGCGTAAGTAAACGGGCCGTATTCATTCTTGCCGGTTTCGATCACGGTGCTGATCTTGCGGCCTCTTTTCTTCAGGTCATAGATCCGCGCTGACAGCCTCTTGATCCGAAGCCTGTCCGCGTCGTTCTGTGTAATGGAGCCGTTCTTCTCCATGTATTCAAGAACTCTCTCCCGCTGCGGTATTTTCATCTTTATCATCCTTTCACAAATAGCTTTTTCCGAATATCTCCATGAATTCCTCATGGCTGTACAGTTCCTCGAATTTCTCCTGACAGGCACGCTTGATCATCTTGTCCAGCTCTTTGTTCTTGTCATGAAGCTCCATGTGGATGTCATGCCGGAGCCAGATCCAGCAGCCGTATGCCTCGCTGGCGTTCCTCCGCGGTCCGCCGAAAACATGATGGCGGTCCAGGTGCATCAGATAGCCGGTGACGAAGCATTCCTTCTCTGTCTGCATTATGCTTTTGCTTGCCATTGCTTCAGCATTTCCTCCTGTTCTCTCCGCGCCGGGATCGGTATCTCCATCTGCTGGGCCTCGTCCACCAGGTAATCGATCAGCTTGCTCATGGCCTGTGTGTCATAGGTTGACGATCCGTAATACGCAAACACCAGCTTGTATCCCGGCAGTTTGCTGTCATCTATGACCTCCGCAAACCATCCTGTGCCTTTTGCCGCCCATCTGCGCTGGAAGGTTTCAACGGCCTCCGCCTTGATCGGCAGCGGTTCATATTCGCCGACTTCCCTGATGGCCTTCCGGTACACCTCATCCTTCGGAACCGGCGGCGTGATCGCTTTCCCTATGTCAGAACACAGCGCCCAGCAGAAGGCATTCGCGTCCAGGCTGCGCGGTTTCGTGGTTTTCTTGATCTCTATGCTTACCTCGTGATCCTTCAACCGGTAAAACATGGAGACAGGGTTCTCGCGGGTGGTGAAGGATACAATCCACTCACCACCCATCCCGCGCACGATGTCCTTCAGCTTGCCGGTCATTTCTTGTCACCCTTGAAGTTGTACTCAATGGCCTCGAATACAACCTCCGCCTCAGCCAGCGTGATCTTGTTCCAATCTACCGGCTTGATCGTTCCGCTCTTGACAAGGGCATCCACCATCTCGAACACTTTTGCCCTGGCTTCCTCATAGGATGCAAGGCCCAGCCGTTCCTGTGTGTCGCGGATCATCTTCCGGATGAAGATCGTCGTGGGCGTCTCCGTCGGTTTTTTCTGGTTGTTGATGGCGTTCGCCAGCTCTTCCGCGCTGCAAATCGCACCGCCTTCGATGCCAAGGCCAAGGAAGCCAAGCGCACGGCCCACCGCGGACGTCTCGCAGTTTTCGATATAGCTGGTCTTGTTGATGTAACTGCTGGATTCTTTCTCATAGGCCCATCCGGTGGACAGGATCAGCTCCGTGTGGTTGTTGTCGATGTAGCATCCGACCTCCGCTTTCATCACGCACACGCCGTCGTCAATGCTGACCATGTGCGTCCTGATGAATCCGTCCGGGAACAGCTTGCGGAAAGCGATCACCCGCTGGTCCACCATCACGTAGTTTTTGCCCTTGAAATCAATCCCTTTCAGGCCCTCGTTGGCCTTCTGGATCTGCTCATAAGTAATCATTTTTTAATCCTCCATATATTCATCGTCCGGTTCGTATTTTGATTCCAGAATGAAGTCCATAATGCGGTCCGCGTTCGCACATTCCCACGGATCTGTATCAGCGGAGCCTTTCGCACGGCAGATCTTCGCATATGGGCAGCGCTCACGGCAGTTTGTCGGTTCCTCCATGATCATGCCCCCTTGTTGCTGTTCGTGCCGTACAGATCGTCAATGATGCACGCCAGCTTCGCGCTGATGCTCTTCAGGACTTCCTCAATCTTGTCCAGCTTCTGGTTGACATAGTACGTCGTCTGGACCGTTACGCTCTGCCGGTGTTCAACCACCTGCGGCTTCTGTTCCGCGACCGGCTCCGGCTTTTCTTCCTGAACGGGTTTGTTTTTGTTCGCTTTCTTCTTCTCGTACTTTTTATGGTATTCAACGCTCATCGCAGCAAGGATCTGCAGGTAATCTTCAAAATTTTCTGCTGATTTGATTCTTCCAACTGTTTTCACACTGAGGCCCATGTATTTAGCAACTTCTGTATTTGGCGCGCCGTTATTAAACATGATCTTGCAAGCATCGAACATTCTACGGTCAACTTTCGGTGCTCTTCCTCTTTTCTGATTTTCCATTTCTTTTTCGCCCTTTCTGTGATAGAATAATCACGGTTAATTTGTTCTGGGGCCGGTTGATGTTGCCGCATCGCCGGTCTTTTTTGCGTGCTTTCCGACATATTCCGTCTGCTGAACGGTGTATCCGATGTTCGTCCATCCTATGTCAAGCACCGGAGCCGGCTGATTCACTTCGAGACGGTATGTCTGGATCTTGCCGTCCATCATCGCCAGCCGGATCTTTGTCGGATATCCTGATTCATCGTGTTCCCAATATGGGACCACATTGGACAGCGGTTCGATTCTCATGCTCACACCGCCTTAATCCATAGGATCGTCATCAGCACGGAGGCCAGGAGCGGAAGTCCGACAATCACAAGATGGAACAGATCACGCTCCATGATTTCGTCCTCCGTCATTCGTACTTTGTACCGTCTCCCCATTGTCGTTTTCAGTACTTTGTATTGGCTCACGAAATCCACCCGCCTTTCCTTAAAAAGTCCACTCTGAAGAACTTCACGCACCGACCGGACACGATGTAGTTGCATATGTTCCGGTCCCATGTGCCTTCCTTCGCTTTCTTGATCATCACGCCAGGATTCATTCCGATGATCGGCGCAAGGTCCGCCGCATGGAGCATTTCGTCTTTGCGCTCCATCAGCAGCAAGATCGAATCGGAGTATTTAGGCGTCATCGGCTTTCACCATGCTTTCCTTCACCGCGTCGATCAGCTTCAGCATCCCGCGGATCTTATCGCCGGAGCAATCCTGTTCGATAAAAGTGCGGATCAGTTCCATGCTCAGAATGTTCAGATTGTCGATGACCCTGTCCTCCGTGATATAGTGCCAATCCATGCCTTTCATTTTTCAAATCTCCTTTCCGTATTGTTTGAGCTGTCCGGCCACCGGGTTGAACAGGAAGATCTCGCCGCCGACCTTTTCGGAAACGCGTTTCGCCGCGTCTCTGTCTCTGGTGATCCATGCGTCCCACGGGCTGACACTCCACCGCAGATCTGTCGAGAACAGGATCGTGCCGACAAGATACTCGCTGCCCCTCCGGATGATTAAGCCGGTTTTCTTTCTGATTTCCACTTTGTTCAACTCCGGTTTGTGCTATTAAATAGCATTTCGTTCGCGCAAAAAAGACACGCGCTCAAACGGTACGTTACAAAACGCGCAGTATCTTCGCGCCATTTCGACCGTCGGCGATGTCTTTCCGCTTTCCCATGAGACGATTGTCTGTTTCCCTACGTGCAAGGCTTCCGCCAACTCCGCCTGTGTTTTGTTTGCATTTACACGCGCAGCACGCATGGAGATTTTGAAATCATCCATATGTTGTATCCTCCTTTCTCAAAAAGTTCGATTAAATACTACTACTATTAAATCGCATTGTCAAGCGCAAAAATACTGTTTATTTGACTTTTGGTTTCGTATATTGTATATTAAGATTCCAAGGAGGAATCGGAACAATGACCGACAGGGAAATATTCAAAAGGAATTTGAATCATTATCTAAATATTTCCGGCAAGAAGCAGAAAGATCTGGCCGAATACGTCGGCGCAAAAACGACAACGGTTTCCGGTTGGACGAGAGGAATATCATATCCGCGAGCGGAAGCGATGGAAAAGATCGCGATGTTCTTCGGAATCACAACTTCGGAACTGATCGGAAACAAAGACGATTATTACAGACGGGAACTGAATGACCGGCTGGACCAGCTGAAAACGGTGGAGGCCAGACTCTTGGCCCAGGGCGTGGACAGTATGCCGAAGGAACAGCGGGAACAGGCGCTGGCCATCATGAAAACAATCTTTGTGCAATATGCAGATTTATTTAATAAGGAGAACGACGATGAAACCTGATTATCAAAAAGCCGCCACCAAGGCAATGGAAACCCTCATCAAATACGACATTCACTCCGCTCCGGTTGATCCGTTGCCGATTCTGAAAAAGATTCCCGGCGTGCTTGTTATGTCTTATTCTGAAATGTCCGATTGTGTAGGCATGGAGCGCAGAAAGCTGATCTCAACGTTCGGCCTTCCGAATATGGACGCATCCACGACCGTCGTGGATGATAACGGAAATAAACTGTACATCGTCGCGTACAATATGCTCCTGTCATTCAATATGCTCCAGCGTGCGCTGGCTCGTGAGCTTGGCCATATCGTCCTGGGACATGACGGATCACGGACAGATGAAGTCCGCACGGCGGAAGCCCGCTGCTTCGCCCAGCATCTGCTTTGCCCGCGTCCGCTGGTCAAGGCTGTTCAGGATTCCGGCATTCCGTTCACAATCGATTTGCTCGGAAATATGACCGGATGCAATGAGCATTGCCTGTCCTGTATGCGCCACCTTCCGGGTGTTCTCGTGCCGGCAGATCTAAACAGCCAGGTGCGTGAACAATTCAAAGATTATATAGAAGAATTCCTTCGGTATCAGCTGATCCTGTCCACAACGGACACATCAAGATACGCTCTGTTCGGAAGTTTCATGGACTTTTACGAGGAGGCTATATGATCTGTTCAAAGTGCAAAGCCGAAACCGTACCAGGCGCGATCTTTTGCCATCTGTGCGGGAAAAAGCTGGTCACGACGAAAAAAGGCCGCACCAAGTCCCGCGGAAACGGAACCGGTACGGCGTTCAAACGCGGGAACACATGGACGGCACAGGTCGTATATGATCGCGTCTATGTGGCAGATGACAAACCTCTGAAACGGCTGACGCGGTCAAAGGGCGGCTTCAAAAGCCGTGAGGAAGCTCTGCGGTATTGTCCGATCCTGAAGGCCGGACCGCAGAAGCCGAAGGAAGCGCCCACGCTGGCCCATTATTGGGATACGTTTGAGAACGGGCATTTCAGCTCCCTCGGTGAATCAAAGCAATATGCCTACAAGGCCGCGTGGAAACGCTTTGCGAAGATCCAGAACACGCACATCGATCAGCTGACGGTTGCTACCCTCCAGCAGATCGTCGCGGATGAATGTAAATCGTTCAATACCGCACGCGATTGCAAAACGCTTCTGACGGCATTGTTCAGAACCGCCGCGGCGGAGGGATATGTGAATAAGGATATCCCGTCATTCATCCAGCTGCCGAAACAGGAAGAAACGGAAAGAATGCCGTTTTCCGATACGGAACAGGCTGCGCTCTGGAAGGCCTATGAATCCGGCGATATCCGCGCTGCGGCTCCCCTGTTGATGATCTACACGGGCATGATGCCGGGTGAAGCGCGGAAGCTGAATGTGGTGAATTTCGACATGGAGAAGCGGGTAATCATCGGAGCCGGCATGAAAACGAACGTCAGGAAAGCCACGCCGATCGTCCTGGCGGAATCAATCCTTCCGGTTGCAGAAACGCTGATCGCCAACGCACAGCCGGACGGACAGATCTGGCCGAAATGGAAACAGAAATGGTACAGGGATTATTATGATGTTCTCAAAGCCGCCGGATGCCGTCAATTGTCTCCGTACTCCTGCCGGCACACGACAGCCACCGCCCTGGCGATCACCGAAGGCATCGCACCGCAGACCGTCAAAAAGGTCATGCGCTGGGCATCCACAAAGATGCTCGACCGCTATGCTCACCCGCAGACGTCTGATGCCCTTGCCGCTGTCAATACGCTGAAAACCTCCCACGGATAACTTGTGTATTCCTAACGTATTCCTAACATCAAGTCCGCAAGCCCTTGTAAATAAAGGATCATCCGTCCTTTGCACAGGGAGGGCGTTTCACTTTACCCGCACAGCTCCGCAGATTGTCAAAAGTCCGCGGAGCCTTTATTTTTCAACAATCTAAGCACTTGACGGCTGCTTGATCAGACCGTTAAAAATACCTCTATCATACCCTCAAAAACTCGTCTATTCCTAACGTATTCCTAACAAATAAAAACGCCCCCATGTGGGGGCTAAAGGATTATGCTCCTTTGTACATTGCCTGTTTTATCCGAATCTGAGTAGCCGTAGCAATGTGCTTCTCATGCAGATAATCATACAGGACCATCATGTCTTTCGGTGGTTCGCCATGCTCTTTCCGATAATCTTCGATCAGTTCCGATACTTCTTTATGCAGTTTCTCCATGTGGCCCATCTCCTCGACGGACAGCTCATAGAACAGATCAGCCGTGTCCGGTTCGTCTGTTTTCCACCGCATAGCCAGGTCAATGTATTCCTGGGCATCGGACAGTTCGTCTTCGATCTTCTCGCTCAGGCACTTGATGATTTTCATCCGATCACCTCATCAGGCGGCGGGTGTGGTTACCGGAGGGAACACGCCGCCGGCATAGGTCCAGCTGGACGGGAACCGGAGGACGCCTGCCAGGCTGTTCTGAAGCTGGAGAGCGTTGATCTGGCTCTGCATATCAGCCATACGGTTGCCCATGATGGCATCCAGAATCTTCTGGGTCTGCGCGGTCGTGTTCGCATTGATCGCAGCGGTGTTGATCGCGCCGTTGTAGTTAACGCTGTCGATGTTGCGAAGGATATCGCAGCAGCAACTCTGCATCTGTCCGGCCACGCCGGTCAGCGCGGTTTCCACGGTGCCGAATTCGCGGATCAGGCTGGCGTTGCCGTCCTTGATCGCGGTAATGGCATTCGCGGCGTTCTGCGTGCTGGCGGAGATCGTCTGCGCGGTCCCGCCGGTCACAGCTGCCAGAATGTCCCTGGTCTGTGCCTGAAGGTTCTGATTGTCAAATCCCCTCTGCATATCCGCATTCAGGGTGTTGACGCCGTTGTTGCCGCCGAATCCGCCAAATCCACCGTTGAAGATGCCCAAGAGGATTAACAGGGCGAAGATGCCGCCCAGACCGTTAAGGCCGAAGCCTCCGTCGTTGCCCATGTTCATTACGGGCGTGATTCCTGTGCTATCCATTGTATAGTCTCCCTTCATAATATTTTTCAACATTCATCCGATCGCTATGAATGCCAAATCCTATTTCAGCAGATCAAGGATCTCCTGCGGGTTGATCCCCTTTTCCTCCGCCAGCGCATAGAACGCTTTGTCAGCGCTGCCATACTTCTGAACGATCTGCATAACTTGCGGGTTGTTTTGCATAAGCTGGTTCAGCATCAGCTGCGGGTTGCCGGCTGACTTTACCATACTGATCATTTGCCGGATCTGCGGCGGGATCGTTAACCTTCCGCCTAATTGCTGAAGAATCTGCGGTGTATTCATTCACAATGTCCTCCAATTTCTTGATCCTTCCCTCCAGGCTTCCATAGTCAGGAGCCGGAGCTGTCTGATGCGGTTTGATGTCATAAGGCGTCACCGTCTTATATCCCGCGCCGTCACTTGTCACAAGCCATACCAGAAGACCGGATTCGTCCAGCAACAGGGCCGAACTGTTCGCGCCGATCTGATAGGCACGCGCCCCGTTCTCTCCGTTTACCTTGGTCACCTGTACCGGCTGCGCCATCTGCTGGATCATCGGCTGCGGCATTCCGTAAGGATTCAGATACGGATTCTGGAAGTTCAATATTCTCCCCCCTCTGTGGATTTTTCAACGCTTTCGACGTATTGCTCGAACTCATCCAGCTTGTGGCGGCGTTTATATAATCCATACATATGGAGCGCCACGTCCCTGGTCATTCCGCAATCTATAAGCCTCGCGATCAGCTTATTCATCTGATCACCTCCTGCTTTAATTTTCCAATAAAAAAAGCCGCCCGGCGAGGGAGCCGGACGGTAATAAAGCGGGAGTTTTTGGGGAATAAAAAAGGCCCCGGCCTTTCAGCCGGGGATGTGTCTGAAGATAATATCCTCACACTTGTGGATTCTTTTGCGGACGGTCTTGACGTCCAACTGGTAAATCTCGCTGATTTTTTCAAAGGTCATCCCGTTCACCAGCCGCTCAAAAACCATCTTCCTGTCGATCTGATTGTGGATGTATTCCGCGATCAGCTCACGGATCTGGGTGTTCGTGTACTCCATTCTCCACCTCCGTGATCCGCTGGTTGATCATATCGATGAGCTGCTTTTCGCGCACGGTGTTGCCGTATACAAAGATACCGATCACAAGGGAAAGCGTGGCACAGATTACGATCAATGCAATCAGCATCCGCTTGTTTGCGCGGTTGTAATGCATCAAGACGTTCTCATGTGCGAAAAACGGGACACACGCTTGCTTGTCATCACAGTTCTGGCAATTATTCTCCATCTTCTTCCTCCACCTGATGATATGGATCTTCCGCTTCAGGGAGGCCGGTGGCCAGGCTTGTCAAAATGCTGAGGACAAATGCCGCACCACTCACAGAAAGTGCACGGAGCCACTGTACCTCCTCCAGCGCTGCCCCCACCGCAATAAAGCCGACGAATGTCTGTGCAAATGTCCTCAGCGCCCGGATCAGCGCTGCCAGTGCCCACTGTTTCCAATTCCTCGTCATTCATCTGTTCCTCCGTTCTGAAGTTCTTCATGTTCTGTTGCATATTCCAGCACCCGTGTGGCGCGTTGGTTCATGTAGCTGCTGAGGTTCGCCAGTTCGGTCCGCAGCTTGTCGTGATCGTTCCCTGATATAAAATGGAGTAAAAGTGCCTGCTGGGTGGCCAGCATGGCTCCCATGTCGTCGTTCTGGAGCTCGAAGCGCTTGTCGCCCAGGCTGAGACGCGCTTCCACTTTCGACATCCTCCCTTCCAGCTTTTTCACACGATCCCGGACGCTGATCTTCTTCCAGGCTTCCCAGCCCCGGACAAGAGCAACCAGCACCCCGGCGACAGCGACGATCAGCGCCACGGTATAAATAATTGCGTCCCAGGAGAATACCACGTCGGGGAGTTTCGCTTCAGGCATCTTTATCACCCTTCTTTCGTCATTGTGCCGCCGTAAGCCTTGACTATGCTTTCGGCGACTGATTTTGCCACATGCTTGATCGTGACCGTGTAATAAGTGGTCTCACCGGACAGGAGGGCCTCCCAGGTGCGCGCGCCGCAGATGCCGTCCGCCGCCAGCCCGTGGTCTGCCTGGAACAGCTTCAGGGCCTTCAGCGTGGTATTACCGAAGGAACCGTCCGCCCCATACGGGTCCAGGCTGTATCCCTGCTGAATCAGCTTGGTCTGCATCAGCGTGACGTATTCTCCCTTTGCGCCCTTCCGCAGCGTTGGCATCGTGATCGGCGCGTCGCCGTCGATCCCCGCCGGGATCGCGTAGTGCGTCCAGTTCCAGCTCTTGTCCTCCGGCGTGCTTTCCTTGACCTCGACGGAACAATGGATGATCACGCCGTTCCCGACGTACATCCCGGTGTGCTCCATCTTCTCGCCGACGTTCTTGAATACACAGCAAACCTTGTCGCGGGGCATATCTTTGATATCGCCCTTCTTTGACCAGTTGCTGTTGTCGTTCCACTGGCTGGTGGCTCCGGCGCCGTTCAGGGTGAGCCCCACCTGCTGCAGCAGCCAGCGGGTAAACCCCCGGCAGTCGAAGATCCGCGTCCGCTGGCCGTTCGGGAAATACTTGCACCCGTTGCAGGCGCCGGCTGATCCGTTCAGCACCTGGCAGCGCTTCCTGATCAGGTTGCGGTCGCCCTCGCCGATCGCGCTCCGGTTCATGTAGTACTCCCGCTTCGCAACGGTGCATTCCTCGCCCAGGGCGCCCCACACATACGGCCAGCCGATGCACAGCTCCGCGGTGTACCGGACGATCTCGGACTTGGTCTTACCTGCCGCCTTCCAAGCGGAAATCATGCCGGAGACCTGTGTTGCGCTATACATCACTGATCACCTCAGTTAATCGGAGGATCGCCCGGGAACGCGCCTCTCGTCCTGGATTCCAGCATGAAGCCGTCCACCGTGGACAGGCTCACGGTGGAGATCATCCGGGTGTCCACCTTGCACATCGCGCCCCAGGCTTCGGACATGTCGCCCTCCGCCCGGATCTTTGCCTTGTCAACGTCCTGCCCGTAGCCGTTGCTGTCGAACGTCTTCGGGTAGCCGTCAATGTAGTGGAATGTTCCGTTCGCGTCCACGATGTGGGCGTCGACTATGTAAATCTGCCTGGCCATGACAGATCACCTTCCTTTCTAAAAAATCAACTTGCACGCGTGTAAGTTTCGTGCGAGTTTCGTGCGAGTGTTTACCTCGTTAAATCATCATTTCACACAATCTTGCACGGGTGTAAGTTGCGTGTAAGTTGCGTGTAAATTCATCAAACATCGCAAATACAATGATTACACATGTATCTTTTTAAAAATGATTTTCACGCTTTGGTTTGCATACGGGTTATATGGAGACGCAATTCCTTTGATCTGGAACCCAACATATACTTGACCGCTATCAGTAAACTGAATAGGAACAGCAAAAATGTCATCAAGCGGCACATTTGTTGACGGGTTTACAACTCTCCAATTAGTGACCTCATATTCAGATGCTTTTAACCCCGTTCGTATATTGCCAGAGCCAGTGGTTGTGCCTGAAACTCCATCTGATATCGGCAATTTGCTGTTTAACGCATTAAGCCCCCCGTTGGAAACAGCCGTCAGGTTGGCGGTGGACAGGGTCGCGCCGGAGCTGATGGCGCTGCTCGCGACGTACAGCGATCCCTTCCAGATGACGTACTGTCCCTCGCTGATGTTGTGGGTCGCGGTGTTCGTGTTCTCCACAATGCCGATGTCGCTCTTCAGCTGCGCGATCAGGCTGGCATTGTCGTACATCGTCGTGTCGATGGTGTCCGCGTTGCCGTTGAAGTCCGCGATCCGGATCTTGTCGCTGGTCGCCGGCTTTTTCAGGTTGTAATGACTGGTATATGTTGCCATGTTATCACCTCATTATAAATTGTTCACCCATTCGGCGATCCGCTCGTGATCGTCCGGGCATGGTGTGTCATACAGCTCGCTTCTCGCGATGTCCCGGATCGTGTTTAGCGTTTTCGGGTCCACCTTGCCGAAGCTCTCCAGGCGGGCCCGCATCCACGGAATGAACTCCTCCCGGATCTGGTTCTTCATCTTTATGCTGATCTTCTTGCTGAACAGCATGTAGTACGTGTCGTATGCCGTCCTGGTGACCATGCCGGCGTAGCGGTCGTTATCGTCGACATACTCTGACGTAACGACCATATTCCGCCGGAAATGCCAGTATGTGGCCTCATCGTCCCGCCCGCTGTTCGTGACGCTGTTCGGCCTCCTGATCCACACATACGGCGGAATCTGTGTCTTGACTTCGCCGACATGCGAGTAGTGCGTCCGCGCGATGCACACCGCGTTGAACAGGCTGTCCTCCTGAAACGGCATCGTCTCGTCAAACCGGATATTCTGGTCAATTAAAAACTGCCGCCGGTAGAGCTTACCGTGGCAGAATACGAACCGCTGGACCTCCGGCGTGAAGTAGACATCATCGCCGTTCTCCGCCAGCATCTTTGTCCACATGAAGTCGAACTTGTCCGCCGGCAGGACGGTCATGTAGTCCCGCAGCGCGTAGATGCTGGAAAAGCAGTCGTCAAAATCGCAGAACAGAATCCAGTCTTCCGTGGCGTGGTCGATTCCAGCGTTCCTGGCCGCGCTGATCCCGCCGTGCGGGATGTCCAGCTGCTCCACCGGGTAGCTCAGCCGCGCCAGCTCATCCTCCGGCAATCGGTCCCCGCCGTCGTTCACCACCGTCACGTGGATCTTCGACCAGTCGATCCCGCGCTGCAGATCCAGCATCCAGAACAGCTTCCGCCCGACTTCCCAGGGCTCGTTGTAGTGGGAGATCACAATGTCGAGCATGTGATCACCCCTTTTTCAGCACGACGTTACAGTTGCCGTATTCATGGCTGGCGGCATAGATCTCCGTGTATCCCAGGTAAACATGATGGACGCCGTGGTTGTCCGCCTCGATCTTCGCCGTATTCCCGTCAATCAGCCTCAGGCCTTCGACAACGGTCTTCCCGTCAAGGTAAAGAAAAAGGGCACTGTCGTCCTCGATACAATGCCCGTTTACAACCGTTCCATCATTCAGCGTGATCGTTTCCATCTTTTACCTCCTGTGCGTCCAGCGCGTCCCGGACGGTCGCCAGCACCTGCAGGCAGGCCAGCAGCCTGTTCATGTTGTCGTAGGTGCTTTTGATGTCCAGCCCCTCCAATGTACTGATCACGTTCTGGATGTCCTGTTTGAGATTCATGATCCTTTCCTCCCTTATAAAAATTATGCGAAGTAGAATGAATGCTGAACGCCGTCAGCTGTGAACTTAATGTAGCTGTATTCCATGTTGCCGGGCTTCGGAACGGAAACCTGCTGCGGGTTCCATCCGGACAGAACACCAGGGAACGTACTGGACTGCATTTTGCCCGTGTCGACGTTCCCGATCCCGCCGGCGCTGTACGTGGCAGACACGCTCCTGCCGGTGCTGACCTCTACACCGTTAACGCTTGCCATGATCGGAATGGTTACGGTTTTTCCGCTCCACGACGCAGATCCGGCGTAGATTCCTGTCTGGGTTGACTGGTTCTGGGGCTGTGCTGTTGCCGTGAATGTGCCGCCGCTCCACCCCACGCTCCACGAAGAGACGGCCCGGCTAAAAGTTCCAACTTGCACCCAGTCGTTTGTTCCGCCGATAAAACTCTTTTTGTACAGAGTACAGCTGTTTCCGCTTGTCGTCATTTTCAGGTCTTTGATAAGCGGGATAATGGTTGAATAGCCAAGATCTACATACGAACCATAACTGCTTGAGTATATTCTGACAGTTCCGCCGGTTCCGACGGACATATTTTTGACACCAAGAGCGTCCATCAGGGAAATCTTTGACTGAATCAGATTCGCCGTGATGTCCGTGGCTTTCACATATCCGTCCAGGTTAATGTGGTCAGCGCTGATAATGATTGAGCTCCCTCCGTCATTGATCGCGCTCACAATAGCCGCCGGTTTGATCCCGTTCCCGTCAACCACCATTGAAATGCTGTTGGCGTTCTGCGTGATAGAAGACTGCAGCCCGCTGGCAACGTTCGCAACATGGAGCCGGATCTGGCTCGCCGTCTGCTGGATCGACGAATAGATCGTGCTTTCCGCAGCACTGACAGACAGTGTGATCTGTCCGGCGGTCTGCTCAATGGCTGACCTTAGCCCGCTGGCCGTGTTCGCCACTTCCATCCGGATACTGCTGGCCGTCTGCGTAATGCTGCTGTAGATCGTGCTTTGTGCTGCGTGCACCTCGCTCCGGATCTGGCTGGCCGTCTGTGTGATGGACGATCCCAGGCTGCTTGCTGTGCTGTTGTACTCACTCCGCAGCTGGCTGGCAGTCGCCGTGATATTCGAGTTCAGTTGCCTGTACCGGTCCGTGAAGTCCAGCTTCATGTTCTTGCTGGTCACTTCCAGGCGCCCGATGTACGCGTTCAGCCCGCCCTCGATCGTCTCAATGCTCCGGGACACCTGATGGATGCCGTCAGACAGCACCTGGAAGTCCGTGTCGTTCATCAGGACGCGCTCGTCCAGGACCTCCACCCATTTGGTGCCGTCGTAGACATGGACTTTCGAGCCCTGGGTTTCCGACCAGTCGTAGTTCTCGTCGTCCACCCATGCGATCAGGTCGTCTATGTCAGACCAGTTCCGCTGCGCGATACCCTCAACCCATAGGTCGTTGGCTTTCAGCGGCTTGTCCGCCGTGCCGGTCGGTGCGGTCCTTCCGGAGTAGATATTCGAGCTTTCATGGACCCTTGCAATAATGCCGCTCGCGGTCTGATTCAATACGCTGTACAGCTGCGATTCTGAAGCATGTACCTCGCTGCGGATCTGGCTCGCCGTCTGCAGGATCGTGCTGCCAAGACTTTGTGCGTAGTCCTGGACCTCGCCGCGGATCATCTCCGCCGTCTGTTCCAGCCTGGACAGGTAAACGCTGAGGTTTCCTTCGTCATTAATCGCAAGCTTAACCTTTAGGTTTACATACCTGTCAGCCGTTTCTTCCACGTCTGACATGGTCACGACTTGCTGCTGGTCACTGATCAGTTCCCATTGATTATTCTGCCAGCCCCACAGTTTCGCGCCCTGGACCTGGCTCCAGTCGTAGTCAACATCGTGGTCCCAATCAAATCCGGATGCGCCGTCCCAGGTGCCGTGGCTTGTGCTCTCAATCCACAGGTCGCCCTCTTTTGGTATGTAGGACGGATCTCCGCGCGGGTCTGTGTCCTGAATGAATACCTTGTTTGCCCCACTGACGAAGAACGTCCGCAGGTAGCTCGCCGTGGCGTCTATGTAGCTGTAAAGGTTCTCCGCCGTCGAGACCAGGTCTGCCCGGATGCCGCTGGCCGTCTGACTCAGGCTCGTGTAGATCGTGCTCTCAGATGCGGATACATCGCTCCGGATCTGGTCCGCTGTCTGGGTGATCGTGGACCGCACATCGCTGACGGCGCTCGCCACCTCCAGCGTGATCCGGCTCTCTGTCGCCTCGATCGCGCTCCATTGCTGGACGATCTGGCCCTCCGCGTACTGCACCCGCTGGTGCACGCCCTGGCCGTCAACAATAACCGACGCCACCCGGCTCCAGTCCGTGTCCGCGCCCTCGCCGGCGACCGCCTCCGCGATCAGTCCGACGTGGTCTTCCGTGTCCACGAACCAGGCATGGTCGTCTTTGTCCTTCTTTGCGCCGGTCCGGCCTCCGCGTCCGCCCTTCTCCGTGACTTCCTGCTTGTAGATCGTCGCGACGTCCGGCACCTCGTTCGCCAGTGTCACCGTCACCGTCTCCGGGTCGTGCGTGATGTCCGGATAGCTTAGTTTCGACACCCGCTCCGTGATGGACGTCCCGAACTCCGGCAGCGGAATCCGGCAGTACTTCCCGATCGTGAAGCTGTCCAGCGGTTCTCCGGTGGCCTCTGACAGGTCCTCGCCGCTGATCGTCACCGTGACGATCGGGTGGCTGTGCCGGTTCAGGCGCTCCATCGCCCAGTCGTACAGCTCGCCCTCGGTTTCCTTGCTCTGGTCCGTCTCCGTCTTTGCGATCACGCCGTACAGGTTCTCGTTCTGGCTGACGTATTCCGTGCTCAGGTGCAGATCGTTTTTCCCGATCGGATAGAACCGGGTGTACATCCGGCTCCGGTCCACGCTTTTCTTCAGCGTCCGGATGTTCCTGTCCATCCGCATCTCTGAGGCCGCGTCGTTGTCGATCGCCATCAGGTTTATCGTGAACGGATAGGAACTGTAGTTGTATTCCCATACGCACTCCGTCAGCGTGCTGGAAACCATCTCCAGCGCGCTGAACAGGCTGTCCCCGTTGAATGTGTAGGGCTTTGTCGCCGTCCGGGCCATCGTGCCGACCGCCCAGTCGCTCTGCTGGCCCAGGATGTATGCGACGGCCTGTTCCGCCGTGCAGCTGGTCGCGCCTTCCACCCCGGTGATCGTCGCCGGCGTGATCTCGCCGAACATGAGCTTGTCCTTCAGCGTGCTGATGATGTGCTCCAGCGTCACCGTCCGTGTGTGCTTTTCGTACTGCGTGTCGACCGTCCGCACGCGCCACACAATGCCGCCTCCAGGACCGCTGTCCGCCCGCAGCCAGTCACCGACGGCCAGCGCCGGCGCGTTCTCGTCCAGCGTCATGGTCGCCGTGCTCGTGCGTTCCGTCAGCTGGAGGCTCATCGTCTCCGGCTGAAACCGGTCCGCCACGGTCAGGCTGTGTCCGCTCAATAGCTGCATCATAGGTATCTGTTCCTCCAGTTGACCACCATTTCACAGTTCTGGTCCGCGATATATCCGATGTACCGCGTCCCGGGCATCACCAGAAAGTCGTCTGAGCTGTCCGCGGTCCGCTTGGTCATTGCGCTGCGGTGGGTGGTCCCGTTGTAGATCCTGATCACCAGCACGCCGTTCACATGGCCCACCGCCAGGGTCTCCCCGGCTGCAAGCCCCAGGCTGCTGAATACCATGTTGCTCCCGCCGACCGTCAGCGTGACGCTGTTCACGGTGTCGCTGCTCTTGTTCGTCAGCGCTGCCTCCACCTGGGCCGGTCCGCTGCCGCCGATCGCGATCGTCCCGCCGGCTGTCGCGCTTTCCCCGCCGATCGTGGACACCGTGGGCGTGGCGTCCTCCCAGTACGGGATCTCGTACGCCCGGAAGGTCAGCGCGAACTCTTTCGTATAGTCCCACAGGCTCCCCTCGCCGATCGGCTGCACCAGCCGGACGTTCAGCTGGCGCCCGGTTTTGTAGTTCGTGGTCAGCACGCCGCCGGCAGCTGCCCATCCGTTCACCGCTTCGATCACCTGGGCCCGGCTCGTCATCCCGGCGGTGCTTTTCCCGCGCTCCAGAATCCTGAACCGGACCACCACGTCCACATAACTCCGGTGTGCAGCCGTGACCCGCTGGCCGAATCCGCCGGCCCGGTCCGTCGCGGAAATGTTCTCTTTCCCGTCGCCAGGTTCCACCGCGCTGATCGCGATCCGGCTGTCCACCTGGTCGAGCTGCACATTATTCAGCGCGACCCGCCGCTTCAGAATCATCGAATCACCCCTATACCATGTCTCGCGCGATTTGCTCGCTCACATACGGCGCCACAAGCCGCCCGACGGTCTGGCCGTCCATTGTCACCCGGATATTGCTCACGCCGTTCCGGACCGCCGCGGAAATGTTGTTCGGCAGCGTGCGGAAGCTGCTGACGTCTTCGGAAGTTAGGCCGTTCTGGTTCGTCCACCAGTCCGCCGGCAGGTCCTCCATGCTGTTCCACTCTTCGTCCCCGAAGTCGTATTTGTCTGCAAGGGCCTCGAACAGCCTGTCCATCTTGTCCAGCAGTTCCGGGAATCCTTCAAATGCGCTTTCATAGGCTTCATATTCTTCATCGGTGAATTCGTTGTCATCCCGCCATGCATCCCAGAATGCTTCCGCCGCCTGTCTCATGCCGTCCGTGAATACAAGCGATTCGCTCGACTTCCATCCGTGCTGATTCTCCAAGCGGTCAAACAGTTCCTGATCTGTTGTCCAGCTGCCGGAAAGCACCTGATCAATCAAACCGTTCTTTCCAAGGTCGCTGATCGAATATCCGTACCTTGCATACAGAAGATCTGTTACGCTTTTGGCGTATTCGTCTCCGTTCTTCGCCATTTCGAGGAATTCTGCACCGCTGATGTCATTGCTTCCGTGATTGTTCAGGCTGTCAGCGATCACAATGCCGGCTCCCGCGGCAACAGGAAACACTTTTGCAAATAGTGCATTCCAGAATCCTCCGCCGCCGGATGATGCTGCAGCTGTACCCGCTGATGCCGCCGCAGATCCTCCGCTGCCCCATCCGAAAAACTTTCCGATTGTCGCCAGATGAGATCCGAAACTTGCCATATGACCGATCGCGTCTGTGATCTTTCCTGTCGCCCAGATGCCAATAATCGCCTCAAAGCCGCGCTTGACCGTTTCCCAATTCTCCGGTTTTGTGAACCAATCAAGAGCGCCGACGATCTGTTCAAGCAAAGTGCCAAGCATCTGAAGCACGGAATCGTCGCTGTTCTTCAGTTCTGACGCCAGCTGGTTCAGCAGCTCCAGACCGTTATGAATGGCTTCTTTTACTCTTTCAAAAATGGCTACAATATTCTCTTTGATTTTGTCCAACGCAGCCTGTTTTCCGGCATCATCATCCGCGTTGAAATAATCCTTGAACGCTTCGACGATGTTCTGAAGGTTGCCGGTAATGTCCAGCGCAAGTTTGCCGAACAGCTCCACCGTCGCCATGTCCTTCAGCGCTTGCCAGGATGCTTTCAGGCCGTTGACCTTGTCATACAGGTCGGACATTGTTTGCAGCTGATCTTCCGACAGGCCGAAACCGCCGTTTTCAGCGTCAAAGTCCGACAGATGCTCCAGAACCGTGTTCCAATCGTTCAAAAGGTCAAACGCCTTTGTGGCCTGTTTCCCGCCGAAGATATCAAATGCCGCCTCATTCCGCTGGAGCTTGCTCATCTTGCTCAACGCATCCATGACGGCCATCGCGTATTCCCAGCGATCCTGATAGTTCACATCGGAAACGCCGGTCAGCTCCGCGATCTTCTTTGCGTCCCCGGAGTTGATCTTTGTGACAATGCTTGCGATATCTTCCAGCGATCCGCTTGCATGGGATACAGCGCCAGCCCATTGCTGGATCTTTGTCGGATCTGTGTTCCAGAATCCGGCAAGGTCCACAATGTTGTTCGACCTTGCCGCCAGATCCACAACGCTTTCCCATACCTGTGAAACAGTATCCGCGATTGTTCCGACAATGGATGTAAACGCGTTTTCCAGCGCTCCGCTGATCATGCTTCCGGTATCTGCTACTTTGGAAAGGCTGTCAGCCAGGCTGTTCGTCGCGACAACGCCCATCTCCGCGCCGCTGCTGATGGCGTTCATGCTCCGCCCGGTGTCCTCGATGCTGTTCCGCATATTCGCCAGGGCGGTCCGGGCATCGTTCAGCTTGATCTCCCATTTCGCGATGGCGTCTTCGTTGTCGCCGTACTTCTCGCGGACCTCCTGCAGCGCCTTCTCGTAGGTCTTGACGACCTTTTCCTGTTCTTTGATCTGCTTTTGCAGATTCTTCAGTTTCGCCTCGTTCTTCTGCTGTTCGGTGGCGTTTTTGCCAAGCTCTGCTGATTCCGCTTTCAGTTCGCTCCGGAGGACCTTCAGGTTCCGCTGCGCTTCCTTTAGAGCGCTGGAGTATTCCTTCTCGCCTTCCAGAACAATCCGCTGTTTGATATCCTTGTCGGCCACAGACGCCACCTCACAATCCCATTCTCCGTCCGATCTTTCCGCCCATCAGCTTGATGTCGTACTTGTACCGGATCGTGTACATATCCCTCAGGAAGCCCGGCATCATCCTCCGCGCCTCCGATACCGAAATCCCGGCGATGAGCGCGTAGGCGTAATATTCCCGCACCCGCGTCCCCCGCCGGTCCTTCAGTTTTTTGATTCAATTTCATTCAGATATACGTCAAAAACCTCGTCGTCCGCTTCCGCGCCGTCCGTGGTTTCGCTTTTCATGCCTTCCTCCACAGCCGCCCGGATCGCGTTCCCGATCCCCGCAAGCGCGGCCACCCGCAGACGTTTCAGTTCGTCCCCCGTGACCGTTTCCTCTTTGCCTTCATAGGCCAGCTGTGCGTTCGCCAGAATTCGGAACAGCTTGCGGATCGCCTTGCTCCCGCCGTCCTGAATGGACGTAAACATATCTTTCATGCTGCCGAATTCTTCCTCGATCCCTTCCATCGCGTACATATCCATACGCAATCCGTATTCATGTTCTCCGATTTTCAGCTTTACCATGTGATCCTCTCCCTTTCCTATACGCAAAAATCCGGAGCGGAGGAAATCTTCCTCCGCCCCGTAGTGTGTTAGCCGGAAATGCCCGCCTTGGTCTTCAGCCAGGCAATGGCGTCCGATTCGCTGCTCTTGCGGTTGATCGCATAATAGATCGTATCGCCGCCGCTGGTCAGCTGTACGCCCAGCGCGTCGCCGCTCAGAGATTCCGTCTGGAAATCGACGTTCTCGCCCTTGGTGGTCGTGCTGTCGCTGTCCTTGGAGAACTGCACCTTGTAGAACCAGTAGGTCTTGTAGGTGATCGTTCCCTTGAAGCGTTCCTTCCGGTAGAATCCGCAGCCGACAAAACCGGCGGCGGCGTCCGTGACCAGCAGATCCGCGCCGGAGGCCGTGCTTTCCGCCACATACCCAAGGAAGGCTTTTTCCAGCGCGTCCGTCATGTTCGCCAGCTCAAGGCTCAGCGTGGCCCCGGTCATGCTGTTCTCCGTGTCGATCTTGTGATCGTCCGCGTAAAAATCCACATCGGCCCGTTCCTCATTGACGTCCGCCCGGATCATGTAGTCAACCAGCTGCACGCCCGTGCCGTAGCTGATCGCGCTGCCTTCTCCGCCGCTCGTATACGGAGCGTAGGTCAGGCACTTGATTCCGATTTTCGCCATAGTGTTATCCTCCGTTCAATTGTGAAATGATGCGGTCGCTCTCGGCTTGCATGGCCTTTGAAACGACCTCCTGCATTGTTGACTTCTGGCCGGTAATGAACTTGTCGCCGGTTTTCGCTGTCTTCCGTCCGCCATAGCCGTAGTTGATCACAAAGGCCTTCTTGGCGTTGCTGACCCCGCGCCCGTCGTACCCTTGCGGATACACTTCAACCCACGCGGAATTCAGATCCTCGTGATATTTCCCCGGCGCCACGCTGTCCAGCATGTCGTGGTGAACGACGTGCCGGTACTTTTCCACGTTCTTCCTGGTTTCCTCGACACAGGCTTCCGCGCCGGCCATGACCACCTGTCTGATGGCATCCCGGCTCAGTTTCGTCAGCATTCCGTCAATCTGCTCAAAACCGTCATATTCAACTCGCGCCATGTGATCACTCCCCGGTCTGCGCCGGAACTTCTTCTGTCCATTGCAGCGGTCCGTACATGATGACAATCCATTGCCAGCGGACCTTGCCGGTTACGTAATCGAACTCGCGGTTATTCGTATGCGTCAGGTCGATCATGCCTTCGCTTTCCAGCGCCTCCAGCTTCTGCTGGATCAGTGCCGGGTAGCCGTCGCTGTCGTCCTGAACATACGCCGTCACGATAATGTTCCAGGCGCTGTCCGTCAGATGGCCGTCCGCCCAGAGCTGACTTGCTTCGGAGCTTAATGTCACCACGCCGTAATTGTCCGGCGCTTTGTTCACCCAGGCGTCCTTCGCAAACTCAATGCCTTCCAGCGTGTTCAGTTTCTCCACGATCTTGTCGACCGCATTAACCGTCACCGCTGTTGTCATCCGGCTCCTCGTCCGTGCCATTCTCATCGCTCCTTTCCACCGTGATTTCGATGCCTTCGTCGTCCGTGCGGTACGTTCTGACAACCCGGAACCGCTGGCCGTGGAACTTCACGATCCGTTCGTTCTGGTAGTCCTCCGCAAGCGCGAGCTTGAAAACGTATTCCGGTCGATGTCCGGCATTCAGCGCGTCATAGTATTCAGTTCTTGTCACGCTCTGGATCGTACACATCACGGTCCGTTCCGTATCGGTGACGGCCTCGTGTACGCCGTGTCCCGTCCTGTTCTCTGTGATCAGCTGGATCACATCCGCCCTGTTCACGCTTCATCACCGCCCGTGTTTCCATCCCAGTTGGTGTATCCGGTGGCGTGCATGAGCTGGGTTTTCTGGATGTTGTAGATCTCCCTCTTCTGGTCGGTGTTCGTCGCGTTCTTGAAGAACAGCCAATCCACATACGAGAAGATCGCCCGCTTGCACAGGTTGTCCGTGAGCGTGCTTGTGTCCTGAATCCCGCTTTGCGTTACGACAAAGGACACCGTGCCCGGCAGTACAACCCCGGCGATCGTCAGATCCTTCGCCGCCGCGTCCATCAGGTCGCACAGCTCCCCGTCGTATTCGGTTGCGGTGATCCGCAGCGCCTTCTTGCACTCCGTCAGCATGATGTTCCCTCCATTATGGCCTCCTGTTTCCGGTAGGCCTCGAATGTCTGATATGTCACGATGCTGCTTGCCTTGTGTCCGATCTGGAGCTTCGGATCTGCGTAAATGTCAAAACCGCACCCGCGTGCGCGGATGCAGAATGAAAGATCCTCGCCGTATCCGGGAAGCGGGGAAAACAGTTCGTGATACTTGTCCACAACAGCCTGTAAAACCGCTGTACGCATCATCACGCACCCAAATCCGCACCCTTCAACCTTGAAGATGCCGTCTTTCGGATAATCGATCAGCTTTTCGTGATCGTTCTCCGCAGCCGTCAGGCCCTGGCGCAGTTTCTTGTACAGCACGGGATGATACGGCGCTCTCCGCATATGGCAGATGCCGGATACAATGTCCCGTCCTTCCATGTCCGCCATCAGATCTACAAGCAGATCAGGCGGGAATACCATGTCGCTGTCAATCCACAGGACAAAGTCAGCCTTTTCCTGCAACGCAATCAGCGCCAGATCGTTCCTTGATTTGTACACAAGGCTGCTGGCCATGAATGCGTGGCGGATCTGTCCGACCGGTTTAAGTGATACAAGGCTTTGCGCGAATTCCGTTTGCACCTGATCCAGACAAGGGATCGCAATCATCGTTTTCATTTTTCCGTCCTTTCCGGTCCTTTCCATAGGAAAAACGCCGGAGCGGTGGAAAGGATCAAAGCCCGCTCCGGCTTATCTTCAGGCCGTCGCCTTCAGACCATTAGTTGGTGGTGGATACCAGGCGCACGATCGCGTCGCCCTTGGCGGGCTTGGAATCGAACACGGCAACACCGCGATACATGATGCTGTTGCTGGTGAAGCCGGCAGATTCATCGGAATCCACATGGATGTCCTCGGACAGATTGCCCACGACATCGGACCACTTGCCCAGATACAGGGCCTTGTTCGCGGTGGTGACGTTATCGTCAACCAGCACGGGATAGCCCATGATGCGTCCGCCGACGCCGTTGACGGTATCCGGCACAAAGATCGGATTGCCGGTGGAGTCCACGATCTGGGCGATGTCGCTGTACAGCGTCCGCTTGTTGACCAGGAACTTCGCTTCGGCGTCATACGCGGCGGGCAGCAGAGCGATCAGATCACAGACCTTGCCATAGGTGTAGGTCGCGCTGACGATCTGGTTCGTGTTGCTGGTCCAGGTCAGAGCCTTGATACCGTTGGTGCTGTCGTTGATGATGTAATCATCGATGCTGCGGGCGATATCGCCGGCCAGCATATTGACCAGCCATCCCTCGAAGGCGTCGATGCTCATCAGCTTCGCGGTCCGGGAGATCTGGATGATCTTCAGGAACTCATAGCCGTTCAGCGTGACGGACACGGTGGTGTCGGCAGCAGGAGAATTCGCGCTGTTCTCGGTGTGCTTCGCATCGGCGGTGTTCCGGGTCCCTTCGGACACGAACTTGATGGAGCCGGCGACGCGCAGGAGGGTGATCTCGCTCAGCATGGGAGCCAGCTTCACCATCTTCTCGAAGAACTTGTCGCTCACCAGGGTAGGCACAGCGTTGGTGCTGTTGGACGCATATGCACGCGCTTCTTCTTCATTCAGGTTGCCCTGAAGGTTCCGCAGCCACAGGTCGCGGTATTCGGGAGAATTCAGTTCAAAGTTCATTTTTCTTGCCTCCGTTTCAATAATGGGTTTGCCCTTCATCTGGGCCACTTCTTCAGCCTTGCGTTCTTCTTCCGCATGGGCCTGTTTGCGTTTCTCAATCTCAGCATCAATAGCCTCAATTTCAGCCTTGCGGGCTTCCATATCTTCCGTGCTAAGAGAGTCCCGTGTCTCTGGAGTTTCCAGATCGGTCAGCAGCTCCGCCTTGCGGCTCTCAAGCTGTTCACCGTTCAGTTCGGTCAGATTCATAAATTGCTGACCTCCTTCCTGTAGTTTTCCAGCCAATCCAGAACCGCCATCCGGCGGGCCTTATCGGCTGCCCTTTCCCGTTCCTCCGCCAGCTGCTGCCTTGCGCTCTCCAGCGAGGCTCTCACGCTGTCCAGCGTGTCGCCTTCGGATGCAGCCTGGATGTTGGTGCCTTCATACGCCGGGAAAGCAACAGCGCTCACCTCAAACACCTTGCGGATGGACGTGATCGTCCGTTTAGGGCTGTCGGTGTCGATGTCTTCCCAGGCGTCTTTATCGACGACAAACATGAAGGACATTCCGCTCATGTCCCCGCGTTTGACCGCAGAATAAAGCGCTCTCGCCTCCGCGTTGTTCTCTGTGTCCAGATCCACGCGGATGTCCATGCCCTCGTCCGTGACGGACATCTGCATGGTGCTGTTCTCGTTGTTGTTCCGGCTCCGCGCCAGCGGGATCATGCTGGTGTTGTGCCCAATCAAAAAGCGGACATCCTTCAGGTCGGTGTCCGCCAGCGCGTCCGGGCTGATGCTCTCCCGGTACCATCCCAGGTCCGTTTCCTGGTTGAACACGATCGGCGTGCCGGTAATGTAGGTGCCGTGTTCCTCGCTCTGTTCGGCGCGGACCTCAAAATTGAAGGACCGGCACTCTTTCTCATTCATCATTGTTGTTTTCCTCCTCTTTGCCTTCATCCACGAAGTAATACTCGCCGCGGATCGGCGCGTGCTGGCCCTTTCCGTCCGGCAGCGGAGCATAGTTGAACAGCTCGCGTACCTCATCAATCATCAGGATTCCTCGGTCTCCCAGCTGCTGGGCCATGCTGATCTTGTTTCCGACGGACATATACTGAAGCCGGTTCGCCGTGAACAGGATCTTGTTCTCGTTGTTGATCTCACGCTGTGTGTACACCATATTCGTCATCGATTCGCTCATCTTGATGGCGAACGGTTCGATCGCGCCATTGAAAAAGGCGTCCAGCTCATCGCCGTTCGCCTTGTTCTGAAGCACCGCTTCGCTGACCCCGAAATAATTCATCACGTTTTCGTTAATCAGCTTCATCTGTTCAGGATCGACCTTGTATCCTTCCTGTTTGATCTGCTGGATGTTTGAGAACTGATTCCCGAAAAGAAGCAGACCGCCGCTTTCGCCCTGGAAGTTGTTCTTGTCAAAGCGCTGCCTTTCTTTCCGCAGATCCTCATCAAAGGATTTGCTCGTGAGCTGCGCCATGAATCGGAATGTGGCGGCGTTTTTTACGCCCTCCGCGATCCCCTGGTTCACCATGTTCACAAGATCCATTGTCCCGTTCAGGGCGCTGTTCTTCTCTCCGAAGATGTCATCTTTCAGCTGATGCCGGACAACGATTCCGACTCTTTCAAGCGGGATGCTCTTGCGTTGGTTTTGGATGAATGTGAACTTAAGCCAAGGTCTTCCGCCAACATCCACGACCTCGCATTCGCTCGGCAGCACAGGAAAGAATCCGCAGACCTCTCCCATGTCATCCAGCAAAGGCACGATGAACAGGTTATTCTGCACCTGATAGATGTTTGAACACCGCTCAACAAACGCGGACCACGTCATCCACGGGTTCGGCTTGCTCTTTGTCTGCGTAAGCAGTTTCGTCCGCGCCGTGCCGGCTATACTGTATTTCAGTTTCACCGCGTGCCTTGCGTGTGCATCCACAGCCGCGCATACCATATCGCATTCGTAGATCTGCCCGCCCCAGGTGCGGAATCGCGGCTGATATGCCGTCAGCGTCTGGAAGCTCGTGCTCGCCGGTTCCGCTTTCTTCCGCCCGAAAAGGGCATCAAACAGTCCCATTGTCTTCACCTCTTGTTACACAGCTGGCCCGCCAGCTCCTCGTAATAGTTGTGCCGCATACAGATCGCGTCGCTCAGCGCGGCCATGCCGTCAATGTGCGCCTTCGGGCTCATCTTGATCAGGCGCCTCCTGTTTGTCCCTTCCTCGAACTTCAGCGCTGCGTCCAGCATATGGATCTTCATCAGATCGTTTTCATTGATGCACCGCAACCGCCCGTCTTTGATCATGCCTTCCATGTCGATCAGAACGCCCGTCAGGTTGCTCCCCTGGCTGACGGATTCCATGCAGAAACCGTCTGCCTCCATGTCCTGCACCAGATACGCCGCGGAGTATCGGTCGTATCCGACCTTCAGCGGCAGGATCTCATAGTCGCGTTCCATCATCTGGAACCATTCGTGGACTTTGTGATAGTCCACCGTGTTCTCACCGCACACCGTCAGCAGCCCGCGCTGCTGATAAATGCGATACGGCAATCCGTCCCGGGCCGTCGCTTCCTCGACCTTGTTCTCCGGCATGAAGAACATCATATCGAACCAGCTGACGCCGTCCTTTTCGATCACGACCACAGCAGCCGTCAGGTCCACCGCCAGCGACAGGTCAATCCCGCCCAGCGCGTAGCTGTGCCGGAAGTCCTCCAGCGTTTTGTTGTAGCCGAAGCATTTCTTCACATCCTGCGCGTTTAACCAGGCCATTGAGCTGTTTTGCTTGATACAGGCCATCTTGCAAAGGAACTCCGCCTTGTTCGCAAGGCTTTCCTCCGCCTTCGCGATCTCTTCCAGAATGTAGCTGGTCGAAACCGACACGCCCAGGTTAGGGATGCTCTTTTGCAGTTCGCTTAAATCGTTCCACTTTGTAACGTCATCGATCTGGTACAAAAAAGGCAGCAACCGTTTTTCCCGGCTGTTGCCCTGTAAAAACGATGTGCCGCGCTTGAACAGCTCATCGTATATACCGTCATTCACATAGTTCGCCGTCGTGATCGACAGGATCAGCGGCTGCTCCCGCGATCCAAGCGCGGAAGTCATAACACCGTATTGTTTAATGCCCTGATCGCCGACCCACGCGGCCACCTCATCACAGACCGTCAGATGCGGGTTGAATCCGTCGCTTTTCTTCTCGCTGAACGGGACTTTCTTGATGGACGTGTTCGTGCTTTCGATGTATATGTCCATCTTCCGCTTTTTCGTGATCTTCATCAGATCCGGCTCCTGGCTGATGGATTGCCAGAAGTCATTGAACACGATATCCGCCTGGTCCAGCTTTGGCGCGAGGAAATAACAATCCGCCCCGCGCTCCCCGTCTGCATAGGCCATGTACTCCGCGATCCCGGAGGCCAGGAGGCTTTTCCCGTTCTTCCTGCCCATGACGACGAATACTTCACGATATACCCTGATTCCGTTTTCATCCACCAGCCCAAAGATGCAGCTGATCAGCGCCTTCTGCCAGGCTTCCAGCTTTACCAGCTGCGGAGCCAGGCGCCCTTTTGAATGGTGGCAGAATTTCTCGAAGAAGCGGATCGCTTTGTTTGCCTTCTTCTGATCGAAGAAGTAGACCTTGTTTTCCAGGTCGGAGATGATCCGCTCGTATAAAAGACGAATCCAATGACCAACTGTCACGCTGCCGTCTTCTATTGCTTGGTAATATCGCAGAATCCAGTTGACGTCCGCCGGCTTATTCATTCAGGAACTCACCCAGCTTATCGCCCGCCGGCGCTTCCGTTCCCAGCTTGTCGATGATGTCCAGCATCACGCTCAATGTTTTGTTCGCGGTGTCGTTGTATTTTGGCATCTGCGCGACAAGCGGGTGCGCTTCGACTTTCTGCTGGCCCATTGATCCGGTCGTGGCCAGCATCAGCCCGCCCTTCAGGTGTTCCTGCATATTTTCGATCACTTGGATCTGCCCGGCGTACCTCTGCGCGGCGGAGACAAACAAAACATTGTCCTTTACGCCGTACAGTTCCGCAAGATCCATGATCTCGTCGAAAGTCATTTTCTTTTTCGCCATCTCCGCCCCTCCTTCTGAAAAAAACTGAAACTTTTACCCATAGAGCGAAACTCGTGTCCCCGCCCCAGAGC
>Ga0310786_10001891_pt1 | contig 33132 bp, 49 predicted proteins | sample AusTroGonzalo_MG_FD_203881 | JGI IMG/M metagenome (GOLD analysis project Ga0310786, IMG submission 203881) | Bovine rumen microbial communities from tropical cattle in Woodstock, Queensland, Australia - Gonzalo_03 (v2) (version 2) | ecosystem: Host-associated > Mammals > Digestive system >... | reverse complement strand
CTTTTTTGTGTATGCGTGCGAAAAAAAAGCCTAGGGGTAAAAAAAATGGCAGATGCAGAGATTGAAGCAATCAAAAACAAAAAAAACATGTACGAGAAATTTTGGGCTGGCGAGCTTCCGCCGGATATTCAGGCGCATCTTGATTCCGTGTACCATCAGTGCAAAAGTAATGATGAGGGGCTGTTCAAAGCCGGCTTTATGCTTGGCCACCGTTTTGATGAATACAGGGACCAGCTTATGCCAGAAGAAAAAAATTCCGGAGGTGCGAAAAAAAATGCCAGGGCCGAGAATTGAACCTGAGCTGCAGGAACTTCATGACGAGCTTGGTTCTAAAACTTATCTCAAGCTTTACGCATACATTTATACAAAAACACTGAACAGCGGAAATAAACGTTATTCAGGGAAACGATATGAAAATAGCAGTGAGAAGCTTGCTGCTCTTAAAAAGAAATATGCTGACGGTGTTCCCGCTGGGACCATCGAGCAGATGCTGAGGATTAACGAAAATGGGTAGACCACCGAAAAGCGTTGAAGAACATATTGCAAACGGAACTTACAAGCCTTCCAGACATGACGGTCGCGGAGTGTCTCTTGAACCTCTGGAAAATCTTCCGGCTCCGTTGAACCTTTCAAAGCGTGCTGCAGAAAAATGGGAGGAAGTAGTTCCGGCAATGCTCTCTGCTGGACTTGTAAGCGTGGTCGATGTAGTAATCCTGAAAGATGCGTTTATCAGTTATGACATTGCGCAGGATTGTCTGGAGAAGGTAAACGCTTATGAGAGTTATGGCGAGTATTTATCAAATCTCGACAAAATAAAGCAGATGAACCTTCTGGACGTGTATAAGGAGCACATGAACCGATTCCATAAAATCATGATGAAGTTCGGTGTTACTCCGGAAGCTCGTACAAGGATGCGTGTAAAACAGCGCGAGAAGGATGATCAGGACTTCTTAAAAGAACTAATGGGGAACGGTTAAATGAGTGAGTATTCAAGAAACCTTGCAATTTTACTACTGGGATTTACAGCTCTGTTTATAACAATAATTGCAATGTGCGCGTGTTGTCATGACAACAAGATAATGCGCGATTATAACGACAGTATGCGGCAAAGCATGGCAGAAATGAAAAGACAGCAGGAGGTTCAGGATTCTGAGATTCGTCAGGTAAAGACAGATACAGAAATCATGCTCCGGTTGGTAATAGACAAGATTTATCTTGAAGAGGAGGATCAGGATGAATGAGGAAAAAGACAATGTGCCACAAAATGACACAAAGCCTGTAAAGCGCTGTGAAAACTGCGCTCATTACAATGTTCAGTATCCACCGCCCTTCTGCATTGACTGTAGAACAGGCTGGAACGATGACTACACTAAACCAGATTTTTATAAGCCGAATAATGCGGCATTAAGAATTGAAAAGGCGGCAAGATTATGAAAGAAAAACTTTTAATAGCAGCAACGAAAAAAGACTATACTATCGACGTGGATGGGAAGCCCTTTGAAGTAAAGAACGAGAAAATTATGGGAGTTATGGATCCTTCCAGTGAAGATTCATATTTTTCCGGAATGGTTATAGCTCTTCACAAGACAAACGGATGGCAGTTTGAAGCAACAGAGGTTCTGAGTCGCGAAGAGTTTGACGAGAGCGTCTTGTCCTGGAAGGAGGTCCTATAGATTATGAAGAACATCAAACAGCTTGAAGAATTAGAAGAACAAGAAGGTTTATCGGATGAAGTTATAACTGAGATTTTAACAAACAGGGATGTAAATAAAGCGTACAAGATTTTGATGCAAAGCGCCTTTTTGTTTTACCATCTATGCGGCAAGAATGTCTGGGAGACGGAAGAGGAATATTTTAAGGGCTTCCCTTTTACTGTTCATTATGTAGACGGCGGAACCATTGCCGCCCAGCTTCTGAAAAAATATGATTCAGAAAAAGGCATCTGGTAAGGAGGTTGCAAATGTCTATTGAAAAAGAAGCTGCAGAGGCTTTCCAAAGTCTACCGCTGGAAGATCGCGAAAACCTCTGTACTATTCTGCAGGCGTTTACGCTTGGTTATAAAATGGCTTGTGCGAAGGAGGAGCAGAATGCTGGAAGAAGTGACAGAGTGCATTGCACAAACGAATATAAAAAATAATCTTAAGAAAAATGGCTATAAGGTTTTATCAGATACTCGTCTTTTGAACTTCACAAAGCGAGAGCTGATAATGGCAATTCGTATGCTTGAAAATAACTGGAGCAATAAGATTGAACAGTACGACAATTCAATTCATTATGCTGAACAGCGAATAGAGAGGATGAAGTGCTGTGCAAATTGCAAATATTCCGAAGAAGATAGTAAAACAATATCAATTTGTGATAAATGTTTTGAAATGTGCTATTGGGAATTAAAGGAATAGAAATATGACAGAGATTCAATATATTGCAGTTCTTGAAAGTGAAAAGAGGCAGCTTGAAACATTTAAGGCATCAGTAGATTCTGAGATAAAGGGCCTCGAAAGAAGAATAGAAGAACTGAAAGAACAGAACACCAACCTTCAGATAATGCTTAAAGCAGAAAGAGAAGTCAGGTGTAATGAAGATTACTTGAAAAGAGTTTGCGAACTTGAAGAGCAGATAGAGAAAATGAAGAACTGTTGGAACTGTAAAAATTGGAATTGGAAACACGGTAGATGTCAGAAGAAATTGAAAGGCGATTGTTTTAAGGCGAGTAAATGGGAATCAAAGGAGTAAATTTTGTTATTCATAGGAAAAGATCCGGAGGATGCGTTTTTGACAAGGCAGGAGTTTGAAGCGGACCAGATACGGCGCAAAGGATATGTTTGTCCGGCAAATAGTTTTAATCCTGAATTGTTTGAATTGCCGCCTTCCGAAGTATGTCCGAATTGTGATCATTTTAATAATGACTGCATTGTTTACGGCAAGAGACGAAAACATGGAAAAATATAAGTTTACCTATCTAAAATACATAAATGATGTTTCAAACTCGCGGATTCCGACTTGTAAGATGGTAAAGCTTGCTGTGAAGCGCCATATAAGAGATATAAAGGAAAGTGAAGAAGGAAGCTTCCCTTATTACTTCGACCATAAAAAAGCGCAGAGTGCAATCATCTTTTTTTCGCAGCTGGTCCACACAAAAGGAAAGCTTGCCGGCCAGAAGCTCAAGCCGGAACCATGGCAACAGTTTATAATTGCCAGTCTTTACGGCTGGCGCAGACGCGATAACAATAAGAGGCGCTTCCGCAGAGCTTATATTCAAATTGCCAGGAAAAACGGCAAGTCCTTCCTTGCTGCAGGCGTGTCTCTTTATGATCTTCTTACCGAACCAGGCGCCGAAGTTTATTCTGCAGCAACTAAAAAGGATCAGGCGCGAATTGTTTTTGAAGATGCAAAAAATACGGTCCGCTATTCTAAGGACCTGAAAAAGTACATCAAGCCCCTCGCCCACTCGCTCACCTGTGCAGATGGTGCCATGAAGCCGCTTGCATCTGATTCAAACACGCTCGATGGTTTGAACCCTTCATGCGCTATTATTGATGAATACCATGCGCATAAAACGACGGAGCTTTTAGACGTTATAGAAACAGGTATGCGTGCCAGACAGCAGCCGCTTATGTTCATTATTACGACTGCAGGAAACAACAAGAATTCTCCGTGTCATGAAGAATACGAAAAGTGCGGAAAAATGCTTGCCGGTGCGAACGGTTACGAGAATGACGAGTATTTTTCCATAATTTTCGAGCTTGATAAAGGCGACGACTGGAAGAACGAGAAAAACTGGTATAAAGCGAATCCGAATCTGGGAGTAAGCGTTGAACTTGATGCTATGCATACAGCTTTCCGCGAGGCTCTGCTTTCAAATTCAAGCGAGACAGCCTTCCGCACAAAGAATCTGAATGAATGGCTCAATGTTGCAGAGGCATGGATAAACGATAGATGCTGGGCTCATTGTTTGCATCGTTATGCAGAGAAAAACCTTGAGGGCTTGCGATGTTGGGGCGGTATAGACCTTTCAAAGAGGCTGGACTTCACTGCTTTGACATGGTATTTCGAGCTTCCAAAGGGCAAGCGCTATGCAAAGCATTATTTTTTCATTCCGGAAGGACAGATAGATATAAAGATGAAGCAGGACTCTTACCGCATCCGGTCCTGGATAAAGCAGGGTTATATAATAGCGACTCCAGGAGAAACACAGGACTTCAATTTTATGCTTAATATCATCCGTGAGGATGCAAAAAAATATGATATTCAGGAAATTGCCTACGACCGAAATCTTGCAGAGTATCTTATTCAGGATCTTGCTGCAGAGTTTACTTGTGTAGATTTTTCACAGTCTATTATTGGAATGAGTGAGCCTTCCAAAGCCTGGGAGCAGGCTATTTTGGATAATAAAATCATCGACAATAATCCGGTTATGGCTTGGATGGTAAGCTGTGCCACAGTGAAACCGGATGCAAATGGCAATATAAAACCTATAAAACCGGATACAAATAAGACAAGCAAGCGCATTGATGGAGTTATAACTTCGATAATGGCAAATAACCGCCTCGAAATTGCACTTGCAGATGAATCAAAGCCGCTTGTGAGCGTTGAGGATATGTTCTTTTAAGGTTCTCTGACTTTATTATTGCATGTACCTTTCTTAGGTCTCCATAAAATACAAAGTTATGCCGGAGCTCGTTGCAGGAGTTCCGGCATTTTTTTATTTATTTAAACTGACATTTTTAGTTATGAAAGTATTTGGATTGGAAATCCGTCGGGCTAAATTGCCGCAGATGGATAAGGCTTTGCCTAGCGTACCACGAGCCGCAAGCGGAAGCCTTTTGTATATGCCTAGTATGTCCCGCGCAGAGCTTATGAGTAATACGACGGTATCAGCTTGTACTATGCTGATTGCCGATTCCATTGCTCAGATGACTGTAAATGTCTATAAACGTACAAACGAAGGAAGGCTGCGCGATGACAGGCCGAATCTGGCTTATCTGTTGAGAAAGCAGCCGAACTTCTACGATGCTCCGTTTACATTCAAGCAGACTATGATGATGGATCTTCTGCTGGACGGTAATGCTTTTATTTTTGTTGCAAGAAATCCCGATAACTCGCCGAAGAGCCTCACTCCGCTTCCTCCGAATCGCGTGAGAATCTGCTTTGACGATAACGGAGACGTTTATTACGAGTATAATTACGGCGGAAATATTTATAAATACCGTCCGGACAATATACTTCATATTCCGGCTTATCGTTATGGCACTATCAGAGGAATGTCTCCGCTCGCTTATGCGCATCATGCTGCAAGGCTTGGCTTGACTCTGGATGAATACACAAACGAAAGCTTTGACGGTGGTATTCACTCTAAGCTTTTAATTGAAGTTCCACAGACAGAGAAAAACTTCACAAAAGAAGATGCTCAGAAGCTCAAAGAACGCATCCTGGATGCTTATGGCGGAAAAGATCATGTTAATGATCCGTTTATCGTTGCAAACGGTATGAAAGCCAGCGGACTTGATATGTCTACCAATGCCGATGCACAGCTTGCAGAAAACAGAACCTACTCTGAGCGCGAGGTTGCTAAAATCTACCGCGTTCCTTTGTATATGCTTGGCAAGGATGACTCTAAGTTTGCAAACCAGGAGCAGGCAAACACCTTCTTTTTACAGCATACTCTCAGTCCTTGGCTTGTACGCGTTCAGCAGTATCTGGACCGACTTCTCACCTATCCTTTCCAGAATGACCACTATGTTGAGTTTGATACAGATACAATGCTTCGTGCTGACTACAGAAGCCGCATGGAAATGTACACAAAGGGACTTACAAACGGTGTTTATACACCGAACCAGATATTTGAGCGTGAAAACTTGCCTCGAACAAAGGAAGCCTGGGGAGATCAGCACTTTATGCCGGTTAATCTCTCTACGGTTGATAAAATTGCCGCACAAAATCCAGCAGATGCTGGCGTAAATACATCTGACAATCTTAAGGAGGAATAATCAAAATGGATGTAGAGAAACTTATTAAGAGAATACAAGACGGCCAGCAGTATCGTGATATGGAGCTGCGGGCTATCCAGAACGACACAGAAAAACCGGAATATCGTGTTTCCGGCTATTCTACAATGTTCAACCAGCCTTTTGTCCTCTACCGTGAAAAATGGGGTGGAGAGGAATACGAAATCCGCGAGCAGGTTGATTCTCATGCCTTCGATCTCGCAGACATGAGCGATGTTATTTTCAACCTGAACCATGAGGGCCGCGTATTTGCACGCCTTTCAAACAACACTCTTAAGCTTACCATTGAGGAAAAGGGCTTGAAGGTTGACGCTTATCTGGGCGGAACAGAGGAAGGTCGCAAAATCCATCAGGAAATCGAAGGCGGCTACCTTACAAAGATGTCTTATCGCTTTGTTGTTGAAGATGACAAGGTTGAAGAGTTCACAGAGGGAGAAAAGCGCGTAATCTTACGCACTATAACCAAGATAAGAAAGCTGTATGATGTCTCAGTTGTCTCTATCCCAGCAGACGACCACACTTCTATATCAGCAAGAAGCTTCTCAGACGGATTGATCGAGAAGATTCAGGCGGAGCGACTGGAAGCTGAGAAGAAGGAAGAAGCAGAACGTCAGGCAGTTCTGGAAGCAGAAGCACGCAAACGCGAGCTTGATTTGCTTGATAACATTTAATTATCCCAGAGGAGAAAAAAAACTATGGATAAGAAACAGCGCCGCGCACAGCTTATCGCTGAAATGCGCGAACTCAACGAGAAAGTTCTCGGTGAAAAAAGAGAGTTTACTGCAGAAGAAAAAACTCTTTACGAAGAAAAAGAAAAGGAGATGCGCGAACTTTCTGCTCAGATTATGGCAGAAGAACGCCAGGCAGCTATTGACGGCTTTGCCTCATCTCTCCCTGTTCCTGGTGCAGACGAAGGCCGTGCAGCACCTGTAACAGATGAAACAGAAGAATTCCGCAAGTTCCTTCGCGGTGAAAAACGCGACCTTACAGTCGGAACATCCGGCTCACAGGGCAGCGGCTACGCTCTTGCACCTCAGGAATTCTCTGACGAAATCATTCAGGCCATTGAAAAGGACACTCAGATTTACAAACTTGTAGACAAGATTCCTGTAAATGGTGCCGGATCTCTCGGTATTCCTGTTGAAACAACAGATGCTTCTGATGCTGCTTGGACAAACGAAGTTCCAGGCGCAGACATTTCGGCTGACAGTGCATGGGCTTTTGGAAAGCGTGAGCTTATTCCTTCTGACCTTGCAAAGCTTGTTAAGGTATCAAAGAAGATGCTTGCATCTTCTGCAGTGCCTATCGACCAGCTTGTACGCAACAAGCTTGCTTACAAGTTCATGTCTGCTTTTGAAGCTGGTATCTTGACAGGTACAGGTTCAGGACAGCCTCTCGGTGTTTTCACTGCATCTGCAAACGGTGTTCCTACAACTCAGGACATCACTTCTGACCGCTCAGCTTGGAACAAAGCAAGCGGAATGGTTTGCTCTGCAGACGATCTCGTAAAGATGAAGATGAAGCTCCGCCCTGGCTATCGTAAGAACGCCGTATGGGTTATGAACCCAGTAATCCTTGAAAAGATTATGCTTTTGAAGGACAACGACGGACAGTACATCTGGCGTCCAGGTTTGCGCGACGGTGATCCTGACGTATTGCTCGGAATCCCTGTAGTTGAAAGCGAGTTTGCTCCATCTGGAATTAACTCAAACAACTACATCATCGTTCTCGGAGACTTTGCAAACTACTACAAGTTTGCTTACTGGAAGAACGTTGAAATCCAGGTGCTCACAGAAGCTTTCGCAGTACGCAACTGCATCGGCTATCTGGGACACACACTCGCTGACGGTATGCCGGTTCTCGGTGAAGCTTTTGTCCGCATGAAGGTTGGTAAAACAACTTCTACCGGAGAAGTTGCCGGAACAAGCGACTAGTCTTGAATCATAAGCTTGCCGCTTCTGATATAAAACTCACTTCTACAAAGTAAGTTTGGCCCACGGTCCTCCGCCGTGGGTTTTCTTTTATCTGACTTTTTTGATATGGAAGTGAAAAAACTCATGATATGCGGCAAGGCTAACAGGGACCAGTCTCTTGATGAGATTAGGGAACCTGGGCGCGAAATATGGTTACTGGGAACAGATTCCCGCGAAGGTGCTGACAAGTACTTTGAGCTTCACGGCATCAAAGTGGGACATAAAAACACTATTTATAGACTTCCCGATGAAGTTTATGAGCAGGGGCTCCCGATAAACAATTCCATAAGCGCGTTGCTGGTTTATGCCTGGATGCAGGGTTATACCGATATTGCGGTGGTCGGTTCTCCGATGCTTGCTACAGTTGAGTATCAGGAACAGAGGCCGGCACTTGCCTTTGTGGTGGGCTATCTTGCCGGACTTGGTTTGAAGCTTTCCTGGGATGGAATGGTGGAAAACAACGATTACGGCAGAGACTCGCAGATTTTGAGTTAAGGAGGAAACATGGCACAAACCAAAAAGGCTGCAGTAGAGACTGCAGATGTAAAAAAGATGGCTGCAGTAGAGACTGCAGATATTCAGGCTGTAGAAAAAGCTCCGGAAAAGAAAAAGCCGGTTGTAGAACCTGGTGCGCATTTTAAGAAGGTACAGATTAAGGCAAAAGGACTTATCTGCGCATCTTACGGAACTTTTAATGCAGGCGACACAGGCATGGTTCCATATTCAGATGCTAAAGAGCTTGAAGAATCCGGACTGTGCGAAATTGTGGGGGAATAAATGACTTTTATTACACGCTCTGAGCTTGAGAAGTTTACAAACAAGTATCCTGATGCAAATGACACAAACCCAACAAAATACTGCAATTCAGGAATGGAAGCTGTCAAGAATTATCTGGGTTATGATCCGGAAAGCCAGAGCTATACACAGGAAATAAAGGGCGACGGTGGTGTACTTGCAGCGCTCCAGGCAATGCCTATAACTGCAATTACAGCGCTGAGCATTGACGGAACGCAGGCAGACCCTACTACGCTTGAAGTTCAGAGTGAGAATTATGTCTGCTTTAAGGATGGCTCGCCTTTTGTTAAAGGCTCGCGCTATACTATTACCTTTACTGCAGGCTTTTCGGCACTAACCTTCCCTGACATCATCAAAACTACAGCTTTGCAGGTTGCTACTCTGTTCTGGGAAAGTGCAGGCGGAAATCTCGCTGTAAGTTCTACAAGCTTTGCGGACACAGGAAGTCGCGTATTCAATAACTTTACTGCAGATCGCTTTTTGAAGCAGATTGCACAGTATAAACGCAGGTTTTAGGAGGTCCTTATGGAAAACGAAGCAAAAGACAGCCAGAGCCTTGTAGAATACCGCCTCACTCAGATTGAAAGCAAGCTGGATCAGGTTACAACACTTTTAATGCAGACAAAAGAACAGGAGCTCAGGCTTTCGAGCCTGGAAAAGAAAATCGACAAGAGCGTTGACAGATGGCTTAATCCTCTTGTTGCGGCTCTTGTTTCCGGAGTTGTTGCCTTCATCTTCGTAAAGCTGGGGGTTTCATAATGAATCATCCTCAGACAGCTGCGCTTGATATAAGCCGTAAGCTTACAAAACAGCGGCTTGAAACAATAAATAAATACGGATGCTGCGCCTTCGTGCTTTTATGGTGTCTTGGCATTGAGCCGGATAATGACTTTGAAGCCATTGATACAATAAGCGACATGATGGATGCAAAAGTTTTGGATTCAGAGTGTACTGTTTCCTGGGTAGAAGCAATAAAGCATCTTACCGGAAGAACTGCGACCGTTGAATTCAAAAATATAAAGGACTTGCGGGGCATAATGAATCGCACTCCGGTCCGTTATGATTACAAAGGGAAAAGCCACTGGGTTGGAGTTGAAAGAGGCATGATCTGCTTTAATCCGCTTGAATATTCCCAGTGCGTTGATAAAGGGCGGCCTACAACCGCCAGAGTATTAAAACTCAATTAGGAGGATAGAATGAAAAATGCCGTTAAGATTATCGGGATCATTCTGTTGGTTGCCGGTTCTGTAATATCTGCTTTTACAGATATTGCTGTTGCCGACTATATTTCGATTGCCGTTGCTGCGCTCGGCTTTGCACTTCTTATAGCTACAACACTTAACAAGTCAGAAAAAAAGACCTGGAAAGAAATTGTTGCAGTTATTTTGTTTGCTGTAGGCGGATTGCTCTGCGGTTTTGCAGGCTTGGCAGAAAGTACTATAACTCAGGTTATTACACTTGTTGCTGGAGCTGTTGCATTGATTATCGGTCTTATTGCAACATTTAAGCCTACTAAGGCAAATTAACACTTTAATTGCTATGGGAGCCCTTCACGCCTCTGTAAATTACATGCGCACCCAGAAGGGCCATTTTTTTATACGGAGGAATCATGCCAGAAGAAAACGCCAAAAGCGAAGAAAAAAAACTGACATCTGCAAAGACAATGAGCAAGATCTTTAAGGTTGTCGCTGTTGTTGGTATTGTTGTTTGTCATATATTCAAATGGCTTGGCAAACTTACTGCAGAGAGTAAAGAAATCTGCTTTATGTTTGCCTGGGTTTATGGTCTTGGTGCCGGCACTATAGACCTTAATATCATAATTGATAAATTCAGGGGAGAATGATGTCGATTCAATTAACTATTATTGCAGCTCTTGTTATTATCCTGGGAATTGCTATTGAGGTTGCTGCAGAGCTTGGAAGAAGAAACAAGAAGCTTAAAAAAGATGTATTAGAGCTTGAAAATGCTATAGCGGAGAAAAGCAAATCTATAGTATATCTGGTGAAACATGCCGAAGAGCTTGCAAACATTCAGGCTTATGAAAACGATGTGAAACAAAAACTTGAGGAGGCAAAGTCCGATGAAGAAATTTCTGACATTGTTGGTAGTATTATCAGCGTTAATAATTCTCTCGTGCCGGACAACCAGGACGGAGGAGAATAAAGACATTGTGCTTCCGCCAAAGCCTCAGAGACAAAAGCTGCAAAGTCCGGAAGGCTTGAAGGATTATGCGCTTATAATTGCATATTATGAGGGCTTGGTTCAGCAATGGGAAAGCTGGGGTAATACCGTTGAGGAAATGATAAATGGAACAGATAATCAGCACGGAAATTGACGTCCAGCCGGTTCTGGATGCGCTTTCAGGAACATCAAAGAGCATTGAGTCGATTGAAAAAAGCGTGTTGCGCATTGCGGCAAAGGAAACAGCAAAATGCGTAAGGGCTGCAGTAGTATCAAGCGACTTAAATGTCAGGACCGGAGAGCTGAGAAAGGCTTATACATATAAGGTGAAGAAGGACGGAAGCTCTGCATCCGTTTATCCGAAGGCGCTTGTAGGTAAAGATCGGACTATATTTCCGAAGGCTATGACACTTTCTTATGGACATGAAGGACCTACAAAGCGTGCAAGCAACTGGTATATCAAGCCTCGCGGCTTCGTTCAGGCTGGCCAGCGCTTTGCAGATTCCGGGGCTTATATGGACGAAGTTGAAAAGATGGTATCAAAAGAATTGGATAAATATTGGAGTTAGATATGGATAAAATTGCAGACAGCATAAAAACTTTTATTATTAACAAAGTAAATGCAGAACTTCCGGGGCTTACAGAAACAGGACTTACACTTCCGGCCATAAGCTCTGCAGATGTAGTTTTTGGAGTTGTGGACTTGTCGCGCTATGAAAAGCCGATAATTGTTTCCATCCTTCCGGAAACTCAGAACGAAACCGGAAGCTTCATTGACGGAGTGAACATGGAATCAACTTTTATTATCACTTTCCTGTTCCAGAAGATCCAGTATGACATAGCAATGAAAAGGATGTGCCGTTATGCAAAAGCCTTCTGGCTTGCTCAGGCAAATAATTCGGATTTTACAGGCGTTGAGGATAGTACGATAACAAATATTCAGTATTTTCCGGATGCTGGCGTAACTCCGCAGCAGATGACTGCTGTTGAGATTACTCTGGATACAAACACTTTTCAGAAGCTTTAAGCCGTTGCTTATAAACTGACTTTATTTTTAAAACATATAGAGAGGAATGACCTATGGTTAAGAAATTTCAGATTGCACCTTATTTGAACTCAGCCATTGACAGTGAGACTGGGCTTGTAGATAAACTTGATCCTGAATGGACTCGTATCTGCAAGACAGAGACCTTTGACCTTAACATGAATCCGGAAACAGAGGAGCGCGACTACATTGCAGACGAGCTCCCTACAACTGAATTGAAGGAGTATAATCCTTCTTTCAGTACTCCGCTTGTTATGCACGAGTCAGAAGCTGACTACGGATTCATTTTTGACAAGTTCTTTGAGGTAGAAACAGGAGAAAAGGCAAAATCAGAGATCTTGCTTGTTTTCTACCAGCAGCCTGTTGATGGAAGCGACGAGCCTACACACTTCGCCGCCTGGAGATGCGATTGTACACTGGCAATCAGCGACCTTAACAGCGTTGATTCTACAATCACCTTTGATACAAACTTCAACGGCGAGGTAACAAAGGGCTACGTTACAATCTCTGACGGAGCTATCACAGACTTTACAGAGGGCGACTATTCATAGTCTCTTTTTTGTAAGCATATTTTAAGAGGAGAATAAAATCATGGTTAAAAAGCACCAGATTGCACCTTATCTGAACACCAAAATCGGAACAGACGGACTTGTAAACAAATCAAGTCCGACATGGACCCGCATCTGTAAGACAGAATCCTTTGACCTGGCTATGAATCCGGAGACAGAGGAGCGCGACTTCATCTGTGATAAATTGCCTACAACTGAATTGAAGGCTTACAACCCTTCTTTCAACACTCCGCTTGTTATGTATGAAGATGATGCTGATTATCAGTTCATCTTTAACAAGTTTTACAATCTTGCAAACGGAGACAAGGCAAAATCGGAGCTTCTGCTGGTATTCTACCAGAAGCCTGTTGATACAACTGCTGCAACTCATTCAAAGTTTGCTGCATGGAGATGCGACTGCACTATTTCTATCAGCGACCTTAACAGCGTTGATTCTACTCTTACCTTTGACACCAACGTCAACGGCAAGATCAAGAAGGGCTATGTTGCAGTATCAGGTAATAACATAAGCTTCACAGAAGGCACCTACGAAACAACCTAATGCTTAATCTTTCAAAGGTTAAACTTCCCGACAGCATTGAGCTGGACGGGAAGTATTATCCCATAAAAACAGACTTCCGCGATTGGCTCAACTTTTCACGCATCGTTAACACAAAAAATGCAGTGATAGATGATCTTGATTTTTTATATCTGGATGAAGTTCCTCCGGTAGAACTCAAAAAAGATGCTTTCCGGAAGCTTTGTGATTTTTTCCAGCCTGAAAGCATATTGCCTCGTAAAACTCCAGGATCAAGCAACGGAAAAATACTTGATTTTGAAGTTGATGCTGACATTATCTATGCTTCCTTCTACGAGCAGTACAAAATAGATCTTCTGGCTACAGATGAAGAGGGACATGCGTTATGCAGGATGCACTGGCACAAGTTCCAGGCGCTCTTGTCAGGACTTCACGGAACACGCCTCAATGAAATTATGAGTTATAGAAGCTGGAAGGGAGAAACAAAAACAGAATACGGCAAGGAAATGCAGCGACTTCGCAGCGCCTGGGAGCTTCCGACGGAAAGTGAAAAGCGTCAGAAGGATGATCTGGCCGCCTTCGAGAAGCTGTTCAAATAGTCCTTTTTATGCCTTCCGACTGACTTTATTTTATATATTTTCCTTATAAGGTTCAAAAATGGCAAAAAAAGACGTAACTATAAAATTCAAATCGGATACCAAAGAAGCCGAATCCGGTATAAACAAACTTACCTCGGATATAAATAAGCTTGCAAAGGGCAATAAGGAAAGCTTTTCAGGTGTAGACCGCCTGGGAAAATCTGTAAAGGGACTTGTAAAGAGCTTCGCTCCGGCAACTCTTGCAATAGGTGCCACTGTTGCTGCAGTCAAGAAAGTAAACGAAGTCATAAAAGAAACTACAACCTTATACAAAGCTCAGGCAAACGCAGAAAAGCAGCTTGAGGTTGCTGCAAACAATAATCCTTATCTCGACTCTTCAAGTGTTGCACAGCTCAAAAGTTATGCAAGCCAGCTGCAGAGTATTTCAACTATTGGCGATGAAACCTTATTGCCGATGATGGCACAGCTTGCCGCTGCAGGACGTACACAGTCAGAGATTCAGGGAATAATGAGCGCTGCGCTGGATGTATCTGCATCCGGAATGATGTCGCTCGATTCTGCAGTAACTGCATTGAATAAAACCTATGCCGGAACCGCAGGCCAGCTTGGAAACCAGATAAGCCAGCTTAAGACACTTACAAAAGAAGAGCTTGCAAGCGGCAAGGCTGTAGAAATTGTTGCCCAGAAATTTAAGGGCATGGCAGAAGAAACAGCCAAAGCCACAGGTTCTAGCGAACAGTTAAAGAACGCTATAAGCGATTATAAAGAAGAAATAGGGGCGAGCTTTGAAAAGAATCTTTCACCTATGCGCAAGTTTTTTACAGAGCTTATTTCCGGTTGGGCAAGTGCAAAAAAGGCAAAGCGTGAATATGAAGAAGCTGCAGAGCAGAACGAAGCAGGGGCCGGAACAGCCGCCTCTTATACAAAGGAAATTGAAGAGCTTGAAAAGAGGATAACAGAAACTTACAGCAAACTTTATGACCTTAAGGATGAAAACAAGCGAAAAGAACGCATTCAGATGTCTCGCGGTTTTATCACCGACAAACAGCTTGATCAGGAGTATGAGGCTTTACAAAATCAGCGCAAAGCAGATGAAGAATTGCTGCGTTTAAGACGCCAGCAAAGAAAAGAAGCTGAACTTGCAGAAGCTGCGGCTAAGAAAGCTGCAGAGGATCAGGCAAAGGCTGACGAAGAAGAGGCTGCAAGAGTTGAAGAAGAAAACAAACTTCTGGAGCGACGCAACAAACTTCGTGAAGCTTATGCAGAAGCTTTGCGTAAAACGCAGGCAGAAATCGCAAATCGTCGCAACCTTGGAGAAGAAATTACTGCAGAAGCAGAAGCTCAGGAACTTTTGAACGTTGCAACTTCTCATTATATCGCTATGTATTCCGATGCCGCTTTTGACCGTTCACAGACTAAAACCGGAATATGGGAAGGCGAAGCAGAACATCTTGCTTTTATAGAAGAGCTTGCTGCACAGATTCCAGTTGAGGAGCAGGTTGTAGAGAAATCTAAGAGTCATGTAGAAGAACTTATTGAAGCCTGGCAAACTCAGGAAGAAGAAACTCTTGAGATGCAGAAGGCTTTGCTTGATGAATATGCCGCTTATCTTGAATCAAAGGAAACTCTTACTGATGAAGAAATTGCATTAAAAGAAAAGCTTGCAGAAGCACAGAAAAATCTTGATGCGCAGATTCTCGAAAACCAGACAGCAGCACACAGAAAACAGCTTGAGGATTTTGCAAAGCATGTTTCAGATATTTCCGGTTATATCGAGCAGTTTGCTGGAGTAAGTCAGCAAATAACAGATCTTGCAAAGGAAAATACTGCAGCACAGCGCAATGAAGAACTTGCAGAAATCTCAAAGCAGTACACAGAAGGAGCTATTTCCTATGAAGAATACTGTGAGAAGAAGCTCGAAATAGAGCGAAAGGCTGCGCGTGAAGAATATAAAATCAGGGAATGGGAATGGCAGGTATCTTTCCTACAGGCTACAGCAAATATCGCTCAGGGCGTTGCCGCTGCTCTTGCCGGCATGCCTCCGACTTCTTATATCATGGCTGCATTGACAGCCGCAAGCGGTGCCGCACAGATTGCATCCATTGTCGCTTCAAAACCAAAGCCGCCTAGCTTCAGCACAGGTGGTATAGTTCCTGGCTATTCTTATTCAGGAGATCGTGTTCAGGCAAACGTAAACTCTGGAGAGATGATCCTCACCGCTGCACAACAGAGAAACCTCTGGAGCCTTGCAAACGGTGCAAAAGGAAACTCGGTTGTAAGTATGCCGGTAACTATAAATAATACCGCATCCGATTCTGTAAGCGCTTCTGCAGAGCTTTCGCCAACTGGAATGACCATCCTTATCGAAAAGATTGTAAGTTCACAGATGGCAGCCGGAAAATACAATAGCAGTATGGCAATAGCACAGAGCCGCCAGCGTGGTGTTGAATATCAATAGGAGACGAAAAATGACAGTTAATCCATGGCCGAATAATATAAATACAAAGTTCTTTTCCGGAAACGATAAGCCGGTTACAAACACTCAGACAACTTCTTTTCTTTCCGGAAGGCAGGTGTCCTGGCAGATAAATACAAAAAAGCTTATGAGCTATAAACTCAAGCTTGAACTCTCAAAAACAGAACTTGCTCTGTTCTGGACCTGGTTCAACGATGTACTGGGACAGAACGCAAACGCATTTACATGTTCTGCAATCGGGAACGGAACTTATCGCTTTGTTTCCATCCCTACTCCGGACGATACAAAGCAGACTTACCGTGTTCTTTCAATGGAAATTGAGGAGATATACTGATGGCAGCACTCACAAGAGCACAGATTTTCAAGCTTCTTTTTTCCGGCGGAAACTATGCTAAGCAGTATCTTATAAAGCTTTATCATCCGGTTGCTGGGGTTTTACGTTATGTAAACAATAATCAGAACATTACTTATGACGGCTATACCTACACTGCAGCAAGCTTTGAGTACACTCCGCCTGATTCCCAGAACAGCGGAGGCACACTTGAAATAAGCAGTATAGATAATTACCAGATTGTAGAATGGCTCGAAAAGGCAGATGATCGTTATACAATGGAGGTTATGGGCGCCTTAAATGATGGAGACGTTCAGCCTATAAGAGCATATAAACATTTCTACGGAACCGTAAGCATGAGCGAAAACGGAAACTTGAATTTCAGCCTTGAAAGTGATGGAAGGCTTGGAATGGTGTTTACCGTTTACAAATATGATACTGACTTGAACAGAGGTAATGCTTGATAGATGTATCTGACCTTATAGGCATCCCTTATAAGGATCACGGACGGACCGCAGAAGGGCTTGACTGCTACGGACTTGCTATTATAGTTCTGCAGCGCTTCGGCAAGAAGCTTGATGATGTAATATATGAAAATCACGACTTAGAACTCTCAGGGACCTGGGCGCCTCTTCTAAATGTCCGTCGGACTGACATTATTAAGGCAGGCTCTCTGATTGAGATTCATATAAAAGGCACGCTTCATATAGCAGTTGCTCTGGATGACCGCACAATGATTCATGCGACAACTAATCAGGGAGTGCGAATCAGTAAAATAGCGGCTTACAAGCTTGCTGCAGTATATGAGGTCTTATAAATGGGATTACTAAACGTCTACAATACTCTCAAAAATGAGCATACAGTTATAAAGGCAAACGGCCGCCTACATAATATACTTCCGGAAATTGACTTTAAACATTCTCTCGTACTCAAAGCAGGAAACAGGCTGGATGGTAATTACGAGGTTCAGCCGGATGATGTTCTTTATATCCGCGAGGTTCCTTCGGCTGCAACAGTTGCTGTTATTGGGGTTGTGGTTGCAGTAACAGCTATTGGTGTTGCTGTAGGTTCTGCACAGTATGCAAAAAAACTTTCGCAGGACGCACAAGACGAAATGGAAAAGGCTCAGCGGGATGCACAGAATCTCGCCGCTCAGGTCCAGCAGCTTCCGTTTATACGAGGGGCAAAGAACCGCAGTGCTCTGGGTGAGAGTGTTCAATTCGTTATGGGCGATGTGTACAATACGCCTTATAACCTTACAGACGGCTTCTACTCTATTGACGGTGTTGACGGTGTAAACTCATATTACAATGCGGTTTTTTCATGTGGTTATGGTCCGCAGAAAATTACAAAGCTTTTCCTGGGAAATGAGCTTATAGCTCAGGATGATAACGGAATAAACGGACAGCAGTATTTTGACAGCTCTTCGCTTTATTATGATCCTACCAATTCAAACAGAGTTGAAGTAAGACAGGCAAACGATGCAATAACACTTACAAACTGTAATCAGAAAGTAAGCGCGACATATTCCGGGGCTGAGCTTAAGCATGACTTCGGACAGGATGCGGTTCCTGTTATAGTTCAGGCTGCAGAAAACGCAATGACAATTCAGGTATGTATTCAATTCTCTTGTTTGCGTCAGTATAACTCAGAGGCAGAAACATGGCAGGATCAGAGTGCAACAGTGCGTCCTTATTGGAGTAATGACGGCGGCACAACCTGGAATGAGTTTATTTTCAGCGGAACTACAGACAATACATTCACAAAAAACAGCAATAAGAATATCCGCTTTGTTGCAACAAAAACTTTTACTGCAGCAGAAAGCTATGGCAAGTCTATTTCCATAAAGGTAGAGAAAACTAGCGTTAAGCCTGAAAGTGGAACTCAGGAAGATTGCTGCTTGTTGTGGTATCAGACCTTCCAATATGATGCAGACAAATCAAGCTCTTCAACTCTGGTTGCATGTACTCCGGTAGAACCTGAGCTTTTTAATAAGACAGTACGCATTGCTTATAGAGTTGTTGCAACAGAATCTACTCAGAATATGCTCGATGAATTGCATGCTCAGTCTTTGGGTTATGCTCGTACATGGGACGGCACAGAATGGAGTGACACAAAGGAAACTACACGAAACCCGGCATCCTGGCTTCTGGAAGTCCTGACAAGTCCTGTACATGCTCCGAGCCAGTTTGAATTGAGTGAGCTTGATCTGGATTCTTTCGGGGCTCTTTATGATTATTGTGTATCTAACAGCTTTTATTGTGATACGATTATCTCTTCATCAGAAAAGAAGCTTGATATTTGCGAAAAGATTCTGAACCTTTGCAATGCCTCTCTTATAAGAAATCAGGAAGGCTTGCTCGAAGTTTGTATTGATAAGCTTGAGACAAACCCAGTTGCTCTTTTGAATACAGAAAACATTGTATCATTCAGCTTTTCAAAATCTCTGCAAAAGAAAACCGACGGATCAAAGGTAACCTATACAAATCGCGAAAGCTGGGCTGTAGATACATTCTACTCAATGCTTGATGGCGGTTCTTATGATTACGCAAACGACACTGTAGACACTCTTGCGCTTGATTATGTAACAACTTATGAACACGCTTACAAAATGGCACAGAGGAAGCTCCGCCAGAGACAGTTGCAGCCAAGAGAAATTAAGGCGGATGTAGGAAGTGAGGGCGACTGGTATCCTCTTTATTCAACAATCCTTCTGCAGCTTCCACAGTTGCTGCAGGGCTTGAATTCTTCTGTAATCAAGTCTATTGAATATGACATAAGCGGAAAAATCTCGCAGATTACTATTTCCGATCTTGTTGAGTTCCAGGAAGATAAACGCTACGGCATTATCATTCAGGCTACAAACAGCTTCGGCTATAAGCTTTATTCTGCAGAAGTAGAATACACTCCGGTAGATGAAAACGACGAAGAAACAACCGGATTTACAAGAACACTTACTCTCACAGATCCGCTCGACCTGGGCCAGAATATAATTGTTCCGGAAATTGGCAATCATCTTTCCTTCGGTTTACTCGATGATTACGGAAGATTCAGTAAGATCACAAATACAATGAAAATCTACGGAATTGAGCCTAACGGTTCCGACGGATATACTCTTACTTTACGCGACTATAACGAAGATGTTTATTCTTATGGCGGTCCGATTCCGGCTTATAAGAGCAATATAACAAGACCACAGGCTCCAAACACTCCGGTAACTATTGACGATATATCAAGGCTCAGACAGGGCATGAATGTACTGCAGGAAGATCTTATTAACGCATATCAGATGCTTGAAATGCCTCTTGTATGTTCTGCAGATGTAACCTCTGTTATTATTGAGACAGATACAAACGGACAGACAGTAGTAACACAGCGCGTAACAAGTCAGATTACATGCCGCCAGGGTTCAGAGGATCGCCGCTTTGCTATTGGTGAAATACAGGTCCCAGACGGCTGGTCTTATCAGATTGAAAGTGGAGCAGTTATCTTTACAATTCCGGCTGGAATAACAGTACACTCCGGACAGTTCAAGATTCCGGTAGTTTATACTCCGGTTATAGCTTATGACGAGTATGCAGATGAAAACGGAAATCTTTATGTAGATGAAGATGATGCGCAGTATGTTGATCAGGTTCTGGCATCGCAGACTTATACTCAGGATATATGGTTTTCTTATTTTGGAATGAATGACGGGGTTTATCTGGGAATTATCTCCCAGCTTGATGATCTTCCTTCTACTTCTGCAATAAATGATTATTTCGTATGGGGCGGCGCTGTTACCACAAGCGACTTGTCAATGGATGGCCGCTTCCTTCCTGGACGCGTTTATAATTTTATAGGACCGAATAAGGCATGGAAGTGGGAATCAGACGAAGATATAGGACATAATACTCTCGTTCTGGGCGATATAATGAGCGTTGCTACAGATGATCTGGAACAGAATAACTCTCTTGTTTATGACTATATTGACCATCTGACAAGCAATTCCATATTCGTAGGCTTGCTTATTGCAAATACAGCTTTTATTGACAATTTATTTGCACAGCAGATAACGATAAAAAATAGCGGATTTATTCAGAGTGAAGGGTATATAGACGGCTCTAGGGGCTTTAAGATTACTGCAAACGGTTTAATCGAAGCTTATGAGGGAAGGTTTGCAGGTGGGCTTGGAACTGAGGAGATAGAAAGTGTTTCTTATAGAGATTGGTTGCCGTTCATTTCCGGTATGCTGGCTATTTATGTTTCATCAATAGGAAATTATAGCTCTGCTATTGTTGAATCAAGAAAATTAGTAGGCTTTGGGTTTCTCACTACCCATGTCCAGACTTATTTCGAAAGTGGAGCAATGAAAACGTTCCGTTTGCAGGAATATGTCTCTATTTATGCAGATCCTGATTTGTCGTTAATTTATGCTGAGGAAACAGAAACCTCTCCTCTGCTTCGTCAGATTACAACTCATGGCTGGAAAGTTGCAGCGGTTCCATCTGGGTCTTATGTGGGCGATAATCAGTTGGTATTCCATTATCTGTCGTTCTAAAATCTGACTTTTTTATTGTGGATAAAAATATTATGAATATTACTATTACACCAGAGCAGGCAAATATCTTATTGAATCTATTAAAACCTTATGCAGAGCTTTCGTTAAATCTCTCTGCGCAGCTCAGGTCTCAGACTACAGCTGCAGTTCAAAAGCCGCCTGTGAGGGCTCAAAAAATAGATCCGCTGGAGGAAGAATTAAATGTCAACAACAAGATTTAAGGGAGAATCCGGAAGCGACCGCCTGGGCGTTTCAACTATTTCAGACTCAGATATGATTCAGGTAAGGCATAAGCCTGGCACCATTGACGATGCCGACAAAGGTGTTTCAAAGGCTGTAATACAGTCTATGCCTTTTGGTGTTTGTACAACTTCTGCCGCTACGGGCACCAAAGTTGCTACTTTAGTAGACAGTAATCCTGATTTTGTGCTGGTTTCTGGCCGTGAAATTGTTGTGTATTTTCAAAACTCAAATACAGCTGCAAATCCCTCTTTAAATTTTGAAGGGGCCGGGGCAATTCCTATGTTTTATCCAAACGGAAATCCAGTGGGAATCTGGGAAGCCGGGATGTGGATTCAATTAAAGTATTTTGAAGTTACTATTGGTGGTTCAATGATCCAGCGCTGGATAGCCTGTTCGCCTGTTGTGTCAGATGGTCATGTCGGCGATATTAAAGCTATTTCGTATGTAGATCCTCCGGATGGCTGGCTTGAATGTAACGGCCAGGCTGTAAGCCGTACTACTTATGCAGCACTTTTTAATCTTTTTAATACGCAGAAGTATGACGGCACAAACACTTTGCTGTCACGTTATGGAACCGGTGACGGCAGCACAACCTTTAACCTTCCGGACTACCGAGAGGCCGCCCTCGTAGGTGCAGGACAGAACGCGAGCGACACAATCGCGGATCATGACGTTTATACGGTCGGACAGTTTAAGGACGATCAGGTGCAAAATCATAAGCATTATTTACCACCTTATACAGCTATATCTCAAACCGCTGTTAGTTCGTATGCAGATATGACATCAAATATAACTGATGATAGCACATCAGGTTATTATTCGTTGAATATGGCAAACGGACGCAAGGGCTCGGTAACCCGTGGTAAACGTAAGGCTGTTAAATATATCATTAAAGTACTTTAATTATGTATTTTACGGCTTTTCTTTTACCACGGGTAACTGTACCCGTCCTGGCTCCCAGCGGATTTGAAGAATCCTGATTAATTAAAAAGTTATCTCCATAAACTGCACCAGGGTTCACAAGCTGCGCATATTTCGCAGGGTTTGGCATGGTTGTTTGGTGGTAGTGTGTCGCTAAGCAGTCATCCTTAAACTGTCCGACCGGAGATTATAAGACCTTAATGATAAACTTTACAGCTTTACGCTTACCTCTAGTAGTTGTGCCAATACGTCCAGTAGCTCCGTTTGTTGTCGCATCATTAGAATCCTGGAATTGATAAGCTCCACCACTTGCACTCATATAAACACCCGAAGCCCTATGCCATGTGCTATTGTGTACGTGAGACTGGAATTGATCGTCTTTAAATTGTCCGACCGGTTATTACAATACCTTAATTATAAACTTTACACCTTTAGATTTTCCACGGGTATTGTTTCCATTACGACAGCTTATCATTTTATTATTGGCAAATACTAGAGAATCCATACTTTGATAACCAGATAAACAAAGAGTAGGTAGTTCATTACCTGATAAATAATTTGTTACTACTACAGAGCCATTTGAGGTAGGATTACTAGACAAGTTGTGTCCGTGTTTCTGTATCTGATCATCTTTAAATTGTCCGACCGGCTGTTACAAGACTTTTATGATATACTTTACGGCCTTACGTTTACCACGGGTAGTGGTGCCATAACGTCCGGTTCTTATTCCACCCGACTGGGCATTAGGAATGTTGCTATCAAAATTATGCATAGAAGTGTCCGTTATTCCTTGTGTGCCATTTGTAAGAACAGTTTGATAATGACTATGATCCTGCAGCTGATCATCCTTAAACTGTCCGACCGTTAACATTCAACATAAAAATCAGAATATTAGAAGCATAGTAATTTTAGGAGGAATAATATGATTTATGCTTATATCAGAGTTAGTACGGACACGCAGACGGTTGAAAATCAGAAGATGGCTATTAAGGAGTATGCTAAGTATCACAGGTTGCATAAGATTGTATGGACCAGCGAAACAATATCTGGAATGAAGGTGCCGGAAAAACGTAAGCTGGGGGAGCTTTTAAGTAAGGTCCAGGAAGGTGATACTATAATCATAACGGAATTGTCGCGCCTGGGAAGAAGCTTGTCTATGATTTTGAACGTGCTGCAGAATCTTTTAGATAAGGGTGTAAAGGTTATAGCAATAAAAGAAGGTTATGAGCTGGGAGACAATATTCAGAGTAAGGTGCTGGCTTTTGCTTTTGGATTATCTGCTGAGCTTGAACGTAGTTTGTTATCGGAGCGAACTAAGTTGGGACTAGAACGTGCACGGAAGCGCGGAAAGAGAATCGGTCGGCAGCCAGGCGAAAAGCCGCATCATTTTAAGCTTACTCCATACCGTGCAAAAATCAGGCGTTACTTAAAGGAAGGCCGGACTGTAAACAGCATGGCTGATGAGTTTGGTGTAAGCTGGCTTACCATGAAAAACTTTGTTACCACCAACATAAAAATTAAACCGCTTCCTAAGCTCACGGAAGAACCTAAAAGACACGGGCATCCGACTTATCAGGAGATGGAATATTTTAAGAGGCATAAGCTGTAAAAACTGGTACATAAAACTGGTACATAAATAAAACTCGAAAAAATTAATAATGAACTATCGCGAATAGACATAACGTGTAAATCGTTGTATTATATGGAATTAACAGGTTCTGCGAACTTGGGTGAACTCGAAAAAACGCTAACTCAGAATTTCTTCTAAGCAGCAGGTAGACGGTTCGAGCCCGCCCAGCATCAGTGTACCTAAATCGTTGTATTATAAGGAATTAGCGCACTTCGACAAAGCGTGTAAAATGTCGTAAATGCGTTAAAATTCCTTACTGGTACATAAACTGGTACATAAAATCAATTCCGCCCGCTGAGGAACATGCAGTAACCTGTAAAAGTATTTTTATGAGGTGCTGGCAAAATGCAAAAACTTCCCTTCTCTTTAACTACGCGAGGAGACTCGCCGTATTATTACGTCCGTTTCCGGAACGAGACAACCGGAAACTTTATGACATGGATTTCCACAAAGGAAAAGAACTACAATCGCGCACTGCGTAAGGCATGGGACCTTTACAACCAGAAGGCTGAGGATCTTGGAACGCTGTCTTATTATGATACACTGCGCAAAGCTTCCTACAGCAAAGAAGATGTCGCGATGTTCCTGGAGGACTTTAAGCGCAAAGGTTTTCTGTCGGGGTATGTTCTGAATGACAGCGAGCTTTCAAACGCTCCGGCTCTGCAGTGGTTCATTGACTTCTGGGATCCGGAGACTTCCGAATATTTGCGCGAGAAAAAACGCAAAGGGCAAAACGTCCATAAAAAGCATACCGGAAACTCTGCTGCTTTTGTGCGTAAGTACTGGCCGCCTGTTCTTAAAGACAAAAGACTTGGCGAGCTTGGGCGCCAGGATATTCAGGCGATGTTTGATATGCTTGACAATATGGACCTGAACGGAAACACAAAGAACCATATACTCCGGTCCGTACTCACTCCGCTTAAGTGGGCTTATAATAACGAAGTGCTTTCCAGAGACCTTTCAAAGGGCTGGGTAATGTATAAGACAGTCTATAAGCGCAGGTCAATTCTCACAATGGAAATGGCTCGCAATGTGTTTCGCGTTCCATGGGATAACGAGTTTTCTAAACTTGCATCCATGCTGGCAATGTGTACCGGCATGCGTGCAGGAGAAATTCTCGCATTGACTCTTGATGATCTGGGAGAGGACTGTATCAACATCCGGCACTCGTTTTCACTTATTGACGGACTTAAGTGCACAAAAAACGGAGAGAGCCGGACGGTATATGTTCCCTTCCCTTTTCTTATGCAGAAGCTCAGGGAGTATGGCGAAACTAATCCGCATATAAACGGCTCAGGCTTTATATTTTGGGGTTTAACTCCGAATAAGCCCATGGATCCGAACGGCTTGCGCAGATACTTCCGCAGAGCTCTTATTCTGGCTGGGATGGAAAAGGAGGATGCAAACAAAATGACTTTCCACGCATGGCGCCATTTTTATGCAACCTATATGAGCGATAAAGTAAACCAGAAGGCTCTGCAAAGCCAGACAGGACACAAGACACAGATTATGCTTGAGCACTATGCAGCGCATCAGACACTGGAAGAAGCAAAGCTTATTACTCAGGCACAGTATCAGATTTTCGGGGCGATTATGCAGTAGTTATGGATTAACTATCCAGAACCCGCTTAAGCTCGCCCTTCGCTGTTTTCAAAAGCGGTGCGAACGGCTTCCCATTTTTCCAGGAGCGTGCGCACCGTGTCTTTTTGCTCAGGTGTTATCTGCTCCCATTGTTTCAAAAGCCAGCGTTCATCGTTGCTTAAGCCTTTATTTTCATTGCCTGTTATAAGCCATTCCGGAGAAACATTAAGAAACTCTGCAATCTTATAGCAGATGTCTCCAGCCGGAACAGCTCCGTTTTTTTTCCAGTCCGAGCTAACTCTTTTTGAGTTAGCTTTTTTTGTTTTAAAACCTGTTCAACCCTTTCCATAAAACATACACGCTTAAATTCCATAACACGCCTCCATATTTTTAATCGAAAAAATATTACGAAAAGCGTACAAATTTATTTGACAATGTTCGTTTTTCGTTATATGATAATTATAGAAAGTACGGTTTGCGTACTTTTCGGCTAGTACTATAGTACTAGTTCATAGAACTGCTTGACATCAGTTCTATGAAGCGACAAGCGTGTTTTGTTTAGGTAATTGCTGCACCACCTCAGCGGGCGGTTGCGGTTGTTATATAAGCCTCTTCGGGTCTTACACGCTTCTCGAAGAGGCTTGTTTTTTTACAGGCCATTACTGGCGCTTTTCTTTTGGATGTTCGTCGGGTTCTACCCTCATCACCCAGAATCCGGCTTATGTCATACATTGCTACCGGGAGAGAGGAAGCTGTTCTGCAAAATGGAATAAATCGGCAGCTTCCTCAATCCCATCTTTATGGAGGTCCGTTATGGAAAAAAAGCCTTTATGTGTCAGAGTTCCTGACGCATGCAAGATGCTCTCTATCGGCCGTACTACTCTTTTCAGCTTAGATATTCCTTATATCAAGCTCAACAGAATCCGGCTGTATAAGGTTGAAGATCTGGAAGCGTATCTCGACGCTCATACCGTTTACAAAATGGGAGAGAGGGTTATATGACAAGATATACTTATCTGAACTGTATGCAGGAGCTCTGCTTCCGTTTTGCACGCGCCATTGAAATTACAAAGCCGGATGATACTTTACTCCATGATGTTTACACAAACGCAGAAGAGGGTTTTTTCAATCGCATAAAAAACATAACAGTTGAAGAAGCTGCAGAGATCATTCCGGAAACTTTGGAGCAGAGGCTTAAGCAGTTTAAGGCAGATGTTATAAAGCTTGAGGAAGATGCGGCTTATGCTCTTAAGGGAGGCAAATAAAACGCGTGTACAAAGGAGCCTTGCTGACATGCCGCCTTCTACACGCTGGTATCACGAGCATAAAGCCAAGATTGCTGAAAAGCATAGAGTTCAGCAAAGAGAATATATGGCAAAGCATCGCGAATACTACAGGCAGAAGTCAAGGGAGTATTACTTGAAGCGCAAAGAAAAGCCGTCAGGCTATGTAAAACCAGATATAAAGCCGGGATTACCAAAGCAGCTTAATAAGAATGGAGTAATGCTTCTTATATCGGCAATAATCGAACAGGCAGAGCGGGATATAAAAGCCTATGAGCATAGGCTTACGACATCTACCAAGAAAAAGAGATTAAGCGGGGACGATGTAAGCTACAAAGCTTACAAAACAGCCCTCGACTATTTAGAGAAAGAGCTTCCTGAATGGGAAGAGGCATATAAATACATATTTTAGGAATATTTTATGGCAGACAAGAATATTGATTATAAAAATTATGTTTCACAGTTTAAGGACTGTATGGAACTGGATCCTGTGGAACGTATTAAGAAGTACCTTGAAGAGCTCAGTCAGGATGACGAAGCTCTTAAATCTCTCTATCGCCCTGAGAAGATAGATGACTGTTATAACTTCATCAAGGAAGCAGTAAGAACCATGGCATCAAAATCAGGCTGCTACTGTGTTGAGGATGCAGTTGTTTTCAAAATGGCGAGGGATTATTACATAGACATCTTGCCGAAGGTTGCTGACGAGCCGCCGGAGGTAAGACAGGCAGAGAAAACTGAATCTAAGGAATCAGAGGAAACTGAGGCAGAAACACCGCCGGAGGAAACCACCGGAGTAGACATCGAAAACTCAGGAAGCTCGAATCCACGCGAATCTGATGACGAAGAAGAAGAAAATGCCATGCCAAAAGAGGCTGTACAAGGTGGGGGCAAGACCGATGAATACGGTTTTGAAGTATTTGGGGAAACAGAAGAAGCTGCAGACACTTGCGGGGCTGAGGAAACTGAGGCAGAAACACCGTCAGAGGAAACCTCTGGAGTAGACATCGAAAACTCAGGAAGCTCGAATCCACGCGAATCAGGACCGGAAGTAGAAGCAGGTTTATCTGTTAAGTATGACGAAAACGGCAACGGCCTTCTGTTCGAGTTTTAGGGGGCTTGTATGCACAAACCAACAACATGGTCGGACAGAATTGTTTATGAGGAAGGTTATATCTGGCGCGTCATTAAGGCAGTATGGTATGACCGGAGACATGACAAGAGGTATGAATTGGATGTGTACAAGGAAAACGATGCCGGAGAAGCTTATGCACAGAACCTTTATTGCTCAATGTATAACGGTTATGCAGTCGCTTTTCCGGGGCTTCCGATAAACACAAACAGCCGCTCTTATTGGTACGATGAAAGCATTGCAGAAGAGGAAGGCTTTGATCCTATGAGCTCCAGGCGAGATTTGGGGTATTCAATGGCAATTACACAGCCCGAAAAAGATGTTATCTGCAATCTATATCCTGATTTTGTTTACATGTTCCGGAAATGGAAATTTACAAGCAGAAAAGAGGTTATGGATAAGCTTATCGTATGGCTTGAACACAAAGAACTTGAGCTAATTCTGCAGGCAGGTTTTGAAAATGTGGGAATGAATAAAAGCTTTTGGAGACTTACAGAAGCAAATAGAAAAGCGACATGCCTTTTTATGAGACAAAATCCACAATTCAAAGGACTTACTTTCCGTGAAATCAGGCAGGCAATGAAGGCAGATAGTCCGGAAGAGTACGGACAGTATCTGTCAGACGTTCGGGTATGGAACCGAATAGAGATCAATTATCAGGCTTATAAGTACCTTCTTAAAGTTCAGGCCAAGAGTAAGAAGCCGAAGGGCATCACTGCAGCAATGTTTTTTAATGACATTATGCGCGAGTATATCGATTATAAGACAATGCTGCGCAGAAGTGAGCACAATATTAAGGATGATTACTGGCTGTATCCTTCTGATCTTCATGCTTTCCATGACAAGCTCGTAAAAGAAGAACGTCAGAAGCGGGAAGCTCAGGAGCTTGCCTGGAGACTTGAAAGAGAACGAAGGCTCCAGGAAGAGGAACAGAAGCAGAAGGAAAAAATCGAGCTTTTGAAAGCTGTTGCTTCAAAGTATGAAGGTCTTGATAAGATGATAGACGGCTATTCCATCTTTATTACGAGTGATTTTGAAGAATGGAAAAAACAGGCAGAAGCGCTGCATCAGTGCATAATTGCCGCCGGATATTATCAGAAAATGGCAGACCAGAAGAGCACTATTGTCTTTATACAAAAAGATGGTGAACCTATGGCAACCGCCGAAATATCACAGGCTGGAGCAATTCTGCAGTTTTATGCAAACGAGCTGGACCGTTCAAACTGCAAACCGTCAGAAGAGATTCAGGCAGCCTTCAATAAATGGCTTGCTGATGTTCCAAAATCAAAGTTCAAGCCCCGCAAAATAAAAAGTAATACAAAAACAAAGAAACCTATGGAGGCCGCTTAATGAGTTTTTTTAATTCAAAGCCCTGGGCTAAGATCCCGACGGACCTTCTGGAAAACAAGGCAATGACTAGAGCAGAACAGTTGCTCGCCCCGGAACTGCGGAGCGCACCTGCACTGCTGTATCTTGCCGGCGCAATGAAAGCAGACGATGACGGAATATTTGATATTGGAGACGGCGAAGAATTTGCCGCCCTTATCAAGGTTGACAGCCCCGCAACAGTAAGCTCAGTTGCAGCCGCTATGGTGAAGATGCGTATATTTGCACACGTTCCGGAAAGCTCCATCTATATTTTTGTAGAATGGGAATACAGCACAAGGCAAACAGGGAAACCTTTGCGTAATCGCTTTGCTATTGCATCGGAGATCTGGAAACACAAACTCGAAGAAACTGCTTATTTCGGCGGACAGTCTACAAAAATAGACAACATGAGACAAGATAGTACTACACCAGTTAACGAGCGTATTTATACTATACAAGACAAAGTTAACAAGTGTTTAAACACTATACAAAGCCCCGCCGCGTCGATTTCACAGATAAGAAGAGAGAGAGAAGATAAGAGAGAGACAGAGCAGATTATACCAGATGTAGATAAGAGCACACACACAAGAGTAGAGGGTGTGGGAGGAGAGGAACCTCCGGGAGCTTCCGAGCCCATTTCAGGCTCTCCAGCTCCCTCCGGTGAGATAAGCATAGATGCTCAGAGCAATATAGACCAGCCAGATACAGAGAAACTGATAACTATTCCTGACTGGAGTATTGTCCCAGAGAGTGATGCTTCTGAACAACTTGAATCTGATGACACAAACAAAGAAACAGAAGATGCAAGTTCTGTGCCAGAAGAACTCGAAAAAATCAGGGGGGACACCTTCGCAACTTTTCAGATGTTTTTTAAGGCTTCAAACGCTGGCTACAACATGAAAAGAGGCGGGAAGGTTGTCGGGGAGATCGTGACAGAGCTCATGGAAAGCCTGGATGATAAGACACAGGCTCCAAAGCTTGCCGAAAAGATCTGCGAAGAGTTCAAGAAAATGAACACAGAGCCAGGTCCGAAGAACAAATGGCATGGAATACCGCTCTTCCCTACCTACATGCAGAAGGAAGTTGTTTGGGCTCAGCTTTTGAGCCGCGTAAGGATTTCGCATCTTGAAGATGCAGTAAAGCCTGAACCGGTTGAAGAAATTGACAAGGATGCTGTAAACGCATGGCTTGACGATGAATACAAGAAATATGGCTTAGTAAGAGGAGCACCTGGAGCAGTGAGAGAGCTGCTTGAGGCAAAATCTAATGAATCAGTACATGCAGCCGACTCTGTTTGATGTAACGGAGGCGCTACAAGAAAATAAAGATTATCTGGAGCAGAAAGCTCAGGAGCAAAGGGATTTGTTTTACTCTTCCCTTCCGCGACCTTGCGAGGAGCCGAAGGACGATAATGAGCAGATGCTTCTAGCGCAATGGCAATGGCTGAGGAACCATGACGAAGAGGCACGCAAGCGCTTTTTCCTCATGGGGTACGAAGTCCTGCGCCGCATCCTGTGGGCTGAAAAGAAAAAGCGAAAGCTTTACATGACGGACGAGCAGGACATGGATGCTATATCAACGGCTTTTGAGTATGTATTCCGCCGGTACAGCAAAGGCAAAGGCTATTATGTTTCTAAGAACATGATAGTTGTATTGCAGGGCGGCATCCAGCATGCGCTGGACTACCGGACAAAGGCGGATGACGAAATAAGCCTTGATTCATTTAAGGGCGATTATACAAAAAAGATTAAGCGGTTCTTTTAGGAGGTACAGGAAATGCTTAAGACTATCGACATGAAGAGAATTGTTTCTGGCAAGAACATCCGCAATGAACATGATTCAGAGATTGCAGAGCTTGCTGACTCGATTGAGAAACAGGGTTTGATAAATCCTATTTTGGTTCAGGAGCTTGAAAATGGCAAATACGAAATTATTGCGGGGCACAGACGCTATGAAGCTGTAAAGCGATTAGGATTGCCGTTCATTGAGTGTCAGGTTGTGGAATACTTGAGCGAAAAGGACAGGATCCTCACACAGATTGCAGAAAATGCTCAGCGAAAAGACATGAGCGCTTATGAACTTGTAAAGGTTTTTGACGGACTCAAAGCAAAGTATAAGCTTAAGCAGAAGCAGATTGCGGCAATGTTTGGCAAGTCAGATACATGGGTATGCAATCAGTATCAGGCAGTAGAACTTCTGGAAAGTAAATACGGCAAGGATATTCCGGAAGAAGCAAAGAAACTTAGTGCAAGTAATATTAAGTATGAGACAAGGAAAGAGATAACCGGTGATGAAACCATTTTATGCGCTGGTATGAAAGTAAAGGTTGCGGGGCATAAGTACACCATCCTCTGCTCAACCAACGAGGCAGAGAATGAACTTAGAGCTTTCATCAAGAGCCACAAGCTCAGGAGGAAATAATGGCTAATGTAAATCAGGTTGTAGTCGAGGGCAACCTCGTAAAGTCTGCAGAGCTTTCACGCTGGGGAGACGGAACACCTTATATCAGGTTCACTATTGCAAATAACGAATATTTCAAGAACCAGCAAGGCGAATACGAATCGATTCCGAGCTTTATTGATTGCCAGTGTAAAGGGGCTTATGCAGAATCAATGAGTAAGCATCTGCTTAAAGGTAGACGTATCACTGTAGTGGGACGCCTTAAGCAGCAGAGGTGGAAAGATGATCAGGATCAGAACCACAGCGCTATCGTTGTAAAGGTTCAGGAGATCTCGCTTGCTCCACTGCAGCAGGCAAGTTCACAAGGTTATCAGGAACAGTCAGCTTATCAGCCGGAGCCTGATTACACAACAGAAGCCGGCGGCGATATGTTTGACGGCAATGAAACAATTCCGTTCTAGTGGGAGGATGTTATGAACGAAATAATGAATGTTTCTGCAGATGACTGGGAAAGAAAACCCGATTTAATGACTACCAAAGAGCTTGCAGATGTCCTGGGCGTTGATGTGAAAACTATTCAGAGAGCTGTAAGTTCGCTCGACATAAATGTCGCGCGAGTTGGAAACAATCATACAATGGTTTTCAATGAGGAACAGGCAACAGCAATAAAGCTTGAGATTCAGAACCATAGCAAAGTAAATGCTCTTACTCCCAAGACAGATCTTGAAAAGCAGTTGATCATACAACAAGCAATGCAGCTTCAACAGGAAATGATTGCAGAGCTTCAAGATAAAGTTGCAAAGCTTGAACCGGCTGCGGCTTTTGCTTATCAAATATGCTCCAGTAAAGATGCCATAGACATCGGCAACTGTGCAAAGGTCTTGAACAGAAACATAGGACGCAATCGTCTTTTTGAGTTCTTACGAAATAAGAACATCTTACAGCAAGACAACATCCCTTATCAGAAATATATCGACAACGGATATTTCAGAGTAATCGAGACTAAGTTTGTTATTCCTTCCGGAGAAACAAAGATAAGCCTCAAGACTCTGGTGCTGCAGAAGGGTGTTGCTTACATAAATAAATTATTAAAAGAGGCAGAAGCTTAATGAAAACCAGAGTATGCGCAAAGCCTGGATGCGGAAGAACTGCAAAAGAAGGCCAGAGATATTGCGAGAAACACATGGGAACGCAGAATAATGCGGAAAACCGCAAGATATTCACTCAAAGAGGAAAGAGTTCACAATGGCATCATCTGTATGAAACAAATGAATGGCGCAAGCGACGTGCTCAATTCCTTAAAAAATATCCCAGATGTTTCATCTGTGGTAATCCGGCAACTATTGCGGATCATATTGTACCGCATCGCGGGGATTTGACTCTCTTTTATGATGAATCAAACCTCCAGCCGATGTGTCAGAGTTGCCACAGCCGCAAGACTTTGAAGGAAAATAACAACTTCCATCCTAAAAGGGGATAGGGGGTGCAAAACTCAGGAGCTTTCGGCTTTCACCAACACGCGCCCTTGCCAGTTTGAACAGGC
>Ga0310786_10001890_pt1 | contig 33180 bp, 26 predicted proteins | sample AusTroGonzalo_MG_FD_203881 | JGI IMG/M metagenome (GOLD analysis project Ga0310786, IMG submission 203881) | Bovine rumen microbial communities from tropical cattle in Woodstock, Queensland, Australia - Gonzalo_03 (v2) (version 2) | ecosystem: Host-associated > Mammals > Digestive system >... | reverse complement strand
TGGGACTCGACATCGAGGCAGGCAACTTTATCCCCAACAAAGACATCCACCACACCCACGAAGGTTCCATCGGTAACCTCTGTAACGATAAGATTCAAGCACTGATGGATGAGGTGGTGAGCGGCTTTAAGTTCGAGAAGATGGAAACGGCTGTACAGCAACTATTGGATGTATGAAAAGACTCTCCATCATATTTCTCTCCCTTTTGATGCTCTGCGGATGCAGCGACGATGCCACCAGCATGTTCTCCAATCGTGAACATGTGTATTGCGCCTTCGATGTGTTGAGGGCTGATGTATTGTTCAATGTGATGGGAAATTACGGACAGTTTGCCAGTATTCGGAAAAGGGTTGTGGAGGGTAAGACTCAAATCGAACTCGTCAGTAGTACTGGACTCAAGGGCTACTACCCTGTGGACCAGTTGAGCAATAACTATGGATTAGGACTGGGAGGACTCATTGTGGGAACCAATAATTTTGGTGAAAATCTCTGCTTTGACCTTGCCTGTCCTATCTGTGATCGTGCTGACCGACGTCTAAGCCTTACGAATGACGGCTATGCTAAATGTGCCAAATGTGGGGTGATTTTTGACTTGAACAATTTGGGCGCGATATATCATATCCCTGAAGATGCAGACCTGCCTGTGAAGCGTGGTCTTTACCGCTATCGCATCAATTTTAACGGACAAATCGTTAATGCCTACAACTGACGAACGAAGCAAGAGCAGAGGGAGCTTGCACACTCTGCCTGGCAAGGAGGAAGAAGACTATGTCAACTGATCTGAAATCGAAGACGGCACGGGGTTTCTTTTGGGGAGCCTTGAACAATGGAACCATGCAGGTGCTGAACGCTGTGTTTGGCATTGTGTTAGCACGCAAGCTTGGTCAAGCCGACTATGGACTGATAGGTATGCTGACCATCTTCACGCTGATTGCCAACTCGCTACAAGATAGCGGTTTTGTGACAGCCTTGACGAACAAGCGTGATGCCACCCATCTCGACTATAATTCGGTCTTTTGGTTCAACATCAGCGTGAGCTGCTGCCTTTACATTCTGCTTTTCTGCTGTGCACCTCTCATTGCCTATATCTTCGACGAGCCCATCCTCACAGACCTGTCCCGATTCTATTTCCTTGGATTCGTCATCGCATCGTTCAGTATCGTACCGCGTGCTATCCTGTTTCGACAGATTAAACAGCGGGAACTTGCCTTTATGGCCATTATCTCCCTGCTTGTGTCGGGCACGGTGGGCATCATTATGGCCTATAATGGAATGGCTTATTGGGGACTTGCCACCCAGACGCTTACCTTCAATTTGATGGTCAGCATCATCAGTTGGCTTTATTCACATTTCCGTCCCACATGGCAATTCAGTGCGAAACCTATCAAGGAGATGTTTGGGTTTTCTTCCAAGATGCTTATCACCAGCATCTTCAACCAAGTGAACAACAACATTTTCTCCCTTGTGTTGGGTCTTATCTACACGAAGGTGGAGGTGGGTACTTACACGCAAGCGAACAAGTGGAACACGATGGGGGCATCCACCATCACCGGAATGGTGCAAGGAGTGGCACAACCCGCTTTTGTGGAGGTGGGAGATGACCTCGACCGCCTCCGTCGTGTATTCTCCAAGATGCTGCGTTTCACCTGCTTTGTTTCCTTCCCTGTTATGTTCGGATTGTCTCTCGTAGCACCCGAATTTATCGTCACCCTCATCAAGGAAAAGTGGCTCCCCTCTGCCCATCTGATGCAGATTCTGTGCATTGGTGGCGCGTTCCTGCCCATTGCCACACTCTACTTCAACCTCATTATCTCGCGTGGGAAGTCTGATGTATATATGTGGAATGTGATTGCCCAAGGATGTTCCATTCTCGGCAGTATCTTGATGGTGCATGGTTTGGGTGGTAGCATGACCCACATGGTCATTGCTTACGTTGCCATCGTCATCCTTTGGACAGGCATCTGGCATCGTTTCCTCTATCAAGAAATCCGCTATCCCTTCCTTTCGGCTCTGAAGGACATTCTTCCTTTCCTTCTCCTTGCCGCTTCCACGATGGTCATTACTTACTTCGCCACTCGTTGGATAGAGAGCCTCCTTCTGCTGCTTATTGCCCGCATTCTTTTGGCAGCCATCATCTACATCGGTTTGCTGTGGCTTTTGGGCGCTAAGATACTCAAAGAGTGCATTGGCTATTTGCTAAAAAGAAAGTGAATCGATGATGTGGCAGCTATGAAAGCGCCCGCCATTCCCTTTTAAACCATTGTCCTTTCCCACCTATCCAAGTCCATACTATGGATAAAAAAGCAATCATTACATTCCTGCTTGCTTTGATCGCTATTGCAGGGCAGGCACAGAAAAAGGCAGGCGCACAGAAAGAGGCGCAGCAGACAGTTGTGGGACAAATCAGCATCACGGCGGAGACTTCCCTGAATGCCCAGCGGAAAGTGACGGCACACATGACGATGGACGACTACGACGGTCCTATCGGTATCAAGTTGCGTGGTAACAGTTCACTTGGAAACAATCAGAAGAAATACACGTTCGAACTTCGCGACGAGGATGGTCATGAGGTGGAAGCAGAACTGATGGGTATGCCTGCCCATAGTGACTGGGTGCTTCTTGGCCCTTATTATGATGTCTCGACGGTGCGCGACCCATTGGCGTTCCAGCTTTGGCGCGATATGGGGCATTGGGGACCCCGCTCTCGGATGGTGGAAGTGACACTTAATGGTGACTATCGTGGCATTTACATTCTCTGCGAAGCCATCAAGCGAGGCAAGGATCGTGTGAACATCGACAAGATGCGCAAGACCGACACCAGTGGACGTGAACTGACAGGTGGCTACCTGCTGCGCATCGACACGGCCAATGACGACGATGCCACCTTCCCATCGAAGGTGCCAGGTGTGGGTGAGGGGAATTTCATGACGCAGGTCACCTGGTCGTGCATCTATCCGAAGAAGAAGAAAAGTCTTCAACCCGAGCAGATTGCTTACATACAGAATTACATTGACACCGTCGAGCAGGTCATCCAATCCGATGACTTTGCCGACCCCAAAACGGGTTATGCCCGATACATCGACGTGCCCTCGTTCGTCGATTACTTCATCCATACGGAACTCAGCCTCAATGCCGACGGTTATAAGCGTAGCGCCTACTTCTACAAGGAGCGTCAGGAACCCGATGGCTCAGGCGGCAAACTCTTCGCGGGCCCCGTGTGGGACTACAACCTCGCCTATGGCAACGCGGGTTTTGCCAATGCCGACAACCCCGAGGCGTGGAACTTCGAGGGGGCGAGCAACAACCCCACGCCCGCCATGTGGCAGCGCCTGCTTCAAGACCCTGCCTTCCGCAAGGCCGTCAAGACTCGCTACCAAGCTCTTCGCAAGAACATCCTCAGCGACAAGGCCATCGATGCCTATATCGACCGCCACGTTCGCCTCATCTCTCCCTATCTCGCCCACCACTTCGAGACATATCCCGAATTGCTGGCCTCAGAAGGTGAGAAGAAGGACGGACGCCCACAAGGCCTCTTCGGCGGTGGTGGCTTCCCGGGATTCGGCGGCGGTGGTTTCCCGGCCATGCCTGACTCCATCCCACAATTCGGTGGTGGTTTTCCCGGCTTTGGCGGCGGTGGTTTCCCGGCCATGCCTGACTCCATCCCACAATTCGGTGGTGGTTTTCCTAACTTTGGTGAAGGCGGCTTCCCCGGTTTCGGTGAAGGAGGCTTTCCCGGCTTTGGTGGAGGTGGCGGCATGGGCTTTAATCCCTTCGGTGCCTACCGTGTCAGTTCCTACGAAGAGGAAATCAAGATTGTGAAGGATTGGCTTCACAACCGCCTTGCCTTCCTCGACCGCAACATCGAACGTTTCGACAAGGACTGGGAACCCCGCATTCAGGAGCTCAAGGAAATCAAGGCTCCCCAGTTCGGTGGCTTCGGTGGTTTCCCCGGCTTCGGTGGTGGTGAGGGCGGTGGTTTCCCAAATTTCGGTGGTGGTGAAGGCGGCGGTTTCCCCAATTTCGGCGGCGGCTTCCCCGGCTTCTAACCTCTCGGCTCAAAGTCCGTATTTATACAGATCGCCGCGCTGGCGCTTGTTTTTGCGGAAGTAGATGGGCGAGGCGCCGAGGTTCTCCTTGACGATGCGGCTGAACGTCGTGCTGCTCTTGTAGCCGCTGCGGGTCATCACCTCCGTCAGTGTGAGGTTCGTGTAGCGCAGCAGTTCCTCGATGCGGCGCACTTTCCATTTCACGGTGAAGTCCTGCAGGTTCAGTCCCGTGAGCAGCAGCATCATCACGCTCAGGTTCGCGGGCTTCACCCCGTTCTGCCACGCCACCATCCTCGGGTCGTTCCCTTTGATGAGGCAGTCCACCACCGCGTCGAGCAGGTTGACGCCACTTTTCTTCCTTTCAAACACGAACGGCTCCCAGACCGTGTTCAATGTCTCAGAATTGAAGCCCCTCTGCTTCGTGAAGGGGGGCACATACAGCATGTCGAAGCTAAATTGCGGTTCTTTCATATTCTCTATCTTCGTGGTTTGAGATAATTTCACGGCAAAGATAGCCATTTCTTCTATAGTTTGCAAATCTTTCCACAAATTTTCATCATTTCATCACGGAAATGATATGCCTTGCATCGAAGATTATCCTTGCTACGTCAACAATAATATCCCTCACACCGAGGCTTATTATCTCTGTAATGGGGAAAATATCCCTTGCATACAGAGATATTTTCCCTCATTCTGTAATAATATTTTCTACACGCAGACATATCATCAAATAAAAAAGGAAGATATGTTTCATCGCTGATTCATATCTTCCTTATCGTTGTGAGGATAAATTTCAAGCCTATTGAATGGTGACCGCCACTGATTTCAGGTCGGCGGGGTTGCTGGAGGGTCCTACCATCACGTTGTATTGCCCTGCCGTGACGCACATGGTGTTGGTGTTGGGGTTCCACCACTCGAAACTGGTGCGGGGCAGTGGGATGTCGGCTTTCACCGTTTGGCCTGCTGGCACCAACACTCTCTTGTAGGCACGGAGGGTGGCGCGGGGACCGTCGGTGTCGCCCTGCTTGTTGAGATAGACCTGCACGAGTTCCTCGGTGGGACGATTGCCCGTGTTGGTGAGGCTGACGCTGACCGTATTGTTTTTGTAGCTCGGCGCACCATAGCGAACGGTGGTGTAGCTGAGGCCATAACCGAAATACCAGAGGGGGGCTTCCTTCATGTAGCGGTAGGTGCGTCCCTTCATGTCGTAGCTTTCGTAGTCTGGCAATTGTTCGGTGCTGCGATAGAACGTGATGGGCAGTTTGCCGGTGGGGTTGACGTCGCCATAAAGTACATCAGCCAATGCCTCACCACCCGCTTCACCACCATACCAAGCCTGAACGATGACATCGCAAGTGGTGGTCTCAGGCACCAAAGCCATCGCGCTGCCCGAACAGTTGATATACACTAATTTCTTGCCGGCATCGTGCAACATCTTCAGGGCGTCGCGCTGAATCTGTGGCAATTCAATGCTGGTGCGGTCGCCGCCTCTGAAACCTGGCAGGGTCACTCGCATCTCCTCACCTTCCAAACGAGGGGAAATGCCTCCCACGAAGACCACGACATCAGCGTCCTTCACGCAGTCGAGGATGTCTTCGTTCGTCGTCTTGGTGGCATCCTCGGTCTGGGTCTGCAATGCCGTGTCATGACCGTAGTCCATGGCAGGACCACCCTCGCCCCGACGCTGGCGACGTCCCATGCCCTCCACGAGGTCGCATCCCTTCAGATAGCCAATCACGTTCCCCTTCTGCTTGATGCCTTCGAGGATGGTGACAGTGTGGCGAGGGAAACCGTTGTAGTTGCCCCACATCATCACGGAATCGTTGGCGTTGGGACCAATCACTGCCACCTTCGTGTTCTTGGCCAGAGGCAGGATGTTTTGTTTGTTCTGTAACAACACGATGCTCTTGCGAGCGGCATCGAGGGCTATCTGATGGTGCTCCTCACTGGCGATGACCTCCTCGCCAATCTTCTTCCAAGGAACGAGGTCTTCGCTGTCGAAGTCGCCCAGCTCGAAACGTGCTTTCAGCAGTCGGAGCAGACTCTCGTTAATCTTCTCCTCTGTGATTTTCCCTTGAGCGACGGCATCCGTCAAGCTACGGAAAGTGCCTCCACACTCCACATCTGTACCGGCAATGACAGCCGTAGCAATCGCTGATTCTTTTGAGTCGGAGGTGCCGTGGTTCTGCTTGTTGAAGAAGTCATTGATGGCCCAGCAGTCACTGGTCACCAAACCCTTGAAGCCCCACTCCTTGCGCAGAATGTCGGTGAGCAGACGTGAGTTGCCACAACATGGCTCACCATCGAAACGATGATACGCGCACATCACCTCTTGCACGTCACCTTCCTGCACCAATGCTTTGAAGGCAGGCATGTATGTCTCCCACAGATCACGCTCTGGGAGTAGCTCGAGGTTGAAGCTGTGACGATTGTATTCAGGACCGCTATGCACAGCAAAGTGCTTGGCACATGCCAACAATTTCCTGTATTGTCCCTTACTTCCATATTCTATATTCTCATTGCCCTGTGCGCCCTGCAATCCACGCACGACGGCAAGCCCCATCTGAGTGGTGAGATAAGGGTCCTCGCCATAGGTTTCCTGTCCACGACCCCAACGTGGGTCACGGAAAATGTTGATGTTGGGCGTCCAGAACGAAAGGCCTTGATATTGCCTGATACGACCATTCTTCCTCGCCAGATTGTTCTTGGCACGTGCCTCATCGCTGGAGGCGGCAAATGCCCTCTCCACCAGGCCGTCGTCCCATGTGGCAGCCAACCCCATCGTGATGGGATAGACAGTTGCTGTGCCATTTCTGCCAATACCATGCAACGCCTCGTTCCACCAGTTGAAAGCGGGAATGCCGAGACGATCAATAGCAGGGGATGTGTGTTCCATCAGTTGCGCCTTTTCTTGCAAGGAAAGACGACTTAACAAGTCTTTGGCTCTCGCTTCTGCAGAAAGATTGGGGTCTTTGTAAGGTTGAGCAAAGGTGTTGAGCATAACCATGCTGCAACAAATCAAGCTAAGCAGTTTTTGTACCATAATCATTGTGTTTGTCTATTATATATTAATGTATTGGTAAGTTTACAAGTGTGTGTAAATGATTGCGAGCACAAATGTACAACCTTTTTCCGAATGTTCCTATAGTTTTAGGAGAAAAACATAAAACTTTCTATTGAAAACTGCCTATTTAAAGATTATTTTAGATAAACTTTCAGTTGGATGTGAAGATTATTTCATATCTTTGCATCCAATAATACTAATCATCAGCCCACGCGCTGGGCAGAACTTCCTAAAATTGAATTTCTTTTAATCTAACATCATTATGGCTCAAACAACTGAATTTAAGTATGCTCCTATGTTCCAGATGGGCAAGGACGAGACGGAATACCGATTGCTGACGAAAGAGGGTGTCTCTGTCGGCGAGTTCGAGGGAAAAGAAATCGTGAAGGTGTCGAAGGAGGCACTCACGCTGTTGGCTCAGCAGGCGTTCCACGATGTGGAGTTCATGTTGCGCCGTGAACATAACTTGCAGGTGGCAAAGATTCTGCGCGACCCTGAGGCAAGTGAGAATGACAAGTATGTGGCACTCCAGTTCCTGCGCAATGCGGAAACTGCTGCTAAGGGCATTCTTCCCTTCTGTCAGGATACGGGTACAGCGATTATTCATGGCGAGAAGGGTCAACAGATATGGACGGGCTTTGAGGATGAAGAGGCTTTGTCGAGAGGTGTGTTCAATACCTTCACACAGGACAACCTCCGTTATTCTCAGAACGCTCCACTGAACATGTACGATGAGGTGAACACGAAGTGCAATCTTCCTGCTCAGATTGATATTGAGGCTGTTGAGGGTGCTGAATATCGTTTCGTGATGGTGGCCAAGGGTGGTGGCTCTGCTAACAAGACTTATTTCTATCCCATGACGAAGGCAACTATTCAGAACGAGAGCACTTTGCTTCCATTCCTTGTGGAAGAGATGAAGCATCTGGGAACGGCCGCTTGTCCTCCTTACCATATCGCTTTCGTGATTGGTGGCACATCGGCTGAGAAGAACCTGCTGACCGTGAAGTTGGCATCTATCAAGTACTACGACTCGCTACCTACCACAGGCGACGAAACAGGTCGTGCTTTCCGTGATGTGGATTTGGAACAGAAGCTGCTGAAGGAAGCATACAAGATTGGTTTGGGTGCTCAGTTTGGAGGTAAGTATCTGGCTCACGACATCCGTGTGATTCGTCTGCCTCGTCATGGTGCCAGCTGTCCGATTGGCATGGGCGTAAGTTGCTCTGCCGACCGCAATATCAAGGCAAAGATCAACAAGGACGGTGTGTGGCTTGAAGTGATGGACAGCAACCCTACAGAACTGATTCCGGAAGAATATCGTCGTCCTGGTGAAGGTGGAAAGGGTATCGAGATTGACCTCAACAAGGGTATCGACGCAGTACGTGCCGAACTGACCAAATATCCTGTTTCAACTCGTGTGAACTTGAAGGGTACTATCATTGTGGCTCGTGATATCGCTCATGCGAAGCTGAAGGCTCGTCTGGATGCTGGTGAGGGTATGCCACAATACTTCAAGGACTATCCAGTTCTTTATGCGGGTCCTGCCAAAACTCCAGAGGGTTATCCTTGTGGTTCGATGGGTCCAACTACTGCCAATCGTATGGATCCATACGTGGATGAGTTCCAAGCAAACGGTGCTAGCCTTGTGATGATTGCTAAGGGCAATCGTACCCAGCAGGTGACCGATGCATGTAAAAAGCATGGTGGATTCTATCTCGGTACAATTGGCGGAGTGGCTGCTGTGCTGTCACAGTCAAGCATCAAGAGCATCGAGTGTGTGGAATATCCAGAACTTGGCATGGAAGCCATCTGGAAGATTGAAGTGGAAGACTTCCCAGCCTTCATCCTTGTGGATGACAAAGGTAACGACTTCTTCAAGCAGTTGAAGCCTTGCGAGGGATGCACCATTCTTTAATTTTCAAGTTGACGATTCAAAGAAGTGCGTTGGTTTGAACCCAATCTTCAGAAGCTGCTGATAGAAGCAGGGACGGATGGTTTGCGTATCAGTAACATCGTGCGCAACATCTGCAACATGGAGCCGCAGTTGTTTGGCGAAGGGCATTCCTATGAGGAGGCTTGGAAGGAGATTTATGGGTTCCTTCGTGGAGAAAGCAAGAAGGCCGATTCACCCTACCGCTATGTGAAGGGCAAGCGAGGTTGTTTTTGCTTCGACCACACCAAAGTAATGGAAGATTCGCAGATGAAGATAGAATTTTAACATAAAAACGTAAAGATATGGAAGACGTAAAAAAGTATTTGGAAGACGCTGAAGAGAAGATGGAGTTTGCAGCCATGCACCTCGAAGAGGCTCTCAGCCGCATCCGCGCAGGACGTGCCAACGTGCATATCCTCGATGAAATTCGTGTTGACTCTTATGGCAGCAAGGTGCCACTCAGCAATGTGGCATCGCTCAACACCCCCGATGCACGGAGCATCGCCATCAAGCCTTGGGACAAGTCTATGCTCAAGGTCATTGAGAAAGCCATCATCGACTCCTCTGTTGGCATCATGCCTGAGAACAATGGTGAAATCATCCGTCTCGGCATCCCAGCTCTGACTGAAGAGCGTCGTAAGGAGCTGACCAAGCAATGCTCGAAAGAGGCTGAGACAGCAAAGGTGAGTGTGCGTAATGCTCGTCGTGATGCTATTGAGAAGCTGAAGAAGTCCATCAAGACCGGTACTCCAGAAGACATGGAGAAGGACTATGAGGACAAGGTGCAGAAGTCGCACGACAAGTACATCAAGAAGATTGATGGCATGCTCGACGCCAAGAACAAGGAGATCATGACCGTGTAATCTTTGTCAAATGCACGGACTCGTTATACGTAACACGGGCTACAGTTACACTGTCAAATCAGATGCGGGAGAAGTCTTTGACTGCAAGGTCAAAGGCAACTTCCGCATTCGTGGTATTCGCACCACCAATCCTGTGGCGATAGGGGACAAGGTGACATTCATCCCTCAAGAGGTGGAAGCGGATATTGAGCAAGCACGACAGGGGCTCATTACAGAGCTGGATGATCGCAAGAACTACATCATTCGCAAATCGACCAACCTCTCCAAACAGTCACATATTATCGCCGCTAATGTGGATATGTGTTTCCTCATTGTCACCATCAAGCAACCCGAGACACCCCTTCAGTTCATCGACCGCTTCTTGGCAAGTGCAGAGGCATACAGTGTGCCCGTCAACCTTATCTTCAATAAGATTGACCTCATAGATGAGGAGTGGCAAGACTATCTGGATGGTGTGGTCAATCTCTATGAGACCATCGGTTACCCCTGCTACAAGATTTCAGCTGCTACAGGCGAAGGTGTGGAAGCCCTGCGTGCAGAATTGAAGGGTAAAATCACCCTTTTGTCAGGCAACAGCGGTGTGGGTAAATCAACTCTCATCAATGTCCTCTTCCCCCATCTCAACCTTCGCACCAGTGAAATCAGCGATGCTTACGAAACGGGTAAGCACACCACTACTTTCTCCGAGATGTATGAAGTGGAGGATGGCTATATCATCGACACCCCTGGCATCAAGGGCTTTGGCACGTTCAATATGAAACGGGAGGAAGTCAGCCACTACTTCAAGGAAATATTCCAATTCTCCGCTGACTGCCGTTTCAATAACTGCACCCATACCCACGAACCTCATTGTGCTGTGCGTGAGGCGTTGGAACGTCACGACATTGCCGAAAGTCGCTACAACTCCTATCTTTCGATGCTCGAAGATGAAAAAGAAGACAAATATCGCCCTGCCTATTGAAATGAAAAGGTTTCTTTCACTTTTATTTTTTAGTTTTTCACTTTTTGTTGCTGGGGCACAGACCTACGAATCCTTCATTGAACAAGGGCTTGCAGCCGCTCAGGAGAAGCATTATGACGAAGCCATTGAGCTATTCCGTCAGGCACTTAGAACCGCTCCTGATGATATCCGAAATGCACTCACCTACGCTAATATTGCTCATATTCAGGAACTCCAGGGTGAGCAGATGAAGGCGCTCAACAGCTATGATATGGCACTCGGCATCGCACCTCTCAATGTGCCTATCCTCAAATCACAGGCAGACCTCCTCCTGACGATGGGCAATCTCAGCAAAGCGCTACTCAATTACAGCAAAATCATTGATGTGGCACCCAACAATGTTGATGCCCTGCTCAATCGTGCCTACATCTACCAGCAGCAGCATAATTACCAGAGTGCCAAGACTGACTACGAACGCTTGTTGACCCTCCAGCCAGACAACTATGCAGCGCTGCTTGGGGTCGTCATCCTCTTTCAGAATGCAAACAAACCCCAAGAGGCACTCAGCCGTCTCATGCTGCTCATCGACCAATATCCCGAGAAGGCAGAACTCTACTCCATCCGTGCTGAGATTGAAGCAGAGGCTCATCAACCTGAACTTGCTATTATGGATCTTGATAAAGCCATCAGTCTCGAGCCGGAAAACAAGAATATTATCCTCACTCGTGCCTATCTTCACCTGAAGGAAGGACGTAAGTACCAAGCCAAGCAAGACTTTCAACGAGCCATTCAACTGGGGGTTCCACAAGTGCAGTTGAAAGAGGAACTGAAACAATGTAAGTAAAAAATGAAAGATTTTTCACTTTTCATTTTTACCTTACCACTTTTTTTCTTACCTTTGCAACGTCTTAACAAAACACTGCTTCAGTAGCTCAGTTGGTTAGAGCACATGACTGTTAATCATGGGGTCGTTGGTTCAAGCCCATCCTGAAGCGCAAAAGAGGTGATCACAATGATGTGACCACCTCTTTTTTGATTGTCTGTCTAGGTCTCAATTCTTATCCTTTAACAGCTCCTTGATCTTGTCGATGGCGATGTCCACCCCGAGCAGCGTGGCTGAATAGAGCAGGAACTGCGCCACCTCGATGAGCACCGACTGGCTCACCTCCCCTTGGGGCGGTAGCAGCATCGCCCATATCGCTATGATGCTTGCCACTACCAATGCCAAGGCTGATAGAATCTTTTTCATGATTTTTAGTGTCAACTGTCAACTTCCACAAACCCGAACGGCATGGGTGAGAGGGTGCAGCCACCAGTGAGGGCGCCAGTGAGCTTCAACTCACCTTCGCCAGAGGTGATGATCTGGTAGTCGTGCACCTGCACACCATCAACGGTCTTGTTGAAGTTCTGGATAGTTGCATCCTGCGAACCCCAAGCTGCGAGGAGGTCGTCGTCCTCCATCCAGTGCCATCCGCGGTCTTCGGCTGGCGTGGTCGGGCTGTCGTCCAACTGGAGGATGGAGCCGTCGTGGGTGATGAGCTTGCCGTCCATCGTGGTGAGGTAGCCGAAGCCATCATTTCCGGAGCGCACACGGAACACGTACTGGTTCATATACTGCTTGGTGAGCGACTTGTTCTCTTCGAAGGAGATGTTCTCGGCAGCGCAGAGACTCTGGATTTCGCCCGAAGGGTTGAACTTGATGTACTTTCGGGTGATGAGTTCTGCATTGACCTCGTCGGGGTTCTGGGTGGTTTTCGAATTGATGCGTGGGCTGAACGAGCCGAGACCTTCGAGCTGCACCGCGTGGCCGTTGAGGACAAAGTAGTTGATGGCCTCAAAGATGGCGTGCTTCGCCGTGATCATCGTTGTCTCAGGCACATGTGCAGCGCCAGCTGCATAGGCGATGAAGTCTGCTTCCTTCACCACTCTGCCACGGCAGATTTGAATCTTATAGACCGTGGGCTTGTTCTCCTTCATGTGGAGGATGAACGGACGCTTGAAGTAATATACGCGTCCCTTGACTGAACGAGTTTTTCTCATAATCTTTTTAATGTTTTAATGATTTTTTTTAGTAGTTTTAGTAGTTTTAGTGTTTTTAGTGTTGAGGGGCAGGGGGCAAGGGGCAGGGGGCAAGAGGTTAGTTTAGTGTTGAGGGGCAACTGTCAACTGTCAATTGTCAACTGTCAACTCTCAACTGTCAACTCCCTTAGTCTCCATCCGGGTCATCTACCAGGGTTCCACCGCCGCCACCGTTGTTGCCACCGGTATTGCCGCCAGTATTGCCACCTGTGTTGCCACCGGTATTGCCACCGCCGCCTTGGCTGGAGCCGCCACCGGATGCACCTGCACCTGAGCTGAAGTCAGCGCCAGTGGTGCCGTTGGATGGGCGTACCGACTCGATGGTGGTCTCAGACATCATTTCGCGGAGTTCAGTGCCCGGAGCGAAGAGGAGACGAACTGACTGCACGGCCTGCGTCACCTTGAGGTTTTCAGCCAGCGGCACAGACTTCGACTTGACGCCCAGGAAGAAGCCACCCACCTCGGGGAGCACGACCCTGTGGCCGTTGATGCAGAAGTAGGCGATAGCCTCTATGAGTCCCTGCACGCAGCACTCGATGTTCGCCAGTGGCACATTGGATGCATTTGCTGCATAGTTCAGCAAGTCCCTGCTCTTGATGGTCGGGTAAGTCACCTGCTGAGCCTTGTAGGTCACAGGCTTGCCCTCCTTGTAGGCAAGTGTGATTGCCTTGGGTTGATAAGAAAGTCCCATAATTTTTTGAATTTTAAGTTGTGAGTAATTTGATGCTGCAAATTTACGCACTATTCCACAGCCATAAAAATTCGTTTCCAAACTATCTGCATTCTTGGAAAGTGTTTACATTTTCTTTTATTGTATGGAAACCAAAGGAAGCCGTTAAAGACAATAGCCTACTGTTTCGTATAAGCTTGCCCTACTCTTTCACATAACAATGCCCTACTCTTTGACCATAGCAAAGCCTACTGTCCGACGAAGTTGCTCATGCTTGAAAAAACTCAAATAAAATTTGGTTCTTTACTCACTTCATCGTAACTTTGCAAAGTAATATGATAGCGATGAAAGTACGATTCTATTTATTGGTGGCTGGGTTGGTGGTCACATTGATGGGCTGCAACCATCAGGCAGAGAAGTTACTGGAACAGGCAGAGACTTTTCTTCCTGCGGAGCCGGATAGTGCAGAGATGTGTTTGAACAGCATTGACCAGCCTCTTAGGTTGGGCGATGCTGAAAGGGCATGGTATGGGTTGTTGCGCACGTATGCGGACAATCGAAAAGGAAAAGAAATCAAAAGTGATTCCTTGATTAGGGACAGTTATGAGTACTACCGTGAGGTTTCCCATGATGGTGAGACCAATGACAGGGTGCAGATGCACCGCTATGCCCAGAGTTGCTACTATATGGCACTCTTCTATTCCTCCTGCGACAGCACCAAGCAATGTGAGGATATGCTACACCAAGCAATCAAATACAGCGAGAAGTGTGAGGATTGGCATACTTGCTATTTGGCATACACCCAACTCGGAATCAGTATAAGTTGGAGTAATCCTGAATATGCGATTCAGCAAACACAAAAAGCTTTGGATGCATACCACAAAATCAATGATGATGTGAGTAACGAAGTGTTGATATTAGGATTTATAGCAGCGAACTTCTTTACATTTGTAGAGCCAGATAGTGCTTTGAGTTATTTTTTCAGAGCATATGAGTTGGCAGAACAAAACAATTCATTGATGTTTCAAAATGACATGTGCATGGGAATTGCTGATGTCTATCTCTATAAGGGTGAAAATGAAAAGGCGCTTGACTATGCCAAAAGAGGGGTCGTTACAGCGGATAGCATGATGCTTACATCAGCCAAACTTACCTTGGCCCAATGTTATCAAGCGTGTGATTCATTAGAGAAATCAAAAGAAATACTTCAATCAATATGTTATGATGCTAATTTGACAAATAAGTTTTTTATTTATCGCGACCTTTCTCAAATCGCTATTCAGATTCAAGACTACGATTCCTTATTTGTCTATGTGGATTCTGCCTACAAATGTCTGGAGGATCGCTTTATGCAATCTCAAAGTGTGAAAGATGAATATTATCAGGAAAATCTTGTCAAAAAACTTGAAAAAGAACAGATACTGCATGAGACAGAGCGCAACAAGTGGGTGTTGTGTTTAATTATATTCATTTTAATCTTGATTGTCATATATATATATAATGTGTCAAGAAACAGGATTGTTGTAGAGCGCCATAAACGTCTCAACCATGTTTTGACACAACGATTGGAGCATTCGAAACATCTTCAGGAGCAACAAGAGAAGGAGCGTGTTATCGCTGAACACCAAAAAGAAATCCAACACAAACAAGCATTGCTTCACCAGAAATCCATGACGCTCTCAGTGCTCCAAAAGCATTTGTTGGAGAAATTGGAGTCTGCTCGACAACTGTTGACTGACAATGAAAAAGCCCGTATGACTGAAGAGGCGTGGAAAGAAATAGAGCATTTGATTGATGACACAGATAACAATTTTGTTCAGAAATTACGCAAGCAACATAAAGATTTCTCAGAAGAAGATATTCAGCTTTGTATGCTTATTCGTTTGAAAGTGACCAATGCTTCTATTTCCAAACTCTTTTACATAGGTGAGTCTGCTGTCAAGAAACGCAAAGCTGTTCTCAAGAAGACTGGTTTCCAAATCACTGACCCTAACATTGCTTTGGAACAAGTGATAGAAAACCTATAGAAACAGTAGATGAAATGTTAGCAATCTTTAAAATGGGGGGGTAAAATGAAAATTTTCCACCCCCATTTCTTTCAATGATGTAACATTTGATTCTATAATATATTATTATTCAATTGATTGGATAGTGTTACATGGTGTTTGAAGTTTTCCACCCCTTTTGCTTTTTTACATCCATGATTCCCCTTACCTTTGTCCCCATCTTTCAAATAATGCCATTAAAGGCAAATGTTTAATCACACTCACTATTAATGAATTATGAAGACATCTAAAGGAATCATGATGGTGGCAATCACTGCCTTATTTTGTATCTTTTGTGCATGTAGTCAGGATGATGATATGTACGATAATTCCGATATGTATACATTGGCAGAAGAAATGGGAACGAGAGGCGGAGGAGGTGACCCTGGAGGGGAAATAAAGAAGAAACCAGTTATCTTCAAACACACGTCAAGTCATATACATCACCCTAAAAATATATATGATTCTTCTGATCCTATCTTATATGGTGAATACGATACAGCAACACTTACCATCTCTATTAGTAATTTTGTCGGTCATGCTGCCATTTACATTCATTCTGTAGAAAGTGGCTCTCTGATGAGTTCCGATACAATACCTGTTCCATCGGGGTCTCCTGTTGATTTCCCCCTTTCAGGTTATGCCACAGGCGTTAATTATGAAATAGATGTGGCTTTGAGCGATAGCAGTGCTTATGTAGGATTATTCGATCTTTAATAGGTCCATTAATATAAAGATAATGAAGAAAAGCGCTATTCATATTGTCATGATAGGTGTCCTTTTATGGACAGGATGTCTATTGTCTTGCGACCGTATTCCCGAGCAAGCCCTTCAGCAGGCTGGTGATAACCGTGCAGAATTGGAAAAAGTTTTAGCACACTTCAAGGATGATTCTGATCCATTGAAGTACCGGGCAGCCAAGTTCCTTATTGAAAATATGCCCTATAATTATACCTATGAGGGCAGTGCCGTCGAGACATATGATAGTGTTTATCTTCAGATGGCTGACGAGCCCCTGCCAGAACGTGACAAGTTCTTCAAGGAGCATACAGACAGTATCCGTTTCTCCGACAAGCGGTTTGCAGTGGATATCCAAACTATCAAAGCAGACTACCTTATCCGTGCCATTGACGAGGCATGTGATACATGGCGACGCACTACATGGCAGGATGATTACGATGAAGAGCTATTCTTCAATTATGTGCTTCCTTATCGCATTCTCAACGAACCCCTTAGTGACTGGCGCTCTGCAATTGCCAAGGCGCATCCTTATTTGACAGAGCCGATTGTTTGGAGCAAACGTGGTGAGCAAATGGAAGCAGAAGATGCACACTTCACAGGCAATCTGACAGAAACGGAAAGTGCATCGGAGGGGAAGATGGTCATGCTCGACCATGATGGTGCACAAGTCACCTATACCTACACCGTTCCTGCAGAAACGCACAAGGTTCTTTACCTTCGTTATACTGCCACCGCACGTCGGGCGTGTGTTGCCCTGACTCTCAACGGGAAGCCTGTTCCGATTGCACCTCTGCATCCTGCCAACTCGCTTAAGAACTTTTTGACCAGTCGGAATGCCATTGCTGTCACTTTGAAGAAGGGCACCAATAGCCTTTCCTTTGCCTACGCTGGTGACACCATAGGTCTTGACTACTTGCAAGTGACGGCAGCAGAGCCTTACAATTCCGACCGTGCCGAGGATTTTTCCCACGACTACTGTCAAATCAGCAACAAGAAAACGGGGCGCTATCTGACCATCGGTCTGCATAATGACTCCCTTCCTTGTGTCGTCACCCTTAAGCATTTCGTTAAGGGTGACAGTACTCAACTGTTGCGCCTCGACTATAAAGGTTATGCTTGCTGGGGCATCTCGGTCTTCGAACCAGACTCCTGCCTCAGTGTGGAAACTGCTTATTGTAGCCTTCAGCACAATGCTACCGTCGGACTTTATCATTCCTTGATTGGCAGTAACCAGAAGTGGGTGTTCCTGCCTGCTGGTGATGGACACTACCGCATCATGAACAAAGATAGCGGACTCTTTCTTGAAGCCAAACCTTGCGGTGCAGCAGACACCCTTGTCCAGAATCCTTATACAGGTAAAGACAATCAATTATGGAAAATCGAGCGCAAAGGAAAGAATCCTGCTCCTAATATGTTCTTCCGTCCAGGCAGTGCCCTCTCCGAAGCACTCCGCATTTTTGACATCACGGGAGAGTATGAGTGGATAGGTTATGAAAGCCCCCTGCCACCCCGTGCCACCTCTTTGATTCGTGGCAAGACAGGTAACTGCCGTGATGAGGCAAACTACACCGTTTATCTCTGCCGCAGCCTCGGCATCCCTGCTGCTGTCGATTTCACACCTCATTGGGGCAACCGCAGCAATTCCCATGCGTGGAGTGTTGTCATCTTGCCCGACGGTAAGGCGACACCTTTCTACATGGGTTGCGCTCCTGCCGACACCATCCACTACTATCATGGTTATAAGAAACCCAAGATATTCAGGTACCGTTTCCAGTTGAACGAGCAGTATGCCAATGACCTTATGCATGAAGAGGAAGTGCCATCGCTCTTCAATGCTCCAAAGTTCACCGATGTCACTGACGAATACTATGAAACCACCGACGTGACACGTGATGTACCTGTCGAATATGCCGACAAACGGATTGCTTATATCTGTGTGTTCGATAACCGAAACTGGGTGCCAGTCTTTTATGGCAATATCCGTAATGGTAAAGTGACCTTTACCTCAATGGGACGTAACATCGTCTATATGGCAGCTTTCTATGAACATGGGCAGATTGTGCCCTTCGGCGAACCGTTCTTGATTAAGGGAGATGGAACCGTGCGGACAATTCAGTATGATGACAAGAAGCGTACCACCTTGAAACTCTTGCGCAAATATCCTTTCATGGGCAAGGAAGACTTCTTCAATGCCCGTATGTCAGGTGGACGTTTCCAAGGCGCCAACTTTCCTGACTTCTCCGATGCAAAGACCTTCTACACGTTTGAGGGTTTGACCAATGGCAATTGGTATGAGATACCTGTCACTGATGAGGGTACATACCGCTACCTACGCTACATCGGTCCGACAGGTTCCCACTGCAACATCAACGAATTAGAGTTCTACGGCATTGATGGGAAGAAGCTATTAGGTACTATCATCGGTACTGAAGGTGATCCTTGGGCAAGTAAAGAAACTGTCTTTGATGGTGACATCCTCACTGGCTTCAGTGGTGTCAGTCCCGATGGTCATTGGGTAGGTCTGAAACTTCCTGCTCCCCAACAAATCTGCAAATTCAAGTTCATCCCTCGCAACGATGGTAATGGTGTGGAGATTGGTGATGAATACGAGTTGGTCTATTGGAAAGATGGAAATTGGTCACTCTTGGGCACACAGGTGGCAGCAAGCAACGTGCTCATCTTCAAGAATATTCCCAGTGGCGGACTGTATGTGCTCCGTGACAAGACTAAAGGACATGAACAGAGAATCTTCACTTACGAGAAAGGTGAACAAGTGTGGTGGTGAATAAGCCGCATGGTCTTTAATCATTAAACATTAAACTTTCAACTTTAATCTTTATAAAACAAGCATTATGAGAAAATTCTCAAATTTTTGTGGTATCTTCGCCACAGTATTCGTAACAACAACCATCGTCCTCCTTGCCTCTTGCAGTCAGGATGATGATTATTATGAGAGTGACATGTACACGCTAGCCGAAATGGAGACAAGAAATGGAGGAAATGGTGGTGATCCTGGAGGAGGATCAACGGCTCATTCTTTCCCTAGTATAAATGCGATAAAGTCTTCTGCCGTTGTATTGAACAGAGCGGCTGAAGCATGGAGCCAAATGCTGGGAGACTCCGTGAATCATGAGTTTAGAGAAAGAGGATTCCTCATTTATTATAAACATTCAACAGGAGAACTCTATTGTGGAAGTATTAAAGTAGGAAGTGATTCGGATGTTGAATTGTTCATACCAGACGGTGATCGTGAGATTTGTGCAACCTATCATTGTCACACATCCTTACGTTATGCTCCTTCTAGCGACTATAGGCCAACAGGCCCTTCTGATGATGATATCTCTATTGCGGAAACTTACGGCATACCAGGCATAGTGGAAGATTATAGTGTAGACACATTGAGGGGTGGTGCATCTGCGAATCTCCCCCATTACAGAAGAACTTACGGCCCTTTAAAACGTGCTGACATCTATTTCTAAAATTTATAATTTATCAAGCTAAAACTTAAGATTATGCGAAAAACTTTGTTGTTTATTCTATGTGTTTTTTGTTTCGTTTCTTTCCATGCCCAGACTGTCAATTTGAGTAAAATGCAATTGCAGCAAAGAAACGAGTATTTGGTGGATCTGGCTAAAGAGGTCACTCGGCAGTTCGGACCAGATTATTACCGAGAGTATAAAGAACCTGAAATATCAGGAGAAAAAGTCTTCGAGGGTAAATGGGATACAAGCCCCGAAGTACAGCGATGTGTGGGAAGACGGTACTACACGGTGACTTTCCGATATGACAAGACTAAAGAACGACTTAATTGGAATTATTCCTCTCAAGTGGATATTTGGGCAGATGATGGAGAACCAAAAGGAGTTCTTTTTGGAAATGGAATTGGTGTCCATTTTTTCGAACGTCCATACCATCAATGGGTGAGAGAGGGTGTTAAAGAAAACGAAAAGATTCCCTACAGAAAACTTCCTCTATTGAAGCAACGGAATTTGGATAAATGAGGATTATTCAAGGGTGTGATGATTATTTATCCAAACAATATGATCTTATGAGAAAATTTAGTTTTTGTGGTTTATTCGCCACAGTATTCGTAACAACAACCATCATCCTCCTTGCTTCTTGCAGCCAGGATGACGATTATTATGAGAGTGACATGTACACGTTAGCAGAAATGGAGACAAGAAGTGGAGGAGGCGATCCTGGAGGTGAATGGTATGAAATAACCGCAGGAGCTGATATCTGCGATGTTATTGTTCCACACCTTCCTTTTAATCTAAGGTATTCGTTAACATGGGGGCCAGGCCAATTGTCTAGTGTAACTGCCAACGTTTCATTTGTGACACATAATTTTACTGAGACAAATGATACCGTCATCCTCAAAAGCCCCTCTGGTGAAATTAGTCGAGGACCAAGGTATATATATGTGGGAGAACAGAGACCAAAGAATACAGCTAATATTCAAGAGTGGCACTTTGTATTGGATGGAATAGTAGTGTATTATAAGTGTGCTCGTAAAAATTCGGACAGTATAACATATTCGTATCATGATGAAGATGAATATGTGTTAACATCGTTGTCTTACCCCATCCCTTCCTCCTATTTTAATTATTAAAATGTTTTTGTCTTTTTACATCTATGAAAAAGTTCTTGTTTATACTTTTTTTGTTTGCTCTTGTACCATGCACATGGGCGCAAAAAAGAGAGTGGTCATCACCTTTTGTGGGCTATTCGACGTCCAAAATCCTGACGCTGGATAAGGTGGAGTTTGACAAAAGTAAGACGTTTTTCCATGTGACTGCCACAGTTGCAAGCGGTTCATCAATTAGTGTGTCTCCTGATGCATACCTTTCTGCCAATGGTAAACGTTATGCCATCCAGAAAGCGAGCGTACTTGGAGTGGGTAAGCAATACACGATGCCTGACAGCGGAAAGGTGCACTTCACCATGCAGTTCGAGCCGTTGCCAGCTGATACACGCTTGATGCACTTCTCGGAAGGTGAGGTGGAAGGTGGTTGGACGCTTTGCAACATCAGGGAATGTCAGGATGACCTTGTTACGGAGATCCCTCAGGAATGGAAGAATGTGACTTATCCAGATAAAGAATATCTTCCAGATTCAAAGTTCAGTGATGATTCCACCTACATTCAGGTCAAAATCCTCAATTATGTACCAGAAGTGGGCAGGAAGATAGAGGTGGAAGAGTTCCCCATTGCTTTCGATATCACTAATCATTACAAAGAGTATGACATTGCAGTCGATGGTACTGCGACCATTGATCTACATCCGTACTTCCCTGTAACTATACACATGCGGTTAGGTAAGGGAACAGACTTTCCCCTGTTGATAGTTCCCGGTAAGAATATGTCAATGCTGATGGATCTGGGGAAAGGAGGCACCGATGCCACTGTGGCATTCAAGGGCGAATTGGCAAAGACCAACTACGAGTTGAATGTGCTGGGAGCGAAAGACTTTCTCATGTTTGACAAAAGCAACTCCTACTTCGATTCTATGGTCAACTCCAAGAAGAACATCCGTTCAGAATGGAATTGGCACCTGATTGGCGGAATTGACAGAATCAACGACAGCGACTATAGTCCTTCCACCAGGGAATGGATGACGATGAATGCCGAATATGAGCATGCCAGCCGTCTATTCCGCTACAATCTTTACATAGTAAGAAGAGTTAAGGGGGAACTGGAGAAGACTGGCAGCTCAATTCTTGAAAATTCCTATTTGTGGAACGGGGTGAGAGAGGGATTGGAGATTCATCCTGACGAGAGCAGACCCTACAGTTTCACCTATTCAAAAAAGATGACATTCTGCCCAGACTTGAGTCAGGCATGGGCTCTCACCAAGCGGCAGTTCAAGGATGCCAATGGCAATGTGAATACATACAACAAGGATATCCATGAATTCTATTGGGCAATTATCGATAATGAAACATCATCATACGAAGCTGGTGAGAAGATCGCTTCAGGCATCAACGACACAGAACTCAAGGCTTTCTATCCCATCGTTGCAAAAAGGTGGGGGGAATATGTGAAACGGCTCAATACAATCCCACACATCCATTTCGACCAGCATGGAGACGTGAAGACGGGGGAACTGAAGAACAAGGTGCTGGAAGATTACAGGGGGAAGAATGTGGTGTTCCTCGTTTATGACAGAGAGCCTCACGGCACAATCCTTGACGAACTGGAGCAAGATTTCATCGCTAAGGCAGATGACCAGAAAGTCGTGTTCATTCACATAGACACACGTTCCGCGTCCATGTGGGGCACGGGCTCATGGGCGGATGCTGCTATCAAAAGGAAAGGTGAGCATTACGGCGGCAGAAGAAATCGCTACGACTCCATGTTCCAGAGTCATAATCCATTCTTTGACGGACAGTTCTATTACGAACTCTACGCCCCCGACGGCACATGCACGCTTCAAACCACAGACAAGAAAAAGGCTTTCGATGCAATTAGCAAATTGGTAAAGTAAATGAAAACCTCTCTCCCATACAGATTCCTTGCCGCATGGATGAGCCTTGTGTGCTATCTGGCACCGCTCTATCTGTTCACCGATGCACATTTGTTGCCGAAATGGTATCTGTGTTTGATTGGACTGGCGGTTACGGGAGTGTTTGCCACGATGGTATTGCTGCGCGGCAAGCGACTCTATCTGCATGGAGAGGATATATCTTTTATCAGCAAGGTATTCACGCTGACCACTGCCCTCGAATGTTTGTGGGTGGTGGTCTGCATGGTGAGGGATGGACTGAGGCAAGGAGGTGAAGTGGGCACGCTTGGTAATCCTGCAGAATTGGCATTGCATTTGTGTATTGTCCTTCCTTTGACGGCACGATTGGTGCTGCATGGTAAGGGATGGTGTTGGCGGATAGTGTATAGTGTAGCAACAGTGCTCTCTGTCGGGGTGCTGTGGCTCACACAATCGAGAACGGGACTGATATGCGTGGCTCTTTACGCTATCATCGGGTTGTGGATGTGGATGCATAGGTTTGTCCATAAAAGGTATCTGCGATGGGGATTGTATGGGGTGATCGTTTCTACGATGTTGGCTGGTACCATTGCTTATGTCACTTCCCACAAGAATGCCTCTTCCTCAGGACGAGCGTTTATCCTGCAACGCTCATGGGAACTGGTCAAAGAACATCCCCTTATGGGACATGGACATCGAGGGTTTGAACGAACGTACATGCTCTGCCAGGCGGATTTCTTCAAAGAACACCCCAACAGCGAATATGCTGTGCTTGCCGATGAGATACGTCATCCGCTCTGCGAGTTCGTCTATGTATGGGTGAACTATGGAGTGGTGTCTCCCGTCGTTTTGTTGGTGTTATTATTGCTGCCCTTGTGGCGATGGTGGCATGGTGACAGAAAGCTATCACCTTTCCTGCTGCCCATGCTTGCCATACTGGTATTCTCATGCTTCTCCTATCCATTCTATTACCCCATTGCGTGGTTGACCGTCGGAGCTTCTGTGCTCTATGCAGTAAGACGGGTATTGTACCATTGGCAAAAGCACCCTGTATTCCCTTATCTCCTGTTAGCAATCAGCATCATCATGCTCGGCATCACAGCCTTCGATGCTGTGCAGGAGCATCGTTGGTATCAGGCATACCGACATTCCTTCCGTGAGGACAAAGCACTAAAAGAGTATGAGGAATTGCACCCCTATTTCAGCCACACCCACGTGTTCCTCTACAGCTATGCCATGGCATCCTTCAAACGGAAGGATTTGGACAAGGCGAAACAGATGATAACAGAATGTGGTCAGCACTGGAGTGGCTATAACCGCGAACTACTGGCAGGTGACATCTGCTACTATAGAAAAGAGTATCCTGAAGCCATCACACACTACGAAATGGCACATGCGATGTGTCCCGTCCGCTTCGCTCCCCTCGAAGGCCTCTACAAGGTCTATGACAAGACAAACGATGCACCCCACCGAAAGGAAATTGCAGACCAAATCGCCTCGAAACAAGTGAAGGTCAACTCGTTGGATGTTATGAGGATAAAGAGGGGGTGTAAATGATGGAATGGAGAGGAATAATTGAATGATAAAAAACTTATTATATAAAAAGGGAATAACTTATGTTTGAAGCATTTAAAAAGATAAAGATTAAAGGTGGCTGTTTCGAAAACGAAACGGAGTTAGAGTTATTTAAAAAATATGCGGTGAGCGTGGTGTATGGTCGTAATGGTAGTGGCAAGACGACCATAGCACATAGTATCGGTGAATTAACAAAACCCGATGAAGAAAAGAATGCAGACTTTACCGTGACGTCGGAAGCGACCATTGTCGATGATAAAAAGGAATCCGTTTTTATCTTCGATGAAGATTTCGTGCGCGAACAAGTAAGAGTGGAAAAAGATGGCATCAACACAATAGTGATGCTAGGTGAGCAAGTGGAATTGGATGAACAAATTGCACAAAAGAAGGAAGAACTGGTCAAGAAGGAGGGAGAATATGGGAAGTTGGACGAAGAGAGAAAGAAATATGACGATGCAGGGGAGAACATCTCGCCACACTATTATTTCAATCAGATTAGAGATGTGCTACGTGCAGATAAAGGCTGGGCAGACATAGACCGTGATGCGAAAGGAAATACACAGAAGAGCCGTGTTACCGATGATGTGATCACTACACTGATGGGGCTGGAGGAACCCGTAGAGAGCTATGAACTTCTACGTGAACGAGTGGTGGAAGATTTGAATTTGTATAAAAAGTCGGAGAATGCGCAAATGGTGATGTGGACAAAAATGACATCATCATTGCCTGAAAGACTTGAAGATTTAGAGGCGGCATTGACGAAATCTATAGAGACTCCAGCGCTAAGCGAACGCGAGCGACGATTAATGAGTATGTTGACTATGTATTCGAGGCATTCCACTCATGAAACGCGCCAATTGATTGAAGGAGATTGGGCATTTTGTCCACTTTGTCTGCGCGAGATAAAAGAGCATGACAAGTTGGAAATAGCCCAGACGTTGACCAATATCCTCAACAAAGAAGCTGACGAATACGAAGATATGTTGGATGATGCATTGAGAACTTTTGCTACAGTTGAAACGCCATTGCCTGAGTTTGGTGGTGGACTGAACGAACGAGAACTGAATGCAGTGTTGACTGCACAAGCGAACCTGAATCACATACTAGATATTGTGCGTGATAGAATAAGCCTGCGTAAGAGGAATATTTATGAGGCGCTGAAAGAACCTTTCGATGAAGATTTTTGTGATGCATACGTGGATGCACTTGCAGCATGGAAAAGCGCGTTAGACGTATTGGAAAAGTGTGTTGAACGATTTAATGATTCAGTAAACAAACGAACAAAACTCTACAATCAGGTGCGGAAGGAAAATAATCTGTTGGCCCGGAAACAGCTTGCAGCCTTGCTGATGAGTTACAAACAAGCATTAAAAAATAGTGATCAAAATCGACAGGATTTGGATGAAAAAGGTAAAGAGTGTGAGAAGGTGCAAAGTGATATTAAAGCGTTGAAAGCTCAGAAGGAGCGCACAGACATAGCCTTGAGTTACATTAATCAAGAGTTACAATATGTGTTCTATAGTAAACGTAAGGTGAAGTTAGAGCCAGGTGATGGCTGCTATTTGTTGAAAATCAATGGTAGGTCTGTGAAACCAAAGAAGATAAGTGTGGGTGAGAGGAATGTGTTGGGTTTGTGCTACTTCTTTGCCAAATTGTTTGCAGGAAAGACCGAGGCAGCCAAATACGCCTCTGAATATTTGATCGTGATAGATGACCCTGTGTCAAGTTTCGATTATGGTAACCGTGTAGGTGTAATGTCGCTGTTAAGGTATCAATTTGGAAATATTTTGAAAGGAAATGTTAACAGTAGGATATTGGTGATGTCTCACGACTTACACTCGGTATTCGACCTTGTAAAAATACGTAATGAGGTGGTAGGTAAAAATGGTGACCGTTCGTTTATGGAATTAGTCAACAACAAATTGGAAGTAAAACAATTACAGAACGAGTATAAAAAATTGATAGAGTGCGTGTATGACTATGCTGCCAATACAGGAGTGGACGATAGATTGGAAATGAGCATTGGTAACATTATGCGCAGGACACTGGAGGCTTTTTCTAGTTTTTGCTACAACGACACGTTTGAAAAAATGCTTAGGAAAGAGGATGTTTTAGCAAACATTCCAGAGGGAAAGCAAAGCTACTATGGGAATTTTATGTATCGCCTCACACTGAACACAGAGAGCCATATGGCGGAGAATGTATACACATTAGATAGTATTACCTCGTGCTTTACGAAAGAAGAAAAGGTACAGACAGCCAAGAGCGTATTACTTTTTCTACTCTACATCAACAAACCGCACCTTGCAGCGTATCTGGAAGAAGATCAACTGACAGTGATTGAAGGATGGAAATCAGAGGAAGAAGAGTGGATTCTCTCGGAAAAAGAATGAAATTAGTATAAATTTGTAATATTATGTCAGCAACAAGTCAACTTGAAGTATATAAAATTATACTTCCTTCAAAAACAACGTTTGGAGACTTAGTACAAGGGAAATTTTATGCTGTGAAGTCGCCCCAACAGACTGATTCTATTAAGTTCAAGAAACTCTACAAGGCTTTTCTTGAAAAGCTTATCAAAAATAACGTGTGGGAATATAAAGATAAAAAGAAGGGTTTGACCGTTTTTCTTGAGAAAGGAGACTCAATAAATCAGATAATAAAAGCACATCCAGATAATTATACCATTGAGGGATATTTGGATGGGGGACGGTATGATATGATAAGAAAAATGGCGGCGATGTCTGATACGACTCAACGTAGAAGAACAATCTCTGCAACGGATATAGTTGCTGCAAGATATTATTTTTATTTATATACTCCATTCGATAAAAGTGTGGGTTTATTGTTTTTGGAAAAAAAGAATGATGATCAAATTAGGGACGCGGTAAAAGCGTATTTTGAGGAGTTGTTTAAATGGAAGAATAAGTGTCAGGTGCAAGCCTACTTTTCGAAAAAGGAAATAGAAGAATTTAAGAAAAACTCTGTTGTTGATACTTTGTATAGCGTTGATTATATCTGTCCGGAAGTGGGACTTGACGAACAAGAGGAATTGGAGGCTCAAGCATACGAAGTTCTTGTACAGATAAAGAAAGTGGGGAATGCCGTGGCATATGAGAATGTGGATCAATTGGTAGAAGCAACTAAAGACTTAAAGTTGTCCTTTTTAGGAAAGACTCTCGATTTTTTTAATTTCAGGACTCGTAAGGGTATAATGAAAAATACTGCAACAAAGAAACAATCCACATTTGATTTTGATAAAGGTATTTCTATTCATCCGTATATCGAAGTTGACGAAGAGATGTTAGAAGATGGTATCCTGAACAGGGATAAAATATATGAATTCTGTACATTGTTGCTGAAGGAAATCAATGACGATGTTTATAATCTAAAGTAGTAAACAAAATGAAGAGTAACTACCTCCTATATTACATCATCCATCTTGTAAAAGAAGGACACAAATGGCAATATCAGAATTTAAACGGATCAGGTACGCCGCCACTTTTGTGGTTCTCTTTTCTCCAATTAGTTGCTATTTTGATGGCTGTCGTGTTTTTACTCGTTCAACCTGATGGTCTGCTTCATACAAATGTAATAGATTATGTTTTGAGCTCGTTGTCCATCTTGACTGGTATTTATTTGAGCTTAATAGTGTTTATTTATGATAGGTACAAGGTGCTAAAGTTTGATGAAATGAATGACACGAAACACATAAGGACATGGAATTTTTATAGCCAATTGAACTCCCTTACGTCATACTCAATCTTGATAGCAATACTTGTGATCATGATTTTAATGGGCGCACTTTTATTCGGTGAAAAGACGAACATCTTTGACTATGAGTTCACATCTCATATTACATGCGTTAGCGTCGTCCTTTTCTTAAAACTGACACTCATCGTTTTAATTAGAGTGTCATTTGTTTATTTTCTTTTTGATTTCTTCATATTATGTCTATATATAGTATCTGGCATCTTTGAATTTGTTAGTTCAGATATGAGTGATGCAGAACCAAACAAAGTGATACGTCACTCTCAATCTGCATTCAAAAAACTCTGGCGTAAACATAGAATTGCTTTTATATTATCGTGGTTGTGTATAATAATTGTTGGTTGTTTAATTGCTGTGTATCTTTTTTTGTCCTTATTTGACGCTTTCAAGATGCGGATTGCAAGTGGAAGTCTATGAATACGATGCTCTTGAATAAAGGTGCTGATCTGTATGGGATGAATTTATCGAAATTATGAGTGAAAAATCAGTATCAGTTAAAACATAAGGATGTAATCATCTTCCTCCTTGAAGGCATTACAGTGTTCCATATAACTGCGTATCTCGTCAAAGTTTTCGCTATGTAGATTGTAACTGAACTGACGAACACGTTGAATCGCATTGATCAGTTTTTCTGGATTATTCTTTCGTGTGAGTTGACGCAATGCACCCAGATAGTCCGTACGGAAGACTGTGGGTATAATAATTTTTGATTGCCTGGCGGCTGTTAATTCAGCATTCATCATGATTCTAGAAATTCTTCCATTGCCATCGACGAATGGATGCACTTCGCTAATCATAAAAAGCATAAAAAGGGCACGAGCAAAAGGGTGACGCAAAGCACTGTATATTTCAAATCCCTTTTTTAGTGTACCACGCACTTGCTGAAAATCGACGAAATGGGTCTCACCTGCCCGATTGTTTTGTATCTTAAACACACCAGGATTTGCTTCTGGGCGGGCAGACATCATAATGCGATGCCGATGCTGAAGAATTTCAAGCAGATGGTCAGGGGATGTTGGTGTAATAGCCATCTCTTTTCGGTTGGAAACGATGTAATAGGTTCCCAGCACATCGTGACTATCAGCTTGACGAGCAGGCATAGGGGTGCGAGTTTCTATAATATGTCGAGCATCTTCTACCTCAAATTCCGTACCTTCAATATAGTTGGAGAAATAACTTTCAAAGAAGGCAAAGTTGTTATAGGCAATATCTGTCTCATTGGGGTCTGGATAGTTCTCAAATTCGCGTTCATTGAGTGCTGCCATCAAGATACTGAAAAGGTTCAGTCTTTGGCTATCAAATGGCTCACCTAATGCACGGGCTTCAGCAACAGATGAAGTAAGTATTTTAGACGGCTTTGTGGAGAGAATGGCTCCAATGATGGCATCCAATTTCTTATATTCATCGGTCATGTTCAACTGCTCTGCAATTTCACAGGCAGTGTCACGCAATTTGTTGAGTTCACTTTCACCATTGGTCTGTAAAACCTTGTCCAGCTTTTCTTCAATAACATTTTGATCCAAACATTTGGATATGCCATCACGGGAATAGTTCGTCTGCAAGTTCTCAAGATATGCTCTGGCACTGCATGAAATATGCAGTCCTCCCATAAAAGGATAATCATTGGGTAATGCCTTCTGCCCTTCAAGTAGATGAACAGTGATACCTGGCAAAGAGATTTTTTTCGTATATTGATAAGTGAGATAGATGTGCCCACCATTTGTTGGACAACATTCAAAAGCACTTCGATGGCTCATAACAGCATTGGGGTATAGTTCGCCAAGGATGAAAAAAAGGTTCCTTCGAATGATGTTTTCTGGCGTGTCATTAAGGTTGGTTGTGTATATTTTTGTGGCAATCTTGACGACGCGTCCTTTTTTCTTCATCTTGGCAATGAAGTTATTAGTGGTTTTGTCAGAGGACGCCATCACAATTTCATGATTTAATAAAGCATTTTTTTCCATAAATCCTTGTTTTTATTTTGCAAAGGTAGTCAAATTTTCCAAAAGAAGAAAGGTTTTGTGGATTTTTTTAGAAATTCAATCGTTTTTGGTTGTTTTCCACCTCTCTCTTTCTACCCTTTCTCCTCTCACCGTATGATTCAAAAAGCTTCGTCAATCCCCCTCAATTGCGGTTCACATCATCTGCCTATCCTTACTTTTCCACCCCCATTTCTTCCATTATTGTAACATTATTGTTTCTATGTCTTTCGTTGTCAGTGTGTTATGCTGTAACATTCTGACCCTGAACTTTTCCACCCCTTTTGCTTTTTTACATCCATTATTCCCCTTACCTTTGCAACAAATTCGTAAAATAACCAACAAGAATAATATAAAAACAATTCATTATGATGAAATTTACAAACTTTTGTGGTATCTTTGCCACAGTATTCGTAACAACAACCATCATCCTCCTTGCTTCTTGCAGCCAGGATGACGATTATTATGAGAGTGACATGTACACATTGGCAGAAATGGGAACGAGAGGTGGAGGAGGTGATCCTGGAAATGGTCAGCCTTCACCTGTGATTACACATGTGGATTCTATAACAGAATTTCATGAAATGTATTTCTTTCCCAATGAAATTTTTTATTCTTCAAATTTTCAACATAGTCCATATACAGCTATTGACCCTTCTCTCTATGGCGGTCTTTATGTAGAAGTTGATATGTGGGTAACAATAAAGAAAGTGAATAATGTACTAACAATCCAATCATATAGTTGTTCTCCATCAGTGCCTTCACTGGAACACATAACTGATACAATACCGGGATTCCATTACAATCCTCTATATGATCCGGGATTCACGGTTACAAATGTATATTTACAACTTGATGGTAGTGCCATACCAGGTAGATATCTTCTCTATGCTACGGGAATCTATACTACATATATTGGTGAGGATCTTTATTGTACTGCTTTCATTCCTAATCATATATATATGTAGAGAAAGTATATGAGGGTATTGTTCTTAGTAGAATGTTTTCTATTTCTTCCGTTTTCTTTGCTCTATGCGCAGCAAGTGTTTCGTGCCCGTGTGGTGGATGCAGAGACAGGGGAGGTAATGCCCTTTGTAAACGTTGTTCGGACAGCTGGTGGAGGATGTGTCACCAATCTGGAAGGTGACTTCACCATCGCGGCAAAGCCAGAGGACTCGCTGCGTTTTTCCTTCGTGGGCTACCAGTCGTGCAGATGGAAGGTAAGTGAGATGCCGGAAGTGGTGAAGATGCGACCTGCTTCATTGGCTGTGGCTGGTGTGACAGTGCTCTCCAATGATGCCATCCTGACGAGGGTTTACAATGTACTGGCACAGGACTTCAAGAAGCATAGCAAGGAGACGAGACTTTTTCTCAATCGCATCACTATCAAGAGCGGCGAGTGTGAGGAGATGGTGGAGGACTTCCTGACGGCGCAGTCGGCTGTGAATGTAAGGAATATGCGAGTGGTGTCTGGTCAATATTGGACCATGATGACGTCAGGGGAGCAGGTGATGTCGGAACTGCGACATACCAACCTGCACAACCTCCTGATGGCAGGCCCCATGATGCGGCAGGTTTCCTTGGAGAGTTCTGTCATCCAGCCCTTCCCTGACTCCTTTTCACCTTCCTTCCAGAACTATTATTATGCCATCTCCAACCAAACGCTGCAAACGGATGGCGGCGGGTTGATGTATGTTGTTGAGCTAAGGCCTAAAGTGGAGACATGGAAGAGCATCCTGTATGGTAAACTCTATATTGATGCCCAGACCTTCCGTCTGCTGCGTTTTGATGGCGCCGTGCGAGGACTAATGACCAGCATGCACCGTTTGGGTGAAAACAAGGAAAAGGGACTTCCTGCCACCATTCGATTCCAAGTTCATTATACGCATCAAAGAGGATTCACGGAAGTGGAAAAGGCTTATGTCCAAATTCATTCCGACCAACTGGATGTCAATATGACCCTAGCGGATGCGAACAGCATTGACCTACTGACATTGAAAAGCGTCGCTGTGAAAGAGAACTTGCTGAAAGCCATCTTGTCGGCAGGCGTCAATCCTGATCTGCAACAGGAGACGAGCTTCATGCAGCGAACGAGATTGGAACGGATGATTGCTGACGAAGAAATTCATCCAGAGATAGTGCAGACGGCGGCATCTGCTTCTCCTGTTTTTGCTTACATCCAGAAGGCGATGAACTTCAACAAGGTGGTGCCACAGGAGAAAGTCTATCTGCATTTCGACAACATGGGTTACTTCGAGAACGAGACTTTGTGGTTCAAAGCATATGTAACAAGGACGGATAATGGGCATCTTTCTGGTCTGAGCAAGGTGCTGTATGTGGAACTACTAAACCCCAGCGGAGATATGATCAAGATGCAGAAATATCCGATTGATTCCTTGGGCACATCACATGGAGAGATAAAGATGGACACCGTGATGGGTTCTGGCTTCTATGAAGTGAGAGCCTATACAAGATACATGACCAACTGGGGTACAAATGCCGTCTTTTCCCGTGTTTTTCCTGTGTTCAAGACCCCCAAACAGGAGGGGGATTATTCTGACCTGACTATCAGAACCATGCTGTATTTCAGCCGTGATCCCAACAATCGAACCAGCGATGACTCGCTCTATCAGAAGGCGATTGACGAGGGCATCTACACTAGCGACCTGATGAAGACCATCAGCGTGCAGTTCTACCCAGAGGGAGGCGATCTAATTGTGGGCAAGAAGTGCCGTGTGGCAATGCTGGCAGTGGATGACAACGGAAATCCATACGAAGGACAGGGCTTTGTAATGAATGCGGCAGGCGATGTACTTGTCAATGTCCAAACAGACACATTGGGAAGAGGTCTTTTTGAACTGGTGCCCGACACAGGAAAGTTCACCTTCCAGATGAGGAATATGAAGAAGAGTGAACGCAAGAATATGCAGTACTTCGACCTCCCCCAAGCAAAGGAAGAGGGTTGTGCCCTCAGCGTGGATGCCGTGAGTG
>Ga0310786_10001887_pt1 | contig 33198 bp, 28 predicted proteins | sample AusTroGonzalo_MG_FD_203881 | JGI IMG/M metagenome (GOLD analysis project Ga0310786, IMG submission 203881) | Bovine rumen microbial communities from tropical cattle in Woodstock, Queensland, Australia - Gonzalo_03 (v2) (version 2) | ecosystem: Host-associated > Mammals > Digestive system >... | reverse complement strand
GTAGTCCGGGTCGAGCAGGTCGTTGATGCCGACGATTTCGATGTCATTCGCGAAGTTTTCGACGGCGGCACGGAACACCATGCGGCCAATTCTTCCGAATCCGTTGATACCGACTTTGATAGCCATTTGTTTTTCTCCTTGGTTTTGAAGGTTGTAAGGCTAGGAATGGGTTTTCCGAAAATTCAAATGTTATAAATATAGCACGCTTTTGGAAATTTACAAGTATGGGACGGGAAATTCGATAAAAAAATATCGGATTGCTCCTCGCGCGTGAAAAAATGATGAGGAAAAGACGCTGCCGGACGGTCCTGCTGTCCCAATCTGGGTTAAACCTCGGTTTGGTTTTTGCGTCCGGCTCGTTTCGAGCCGTGTACGGTCGGGCGTAATACCGTGAGGCTTGCCTCGCGGATAGCCTGACCGGAAGCAAAAACTTTATTGCCGCGAAGCGCGAACGGCGGTGTTTTTATGAAATGCGGTGAAAAACTTTTATCCGACAGCTGCGCGTACAAGGACGAAAACAGAGCAAATGAGGCGCGATCCCATTTGCTCTGTTGTCAACGTTGAAACTGTATTCCGACGGGCGGCTTATTTCGATGTCAGGCGTTTCGCGGCTTCGCGCGCCTCCGCCACGATCTCCTCTTCGCTGTCCACATGACCGCCGCGCATCAGGATGCGTCCGTCGCAGATCACCGTGTCGATGCAGGAGCTGTCCGCGGCGTACACCATGTCGGAGACCAGGTTGAACCCTGGGACGAGGTTGTGGTTGTTCAGGTCGACGAGGATGCAGTCGGCGAGTTTGCCTTCCTCGATCGCGCCCGCGTCGATGCCGAATGCCTCGGCCCCGGACCGCGTGGCGGCGCGGAAGACGTCCGCGGCCTTCATCGCCTTCGGGTCGCCGGTGAGGTCCTTGCCGCGGAGCGCGGCGGTCTTCATCTCGCCGGGCATGGAGAGGGAATTGTTCGAGGACGCGCCGTCGGTGCCGATCGCCCAGCGGCACTTCGCGAAGAGCGCGGCGCTGTCGTAGCGGAAATGGCCGGAGACGAGCTTCATGTTCGAGACGGGCATGTGGACGAGCACGGAGCGGCGTTCGGCGAGGAGTTCGATGTCCTCGTCGGTGAGCGCCACGGAGTGCGCGAGGATGGTCCTGTCCGTGAGGATTCCGCAGCGGTCGACGTAGGCGGTCGGGCTCATGCCGTGCTGCGCCATGCAGTCGTCGAATTCCTTCTTCGTCTCGGCAAGGTGCGTGTGGATCACGAGGTTGTATTTCTTCGCGGTTTCCGCGACATCCTGTAATATTTCCTCGGTGGTCGTGTAGATCGCGTGCGGCGCGACGGAGATCTGAACGCGTTCGGAGAGGTTGTTACGGTTCTCCAGCAGCCAGTCGTTGTCCAGCATGGGCAGGAACGCCGGATTGCCCATGGTCTGGCGCAGCATACCGACGCAGGCGCGCATGCCCATTTCCTCGGCGGCCTTCACGACCTGGCGGCCGCGCCAGTACATGTCGTTGAAGAACACGGTGCCGGACTTGATCATTTCGAGGATCGCGAGGCGGGTCCCCGCGTAGACGTCTTCGTTCGTGAGGCGCGCCTCGACGGGCCAGATGTGGTTGCTGAGCCAGTCAAAGAGGTCGAGGTCGTCCGCGAATCCGCGGAGCAGGGACATGGCGGCGTGGGTGTGGGCGTTGTAGAACGCGGGGAGGATCGCCATTTCGCCGTGGGCGTCGAGCGTTTCGTTGGCGGGTTCGGCGGGGACGGCCTGGGAAATGGACTGGAAACGGTTTCCTTCGATGCGGATGTTGACCGTGGAACCGTTGAGGACGACGTTGCGGAGGAGAATGCTTGACATGATCTGTGACCTGCTTGCTTGTGGAATTGTTTATTTGAAACTTGAGTTGGATCCGTTCAGAGTCCGAGGGCATCGATTTCGGCGTTGATGACGCCTGCGGCGCGGACGTCGGCGAGGATGGAGTTTTCGAGCGCCGCGGACGGCGGGAGGATGTCGGAAGCGCCATCGCGGTGAATGAGCTCGGTGATCCCGGCGTTGTGGAGCGCGAGCGTCGGGTCGATGTAGCGCGTGGCGGTCGGCTCGGAGAGCATGAAATTGACCGGAAGCTTCCGGTTGATGGCGCGGTCCGGCGGGATGCCCGGCCCGAACTCGTCGTCCGCGCCCATGTTTACCAGCAGCGCGCCGCTTTCGAGCAGAAGAGGGGCAAACGGCGCGAGCGCGTCGCGGATGCCCGTGGCCGAAATCACGAGGTCGGCGCCGTCCAGCAGAGCGGGCGTAAACGGTTTGCCCTGCGCCGGATCGACGATGCGGACGGTCGCGCCCGCGTGCGTCAGGGCGTATTCGATGCTGCGCCCGACGCGGCCGTGGCCGAAGAGCAGAGCGGTCTTTCCGGCGGGATCGACGCCGATGTGGCGGAGTCCGCGCAGACAGCCGTCGCCGGTGCCGAGCACGGTCTCGATAGCTTTGATGCGCCCGGAGTCCGCCGCGAAAACGGGCTTGTCCGGCGGGTCGGATTCATAGACGTGGACCCCGGACCGTGTGAGTTCGCAATAGCCGAGGCGAGCGGGGACGCCGCGGTTCAGCGCGCTGCAATCGAGCACGGCATCGAATGGTCCGGACGCGGCGGCCTCTTCTGCGCCATGGCAGGTTTTAAGGCCGATTCCGGCGAGAAGACCGGGGATCGCCGGGTCATAGCCGAGTTCGTCGGAATAGACGGCCACGAGTTCGGTTCCGCCCGCGAGCAATGCGGCGAACTGCGCCAGCGTGTTCAGAAAGAGCGGCGTGCCGCAGAGGACGCGGAGACCTTCCAGCGGACGCGTTTCGCGCCAGCGACCGGCCTGCGCGGCGAGTGCGGGATAATCGCGTGCCGGATCGAGCTCCGGCGCGAGCGTCGCGGCGATCGCCTGAAGCTGTGCGGCGCGGTCGGGCGTCATAACTTGGAGAATTCCGGTCCGGCGGGCGTGTCCTTCACGGCCCATCCCGCGGCGTTGATCTGTGCGCGGATCGCGTCGGCCGCGGCGAAATCCTTCGCCTTCTTTGCCTCGGCGCGTTTCTGCGCGAGCTCCAGGATCTCCGCCGGGACGTCCTGCTTCGGGGCGTCGGAGGCCTCTAGCGCGGAATCGACATCGAGGAACGCCAGCACGCGGTCGAAATCGCGGTACTGGTCGAGCAGAACCGCTGCGGCGTCATGGTCCGCGCCTTTCGCAAGCAGACCGTTGACTTCCTTCGTGAATTTGTGGACTGTGGCGAGTGACTCCGCGATGTTCAGATCGTCGGCGAGACCGTCCGCGAACTTCTGCCGCGCGGCTTCCGCGGCGGCTTTCGCCTCGTCCAGAAGCGCGTCCCCGGCGGGAGCGGCGTTCAGGCGTGCGAAGAGCGTGTGGAATTTCTTCAGCGCTGTGCGCGCCTGTCCGAGAGCGTCCGGGTCGAAGTTGAGCTTGGAGCGGTAATGCGTGCCGAGCAGGAGATAGCGGATCTCCGCACCGGACCAGCCTTTCGCCGTGAGGTCGCGCAGCGTATAGAAGTTGCCGAGCGATTTCGACATCTTCTGTCCCTTGATCGTGAGGTGTTCGCAGTGGAGCCAGCAGTTCACGAACTTGCAGCCGTTGGCGGATTCGCTCTGCGCGATCTCGTCCTCGTGGTGCGGGAACATGTTGTCGACGCCGCCGGTGTGGATATCGAACGTGAGGCCGAGGTATTTGCGGCTCATGGCGGAGCATTCGAGGTGCCAGCCGGGGCGGCCGGGACCCCACGGGCTGTCCCACTTGACGTCGCCGTCGTTTTCGTCCCAGGCTTTCCACAGGGCGAAATCCGCGACGGAATCCTTGGCGTATTCGTCGCTGCGGACGCGGTCGCCGATGCGCTGGTTTTCGAAGTCGAGCTTGACCAGCTGCCCGTAGTTTTTGCATTTCGCGATGGAGAAATAGATGGAGCCGTCGTCGGACTGGTAGGCGAATCCCTTGTCCATCAGCTGCCGGATCATGTCGAGCATTTCCGGGATGTGCGCGGTGGCTTCCGGATAGTGTTCGGCGGGCTCGACCCGAAGCGTGCGGAGGTCCTCGAAAAAGGCGTCCTTGTACTTGCGCGTGAAGGTCTGGAGCGGGAGCCCGGCGGCGCGCGAGTCGCGGATGGTCTTGTCGTCGACGTCCGTCAGGTTCATCACCTGCGTGACCTTCATTCCGTGATACTCGAGCGTACGGCGGAGAAGGTCCTCGAAAAGATAGGCGCGGAAATTGCCGATGTGGGCATAATTGTAGACCGTGGGGCCGCACGTGTACATGCCGACCTGTCCCTCATGGATCGGGGTGAATTCGGTCATGCGGCGTCCGAGCGTGTTGAAAAAACGGATCATCGTGTCGTCTCCTGATGCGTGTCGTTCCAAAGAAATTTTATATCTTTTAATATACTCCATGCTGCGAAAGAATGCAAGGCGGGGAGAAACGGCGCGGAAAGCGGCGGATCGTTTTTTTCGGCGCGCAGCATGCGGGTCCGTGTTCGCGTGGATGCGCCGTGCCTTGCTGTTATTTTCCTGCTTGCGGCTTGCATTTTTTTAAAAAGATGCTATTGTAGATAGTAAGGAAAGTCGGCAGACTTATTGTTTTTTTGATTGGTCCGCCGGCGTGAAAAACACGAACAAAACTATCGTCTGGAGTCCAAAAGTATGGATATCATCGTCATGCCGACCGCCGCGGAAGCGGAACTTCTCACTGCCCGTATCATCGCCGACGCGATCAACGCGAAGCCGTTCTACAAGCTGGGCCTTGCCACCGGCCGTACCATGGAAAACGTTTATGCCGAGCTGGTGAAGATGAACAAGGCCGGCAAGGTCGATTTCTCCCGCGTGATCTCGTTCAACCTGGACGAGTACGTCGGGCTGAAGGGAACCGCCGAGAAGAACAAGGACTCCTACCGTTATTTCATGAACTACCACCTCTTCAATCACGTGAACATCGACAAGCGCAACACGCATGTGCCGAACGGCTTTGCTCCCGAGGACGAGCTTGAGGCCGCGGCTGCCGCATACGAAGAGGAAATGGAAGACGCCGGCGGCGTGGACATGCAGCTCCTCGGCATCGGCCGCAGCGGGCACATCGGGTTCAACGAGCCGATGTCCTCCTTCTCCAGCCGCACCCGTGTCGTCACGCTCACCAAGACCACCTTTGAACAGAATTCCCCGCTCTTCAAGAAGCCGGAAGACATGCCGATGCGCGCCATGACCATGGGCGTCGGCACCTGCCTCGACGCCAAGCGCCTCCTGCTCCTGGCCACCCACAAGGAAAAAGCCAACATCGTGGCGGCCGCCCTCGAAGGTCCCGTCACCAGCATGATCTCCGCCACTGCCCTTCAGCTCCATGACAACGCGGTTGTGGTGCTCGACGCCGACGCAGCCTCCAAACTCAAATACAAAGACGAATACGCGTTCCAGTTCGCCAACGACCCGAAATGGGCCGCCTACCAGCCCGCACGCAAATCCTCCCGCCGCAAAGCGAAATAAGACACAGGAAAGACGACTCCTATGAAGATCCTCGTCATCAACGGGCCGAACATGCAGCTGCTCGGACGGAGAAAAGCCGAGTTTTACGGGACGAAAACGCTCCCGGAGATCGAGGCTGATCTGCGTTCCGTGGCGGATTCGCTCGGCGTGACGGTCGATTTCTTCCAGAGCAATCACGAGGGCGCGATCTGCGACAGGATCGCCGAAGCGATTTCCGAAGGCGTCGACGGGATCGTCATCAATCCCGCCGCTTACACGCATACGAGCATCGCCATCCACGATGCCCTGGAAGCGGCCACGATACCCGCGGTCGAGGTGCATATGAGCAATATCCAGGCGCGTGACGATTTCCGCCGGACTTCCCTCACAGCGCCCGCCTGCATCGCACAGATCGCCGGGCTGGGCGCCGACGGCTACGAATTCGCGCTTCGTGCTCTGGTGCGGCGCCTTTCCGCCGCTTCCGGTCAAACCTGTTAACCTACACCATTCAACGCAAACCCCGGGTGTTTTATGAAAATTGATGAAATCAAGACGATCGTGAAACTCATGTCGGACAACGATTTGACTGAGTTCAAAATCGAATCTGAGGAAATGACGCTTTGTCTCCGCAGGGCCGGCCGCCAGCAGGCCGCTCCCGCGCCCGTGTTCGTTCCGGCCGCCGTGCCCGCAGCGGCTCCCTCCGCCGTTTCCCTTCCCGCCGCCATGCCCGTTCAGGAGCCTGTCAAGGCCTCCCCGGTCGAAACCGGCCGCGCGGCGCTTGATCCGTCCAAGGTCATCGAGTCTCCGACCGTCGGTACGTTCTACCGTTCAAGCGCTCCCGGCGCCGAACCGTTCGTGAAGGTCGGCAGCCATGTCGAGGCCGACACGACCGTGGCGGTTGTCGAGGCGATGAAGGTCATGAACGAGATCAAGGCCGAAAAGAGCGGCGTGATCAAGGAAATCCTTCTGGAGAACGGTCAGCCGGTGGAATACGGCCAGCCGCTTTTCGTGCTTGAGTAATCACACAGTTGCAGGTCTCCCATGTTCAACAAAATCCTGATCGCCAACCGCGGCGAGATTGCGGTCCGCATCATCCGGACCTGCCGTGAGATGGGCATTAAAACGGTCGTAGTATATTCCCAGGCCGACGAGGACAGTCTGCCTGTCCGTCTGGCCGACGAGGCCGTCTGCATCGGTCCCGCGCCGGCCACGCAGAGTTATCTTATGACCGAACGCATCATCAGCGTGGCTGAGATCGGCGACGTCGACGCCATTCACCCCGGCTACGGCTTCCTTTCCGAAAACGCCCATTTCGCGCAGATTTGCAAGGACTGCAAGATCGAATTCATCGGTCCGACCGCTGAACAGATGAGCGCTATGGGCGACAAGGCATCCGCCCGCGAGACCATGCGGAAGGCCGGCGTGCCCGTTACGCCCGGCAGCAATAACGTCGTTCCCACGGAAGAGGCCGCGCTCGAGGAAGCCCACAAGCTCGGCTACCCGGTCATCATCAAGGCAACCGCGGGCGGCGGCGGACGCGGCATGCGCGTGGCACACAACGACGCCAGCCTGATCCAGGGGTTCCACGCGGCAATGACCGAGGCGGAACGCGCCTTCGGCAACGGCGACGTCTACATTGAAAAGTTCATCGCGAACCCGAAGCACATCGAGGTGCAGATCCTCGCCGACAAATTCGGCAACGTGATCTGCCTCGGCGAGCGCGACTGTTCGCTTCAGCGCCGCCACCAGAAGCTGATCGAGGAATCCCCGTCTCCGTCGATCTCCACCGCGCTCCGCAAAAAGCTTTACGATGCCGCGATCAAGGCCGCGAAGGCCGTCGGCTATACCAGCGCGGGCACGATCGAGTTCCTGGTTTCGGACAATAATTTCTACTTCATGGAAATGAACACCCGTGTCCAGGTCGAGCACACCGTGACGGAGATGGTCAGCGGGCTCGACATCATCCGGGAACAGATCCGGATCGCCGCCGGTGAACGCCTCAGCGTCCAGCAGAAGCAGATCTCGCTTCGCGGCTGCGCCATCGAGTGCCGCATCAACGCCGAAAATCCCTATGCCAATTTCGCGCCGTCTCCGGGCGTGCTTACGTTCTATTCCGCTCCGGGCGGACCCGGCGTCCGCGTGGACTCCCATGTCTACGCCGGTTACCGCATCCCGCCACACTACGACAGTATGATCTCGAAGCTCATCGTGTATGCTCCGACGCGTGCGGAAGCGGTCGCCAGATGCAAACGTGCCCTGGACGAATACCTGATCGAAGGCGTCCCGACCACGATCCCGTTTGAGCACTTCCTGATCGAAACGCCCGAATTCATCTCGGGCAATTACGATACCACTCTGATCGAACGCCTGATGAAGGGCGGCTATTTTGAACAGCAAAGCGCGATCCGCAAAGAGATCGCGAAATAACCATTCAACCACAAGGAGGCATGGACAATGAGCAATGCACAACAGGCGCGTACCGTCGCCGATCCCGTTTCCACTGTCCCCGGCGCCTATGAATTCAACGGAGCCGCAGTCGGAACGATCCGGATCCTCGACGGAGCCATTTCCACAATCGTCAAACGAACTGTCCTGGGGATCGAGGGCGTCGCACGGCTTTCCGGCAGTTCCCTGATCGACGAGTTCGCCGACCTCGTCGGCAGCAAGCGCATCCAGGACCGCTCCATCCAGATCGAGCACAAGGACCAGGGCCTTGCCGTCACCGTCGCCATCAATCCCTATTACGGCTACAAGTTCCCCGCCCTCATCGCTGAAATCCAGCGGAATGTCTCCGAGGCGGTCCTCTCCATGACAGGCGTCAATGTCGCCTCCGTCAATGTGAACATCAAGGGCATCGAGGAACGTCCGTCCGAGGAAAAGACCTCGGAGGAAGCCTCGAAAGAAACGGAATAAGGAGAACCATCATGCCAGCCAAAGACACCAGCAAGCAGGCCGCCGTGGAACCCAACGCGTACACGGTGCACGAAAGCGTCATCATCTCCCTCGCCCGGAAAGCCGTCGAAGGGATCCCGGGGTTCATCCGCTTCTCCGGCTCCTCCATCGTTTCCGACCTGGCCGATCTCGTCGGCAGCAAGCGCCGTTTCGACAAGTCCATCGTCGTGACCGAATCAGAAGGCGATGTCAGTCTTGAGATCCTCATCGTTGCCGCTTACGGCTCCAAATTCAGCGAAGTGGCGTCCGCCATCCAGAAGGCCGTCTACCACCAGATCGTCGACTTTACCGGCATGAACGTAAAGAGCATCGACGTGGTCATCACGGACACGGAAGATGCCCCCACTGAAGAAAATGCGGACGACGCAGATGAAGTCGTCGAGGGCGAAGTTATTGTATAATTCACGGTTTGGGAGAACGTCATCTCCCGGAAAGGCGGTTGCGGCATGTTCCATTCAATAGCAAGCCAGGTGGAAAGAATCGGTTCCTACGTCGGAGCGCATCCTTTTTCCTGTGGCGTCCTTACGGGACTTGCCGTGGCCTTGGCCATCGTCCTTTTCTTCATCCTTCTCGAACTCGTTTCCCGTCCGCGCAAGCTCCGTTCCATCGTGATCCCGGCGAATGGCGGCGAGCTCCGCATCGACGCCAAGGCGGTACAGGGAGCCGTCCTGGCTGTCGCGGCGTCTTTCCCGGATATCGAGGTCAGGAAAGTCATCCTGCACGGGACTCAGGCCTCTGTCGGGCTTCTTGTCGCGATGGATTTCAGCGGCGCCGTTCCCCTTGCGGATTTGTCCGAGCGGTTCCGGGCCGCCATCGCCCGCATGATGACGGACGTCCTCGGCATGGCGAAGCCCGCCCGGATCGAAATGGAGATCCTGAGTTCCGGCGCAGAGTTCCATGATGTGGAGCCGGGCCGGGACGAATCTGCAACATCCGGGGCTTCCGCCTCCGAATCTTCCGGGTCAGAACCCGGGCAGTCATGTTGAAATTCCTGCGCGAAATCCGGCGCGTTCTTCCGCCCGGATACTGGTACGCGGCCATCGGGCTGGTTGCCATGATGGCCGTTTCGGCGTTGTTCGAACTCGCCGCGCTGGCGCTTGTGATGCCTGTCGCGGCGGCTTTGGCCGATCCGGATCTGCTGGAGACGAACCGCTGGCTGCGCGCCTTCTACGAATTTGCCGCGCCGTCCTCCCGCGAGACGTTCATCCTGGAATCGGTCGCGGTCCTTACGTTCTTTTTTGTCGTCAAGAACGTCTTTGCATTCGTGCTGACGAAATGCCAGAACCGGTTTTCCCGCGACCTCTCCGTCAATCTGGCGGGCAGGCTTTATCGCGCTTACATGCGCGCGGACTATGCCTTTCATTTGGAGCACGGCGCATCTGAGCTGATCGGCCGCATCATGCAGATGCGCGAAGTTGCCGAGGTCCTGCTGATGCCGTCCCTTCTGGCGCTCTCCGAGGCGATCGTCTTTCTTTCGATCCTAGCTGTGATCTTCGTGCTTGTGCCGAAAGTCGCGCTGGTCTCGCTCCTGGTCTGCGGCACGGTCGTGCTGGTCTTCCATAAGCTTTTCAAGCGCATTCTGGATGCCGCGTCGCGAAAGCTCTTTGCTGCGAACGGCGAATCGACCCGGACGATGAACCAGAGCTTTGCGGCGATCCGCGAGGTGAAACTGACCGGGACCGAGGAGTTTTTCAGCAAACGCCTGGAACTGGCGCAATTCAACATCGTGAACGCGGTCAAGATACGCCACGACCTGGGGCAGATCCCGCGCTTTTCGCTTGAGGTCTTCGTCGTTGCGCTCGCCGGCGGCATGATCGCCGTCCTGACCTGGATGGGCGTTCCCTCCCAGCGCCTCATCCTGTATGCCGCCTTTTTCCTGGCTGCGATGTTCCGGCTGATCCCGTCGGTCTCCCGCATGCAGTACAACCTGATCCTGGCGCGCGGGATGCTTTATGTTTTTGAACGCCTCAGCGACGATTTGAACTCGATTCCGGCGGAACGCATCCAGGCCGCGCCGTCCGCGCCGGAACTGCATTTCGAGCGGGCTCTGACCGTGGAACACGTCACGTTCCGTTATGCCCCGGACCGTCCGGCGGTGTTCGAGGATTTCAGCATGAACGTCAACCGGCTGGAAAGCGTTGCCGTGGTCGGCCGAACCGGGGGCGGCAAAACGACGCTGATCGACCTCGTGATGGGATTTCTCACGCCTGAATCCGGGCGTGTTGCGGTCGACGGGACCGATGTGCGCGGCAACTTGCGTTCATGGCGCAGCCGCATCGGCTATGTGCCGCAGAACATCTGCCTTTTCGACGATACGATACGGGCGAACGTGGCGTTCGGCACGGAGCCGGACAAGATCGACGACGCCCGCGTGATGAAGGCGCTGGAGCTGGCGCAGATCGCCGATTTCGTGAAATCGCTCCCGGACGGTCTCGACACGACGCTGGGCGAATTCGGCGCACGGATTTCCGGCGGACAGAAACAGCGCATCGCGATCGCTCGTGCGCTTTATCAGGAACCTGAGCTCCTGATCCTGGACGAGGCCACAAGCGCGCTCGACGACGATACGGAGGCCGCATTGATCGATGCGCTGGATTCCCTGAAGGGCAAAGTCACGATCCTGATGGTCGCGCACCGCACCGCAGGCATCCGCCATTGCGACCGTACGGTCGAAATCTGACTGACGCGCACCTCATTTTTTCTCCAGGATGTCCGCGAAGACTTTTGCACGCGAGCAGAAATCCTGCTTTTCCGCGTAGGCCAGCGTCTGGCGCTTCAGCTCGTCGAGCCGCGGGATCATGTCCGCGAGCTTCTCCACCATTGTCTCCTGCCGGTACGGTTCCTCCAGAACGGTCCCCGTGGCTTCCTGAACGTACGGAGCGAAACCGCAGATGCCGGTGGTGAGGGCAGGCAGTCCCGCGGCCAGCGCCTCGACCAGCGTCGTGCCGGTCGCCTCATTTCTGGCCGGGTGGAGAAACAGGTCGGACCCGAACATGCAGGCGCTCACGCCGTCGGTCTGTCCCAGCAGCGTTGTCTGTCCGGTGAGCCCGGCGGAGTCGATCATGGGCCGGAGTTCGCTCTGCTTGACCTTGCCGACGATCCAGAGGCGGACAGTCTTCTTCAGGTTGTCGGGAAGAGCCCCGAGCGCGGCGATCGCGCGGTCCGTGCCCTTGTTGAACACGCTGTTGGAAATCAGCAGGACGACCGTGTCGCCGGGACCCGTGCCGAGCTTCCCGCGCATCTCCGAACGGATGGCCTGTGCTTCGGGTTCCGGCGGTCGGCGGCACGCCGGATTCATGCCCGGCGGCAGCAGGAACATCCTTTCCTGCGGGGTGCCGTATGCCGCGGCGTAGTCGCGGAGCTGGCCTGGCACAATGCAGGCGATGCGTGTGGCGGACGGCGGCGCGAAGACGTCCCGTTCCATGCGGAGGTATGCCGCATAGCGCGGATTGAACCGCAGGGCGAAGGGCGAGTGGATCTTCGCCCAGTAGAGCTTCATGCAGACGTCCGCGGCGAAATAGTAGTCCGCGCCGGGGATGCGGCTCATGGCGATGGAGACGTCGAAATCCTTTTGCTCCAGGCGGCGCCGGAACGCTTCGGCGAATTGCGCCATCCGGGCATGATTTGACGCGAATTTCCGCACACGGATGAACTCCAGAGAGACGCCTTCGGGCGGCGGCGGACCTTCCCATACGGCGGCAAAAACGATGACGGAGTGTCCGCGTCCGAGCAGTTCCTGGATCAGGCGGAGCGTGTCGCGCTGGAGCCCCCCGAACGGATCGTAACGGTAAATGGCGAGCAGAAATTTCATGTTTGACCTCCCGGGAAGGAATCGGCGTCGAGGGCGAGCTTGAGGGCGGCCCGGAACGCGCTCGGAATGGCGGTGCGGCTCCTGAGCGAGGCGAGGGAGACCCACTCGAATCCGTCCGGCGGATTGGTTGTTTGGGCGAGATATAGCGTCATGTCCCATTCCACATGCGTGAAGACGAGTCTGGCGGTCCCGGCTTTCCGCAAGGAATCGGCGCGGAAGGCCGTTTTCAGCGCGGTTTCACTGTTGCAGCTCTCCAGATTGGGAAATTCGTAAAGCCCAGCCAGAAGCCCCGTTTCCGGCCTCCGTCGCACTGCGAAGCGTCCCCCCGTATCCCGCAGGACGACCACATCGAACTTTTTCACGGGCCGGGCCGCCTTCTCTTTGCGGACGGGGATTTCATTCATAAGTCCTCGCTGCGAGGCCAGGCAGATTTCCGCGAGCGGACAATCGGTGCAGAGCGGTGCTCCGTTCGGCAGGCAGACTGTCGCTCCGAGCTCCATCAGGCTCTGCGTGAATTCGCTGCATCGCCCCTCCGGATAGACCGACGCGAGCGCTGCGGTCAGTTCCTTGCGGAGCTTCGGAGAATCGATGTCCTCGCGACTGGCGGCCAGACGGGACACGACGCGCAGGACATTGCCGTCGACCGCGGGAAACGGCTTCCCGAAGGCGATGGAGAGAATCGCGCCGGCGGTGTAGTCGCCGATCCCGGGCAGGCCGCGCACGCCGTCGTAGTCGTCCGGGAAGATGCCGCCGAAATCCTGCACGATCTTCTTCGCCGCGGCCTGGAGGTTGCGGGCGCGCCGGTAGTAACCGAGCCCTTCCCAGAGCTTGAGCAGGCGCGTTTCGTCGACCGCGGCAAGTGCGGCGATGTCCGGGAGTTCGGCCAGGAACCGGTCGTAATACGGCTTGACAGCCTCGACCCGCGTCTGCTGGAGCATGATCTCGGAGATCCACACGCGGTACGGCGTCGGATCGTTGCGCCATTCCAGGTCGCGTCTGGCGCGAAGGAACCACGGCACGAGGAGACCGGGCAGGCTGGTGAGAAGTTCGGCGGGGAAATGTTCGCTCATGGCAGTTTCTCCGCGTAAAGGCATTTCAGATAGCTGGACTCGGGGAACAACGCGGGATGGTCGGCGGCATGCCCGGTGCGGGCGAGCTCGCGAACACGGGTATGCGCCAGGACGACGGGAAAGAGATCGTCGGCGGAGACCCGGCTGGAGCACGACGCGAAGACGAGTGTGCCCCTGGGCTTGAGCAGGGAATCTGCTAGCGTGGCGAGCCGCGCGTAGGAATGCAGCGCGCGGTCGTGCTCGGCGGCGGATTTCGCGAAGGAAGGCGGGTCCACGATCACGAGCCCGAAACGGCGTTTCTCCCGCACCATCGACTGCATGACCTCGAACGCATCGCCCACGATGCCCTCATGCTTGCAGCTGCGGACATTCGGATGCGCCGAATTGAGCTCGAAATGGCGGTCGCACGCGGCGATGGCGTGCTTGTCCGCATCCAGACTGCACACGTTCCGGGCTCCGCCTCTTGCCGCGTACAGCGAGAATCCGCCCGAAAAAGAAAAGACGTTCAGCACGTCGCGTCCGGCCGACATCGTGCCGACGCGGGCGCGGTTGTCGCGCTGGTCGAGGAAGAATCCGGTCTTCTGTCCCCGGATCACGTCCGCCTCGAAAACGATCCCGTTTTCCGTGAAGCGCACAGGATTCGCGAATGTGTCCGGACTTGAGGTGAAGACGACCGCGGGCTCGGGAAAGTACCGGCGGACAAGCGGGTTGTCCTCCAGTGCGCGGGAAAGCCGGACGACACAATGGACGAGTCCGGGATCGGCCGTGAAAAAGGCGTCGGCTATGTCGCCCGTCCAGGGCGCAAACGCTGCGCTGTAGAGCTTGATGACGAGCGTGTCGCCGTAGCGGTCAGCCACGAGCCCCGGGAAGCCGTCGCTTTCGCCGTTGACGAGGCGGTACGCCGTGGTTTCCGGGGGGATCGCCCCGGCACGGATCGTGGCGGCATTCGCGGCGAGTTCTGCGAAGAGCGCGGAACCGACCGGCGGCAGGGAGGCGTTTTTTTGCAGGATGCGGACGCGGAGCGCGGAGTCCGGGTCCCACAGTCCCGCTCCGAGTATCTTTTTTCCGTCCGGGTCGTACAGAACGGCCACGTTGCCGGGTGCGGCGTCGGGAGGAGCCTTCTTCACGGAGTCCTCGAAAAGCCACGGATGCCCGGCGCGGATCGCGGGCACGGCTTTCTGCTTCACACGCACGGCGATGCGGCGCGGCGCGGACTGGCGCGGGAGGTTATCTGGGGAGCGGATGAGCATGGCGATACGGGCTGTCAGCTGCGGAGACGGGCGAAAAGACCGGCGGGGAGTGCCCGGTCGGGAGCGGAAGTCTCGGGGATCAGCATCTCGCCGGATTCGACCTGCGCGGCGAAGTCCGGGAACGCCTGCTTCAGCATGCGGCCGAGCGAGAAGGCGGAGAAGCCCGGGGAATGGCAGGTGAGGAGGATGAAGAAGCGTCCCGAGGTATCGAGAATGGCGCGCACGGATGCCAGAAGGTCGGCGATGTCGGACTCGATCTTCCATACCTGACCCTGTGCGCCGCGTCCGAACGACGGCGGGTCGAGCACGATGCCGCGGTATTTGTGCCCGCGTCGCTGTTCGCGCGCCACGAACTTCATGGCGTCGTCGCAGATCCAGCGGATCTTTCCCTTCAGATCAGGGTTCAGCGACTGGTTCCTGTTCGCCCAGTCGATGATGCCGCGCGAGGCGTCCAGGTGGCATGCGTTCGCGCCGCCCTGTGCCATGGCGAACGTGGCACCGCCGGAATAGGCGAAGAGGTTGAGCGTGTCGGATCCCGCGGGCAGGAGCGCGGCGGATTCGCGAAGCCACGCCCAGTTCCCGATCTGTTCCGCGAAGAACCCGAGATGCCCGAAATGCGTCGGCTTGACCAGAAAGTTCACCTCGCCCCAGCGGACGATCCACGTTCCCTCGTCAGGCTGCCGCAGGCCACGTTTCCACGTCCACACGCCGCCGCCCGTGCTCTGCCGCTCGAACACCGCGTCGGCAGCGTTCCATTCCTTTTCCGGCAGGGTGGGCCGCCAGAAAGCGTTGAGCGCGGGGCGGATGATTCTGTACGGGCCGACCTGTTCGAGCTTGCGGCAGGAGCCCGTGTCGAGGAGGAGATAAGGCTGGATGTTCTTGTTGCTCATGAGCTGGGGAAAAGGATCAGATGTCCGGGTTTTCGGAGTCGTAGATGATGTTGCCGCGCGAGACGGTCATGCGGACTCGGTTCGTACGGGAGTCGAGGATGGTGATGTCGGCGCGCTTGCCGGGGCGGAGTTCGCCGCGCGTGATGAGGCCCAGGTCCTTGGCCGGGTTGGTGGAGATGCAGGCGGCAGCGAGCGATTCGTCCATGTTGCCGTAGCTGAGCAGGTGGAGCCAGGAATTTTCGAGCGTCATGGTGGAGCCCGAGATCACGCCGTCGCCCGTGCGGATGATCTCCGGCTGGGCTCCGCTCTCGCGGTTGTGCTCCAGGATGACCGCGTTGCTGATGACCACGATCTTGTCCGCAGGCTTGCAGCGCACGATCATGTTCACGATGGTCGGATGGAGGTGGAGTCCATCGACGATGATCTCGATGGTCACGCGGTCGTCCGTGAGGGCGATGGCGGTGAGGGAGGATGACCTGTGGTAGATGGACGGCATGGCGTTGAAGATGTATGTGCAGCGGTGCGCCCCGGCGTCGATGGCCTTCAGTGTTTCGCTTTCGGTCGCCAGGCTGTGCCCCATGGACGGGATCACGCCGTGCTCCAGCATGAGCTCGACCAGCTTGATCGCGTTCGGCATTTCCGGCGCAAACGTCATGACCTTGATCCGGCCGTGTCCCGCCTCGAACAGCTCCCGCGCGAACCCGAGGTCCACGGGCGAGATGTTCGCAGCGATCTGGTCGCCGCGTTTCTGCGGGTTGATGAACGGGCCTTCGAGGTGCATTGCCTGGGGTTCCGCGTACTGGTAGCCGCTCTGGATGGAGCCGCAGATAGCGTCCACCTGAGCGATCATGGTCTCCCTCGGCAGCGACACGATCGTGGGGAAGAATGTGGTCACGCCATGCCGCGCCAGGATCCTGCTCATTTCCTTGACCGGGTCCTGGTCCGCGCCGAAATCCGGCATCACGTGGGCGCCGAGTCCGTGAATGTGCGTGTCGATGAACCCGGGCAGACCGTAGGCGTTCTTCAGCTTCACGACCTCAAGGCCGGGCTCGTCCAGCGAGAATGCCGTTTCTCCGCCGATGGCGATGATGGTGTCCTTCTCGCACAGGATCCCGCAACTTTCGATGCGCTCGTAGGGGGTCAGGCAGTGGTCCAGAAGGAACAGGATGCGACGTTTTTTCTCCATAAATAATAGGCTCCGTGAAAAAGTGTGATACCATAATATGCACCCGAAATTATTTTTTTCAACATGAAATCAACAGGATACGGCAAAAGTCCGAAAAAACATCCGTTTTCGACTTGCTAAATCGGAAAAATGGTGCAAATTAAAGATAGCGTTCTTCGCGATTCCGGCTCCCGGCGGGCCGTTTTTCCCCGTATCGACACCTCGTGCATCTTCATGGTGCGCGTCTGCGTTCCGGCGGGAAACTTTTGTCCGGGTGCCGTGCCGGGAAGGGCGTCCGCGCTTCCGATTCGATCCCGGATGATGACAGCGATTGTCAACAACTTGTCAACAACTTGTCAAGAGTGCTTGTATGTCGTTGATTTTAGCAAGGTTGTCGGGGCTTGAAAAAAAGTGCGGAAAATTCGGGAAAACGGCTTGACTTTTTCAAAAGCCATGCATGCCCCCGAATCATCGGAACGATACAGCCTGCAAGCTCAAAACGAAGCGGAATCGGGTACCGCGGCTGCCCTGCGGAATCCCTTTTGCGCCTGTTGTTTGCCCGTTGTGCGTCCCGGTCCGGACAAGGCGTTCCGGCGGCTTCCGAAAGGCTGTCCCGGCGAATTGTCAACAAGTTGCAAAGAATAACCTTAACCGATACGACGTGAAAGACTAGAGGAAGACAAAATGTCGAACGGCGAGTGCAGCGCCCCCGAAATATGGCAGGCAGTGAGCAGTTACATCAGGGCAAAATCCGAAGATGCGTACAGACAATGGTTCAAGCAGATGGTTCCGATCTCAGTCGACGGGAAGCAGATCGTGCTCGGCACGTCCGACCGGTTCTTCGCCACGTGGGTGATGAACAATTACGGCGACATCCTGGCCGATGCGCTCGCTGCCGCCGGATGCGAAGGTTTTGAGGTCACGTTCGAATACGGTTACGGCCTCGACGGCACGGGTGTCGATCCCGACTACTCAAAAGTCTCCGTCGAGCCCAGGGAAACCGAAAACACGCTGATCAGCGCCGAACTGTCCAGCCAGATCCGGAAGCACTCGTTCGAAAATTTTGTGGTCGGCGAGGAGAACCGCTACGCATATTCCGCCGCGCTCGCCGCCGCTCAGAAGCCCGGCGACATCAATCCTCTGTACATCTACGGCGGCTCCGGCATGGGAAAGACGCATCTGCTGCTGGCCGTGGCGCACGAGGTTCTGGCACGCGATCCGATGGCGCGCATCCGCTATACTTCCTGCGAGAATTTCCTGAACGCTTTCCTCGATTCGCTGCGCACCAAGACCATGTACGAGTTCCGCGAAAACTTCCGCCATGTGGACTACCTGCTCGTCGACGACGTCCACACGCTCGGCAACAAGACCAGCCTGCAGGAAGAGTTCTTCAACACGTTCAACACCCTCTATGGCCTCGGCAAACAGATCATCCTCACGTCCGACAAGCAGCCCTCCGAGATCCCAGGCCTCGAATCGCGCCTCGTCTCCCGCTTCGTTTCCGGCGTGACCACCCAGATCACCCAGTCCTCGTTCGAGACCCGTCTCGCCATCCTGAAGCAGGAGCAGCAGTGCCTCAGCCTCAAGCTCGGGGACGACGTCCTGACCTTCATCGCCGAACGCATCTCCTCGAACATCCGCCCGCTGAAGGGCGCGCTGATGAGCCTTTCCATGTACGCCGCCGCCATGAAGCGCGAAATCGACCTGGAGACCGCGAAGCGCATCCTGGCCGACCAGCTCGAAAAGGAGGCCGAGTCCCGCTCGATTTCCATCGAGGAGATCCAAAAGGCCGTCGCCGAGTTTTTCGGGATCCAGGTCTACGACCTCACCGGCCCGAAGAAGCCGAAGAACATCGCCGATCCCCGCATGATCGCCATGTACCTCTCCCGCAAGCTCACGTCCAAACCCCACATGGAGATCGGACACGCGTTCGGCGGGCGTTCCCACGGCACCGTGATCCACGCCGTGAAGCAGGTCGAGGCAAACCTGCTCAAGGACGAGGACTACAAGAATGTCGTGAACCAGCTCCAGCGGAAGATCCGCGGCTCCTGATGCCGCCGTATTTTCCCGCCTGTCATTCCTTTTCTTCGCAATCTCTTTTCACGTTCAAATTCAGGAAGGATTCCATCCATGTCCGAAAACTGCTCCGGCTCCTGTTCGACCTGCGGCTCCGCGGGTTCCTGCAGTGAACGCAAACCCTCCCGTCTCGACAAGGTCAAACACAAGATCATGGTGCTGTCCGGCAAGGGCGGCGTGGGAAAAAGCACCGTAGCGGCCGCGCTCGCCGTCTCTCTGGCCCGCGAAGGCATGAAGGTGGCCCTGCTCGACGTCGACTTCCACGGACCGAGCCAGCCGACGCTGTTCGGCGTGGCGGACCAGCGCCTCGGCGGGACCGAGGCCGGACTCCAGCCGCTGTCCGTAGCCGGGGTCAAGCTCGTCTCCATCGGACTCCTGCTCGAGAACCCGGACGACGCTGTCATCCTCCGCGGCCCCGCGAAGATCGGCCTGCTCGGCCAGCTCTTCGAGGAAGTCGACTGGGGCGACGACCTCGACTATCTCATCCTCGACTTCCCGCCCGGGACCGGCGACGAATCCCTTTCCGCCTGCCAGATGATCCTGGGCGACAAGGCCGCCATCGTGGTCACCACGCCGCAGGAAGTCTCGCTCGCCGACTGCCGCAAGTGCATCAGTTTCTGCAACCGCCTGGATGTCCGCATCCTCGGCATCGTGGAGAACATGAGCGCGTACGTCTGCCCGGACTGTTCCGCCAAGCACGCCCTCTTCTCTTCCGGCGGCGGCGAAAAGCTTGCCGACCAGGAGGGCCTGGCCCTTCTCGCACAGATCCCGCTGGATCCGAAATTCCTCGCCGCATGCGATGCCGGAAGGCTTCCGCAGGGCTTCCTGGATTCCGACGCCGTTTCTTCCGAAGTCGCCGGGATCACGAAGGCCGCCCTGGCCATGAATTCCTGACGGAAGATCATGCCGGAGCCGCCGGAAAATGCGACGGCTCCGGAAGTCCCTTACCGATCGCGTTTCAGCCGCTCAAACGTCCGAAAAGGCTTTAAAAAGCAGAAAAAGACAAAAAAAATGCGGCTTTTTCGTTTTATACGCTTGCATTTTTGCGGATTTGAGGATATTTTATCCCGTCATCGGAATACACACCCATCTTCTATAGAAAGGCAAAAACTATGAAACCGGAATTCGTAAAGTACCTCCAGCAGGACTCCATCCTGATCGTGGACGGCGAGACGAAAAAGAAAGTGCTGGACGCCATCATCGCCCATGCGTGCACACGCTGCACCATGGACGAGGACCAGATCCGCGAAGCGATCTGGAAACGTGAACGCATGATGACCACCGGCGTCGGAAAAGGCCTTGCGCTTCCCCATATCCGCATCAACGGATTCCCGTCTCCCCTCGTGATCGTGGCAGTCTGCCGCAATCCGGTCACCGATTACAAGACCCTCGACGAGGAGCCCGTGACGCTCGCCGTTTTCTTTGCCGCGGACGAACGCGACCCGGAAGCCTATCTGAAGCTCCTCGGCAGCATCTCCTCCCGCCTCAAGGAGGACAATGTCATCGCCAGCATCCGTGCCGCGGGCGACGACAGGAAGAAAATCTTCGACATTCTTTCCGCTGAATGATCTGCGCGGACCGTACCCGGTCCGAATCAAGCAGGCCGTTTCGACGGATTACAGGCTCTTTGCAAGTTTCGGGCGTTGCCGCCCGGCCGGCCGTCGGTCATCTCCGTGATGTCCGGCGGTGCGCGGTCTCTTTCCCGCGGACGTGGAACTGAATTTCGTGTGGGGTCCGGGATTGCGCACGGCGTGCGGCAGACGGCATGAAAACAACAGCCGGAGCGATCCGGCAGGAAAGCAGGTCCTTATGGGCAGGAAGCATTTATTCAGTCTGATTGAAATCGCGGTGGCGATGGCCGTCGCGGCGATCGGCGTGGCCGCCATCATGGCGTTGCTCCCGATTGCCATCAAGTCCTCCTCCGACTCTGTCGGCGACACGCTCGCCGCCGATGCCGCCAACACGGTCGTCGCGCAGCTTGACAGGGCCGCATGGGAGCATTTCGACTGGATCCAGGACCTTCCGCAGTCCAAGTCCGGCACGCCCTATGAAGGTGCGGAATACGCGAACAAGCAGCTGGGCGAGAATTCCTACAAGATCGAACCCTCGGACGGACTTCAGAAGGGGCATTTCGTGTTCCTCTTCGGTCCTCCCGGCAAAAAGAGCGATTTCGCCGCAGAAGTCTACTGCTGGCAGGAAAACCAGAATAATCTCAAGATCAGCTCGATGGATCCCAAGACGGGAAACACTAAGACGATACTGGCCACCTCGATAACGCATCCTGTCACGAAGAAGCCTGCCCTGGTTCGCGTGTACATCGAGATCACCTGGCCGCTCGCCAAGCCCTATTCGAAGAACAAAGTTTATCCGCGCCAGTCGCGAACTTTCGTGCGCGACTACTTCGATCCCACCTACTACAAGGTCGCGACGGACTGAGGAGGCCTTCCCATGAGAAAACCTTTTACACTCGTTGAAGTCCTGATCGCCATGAGCGTTCTTTCCGTCTTCCTGCTCGGGCTGATGCAGTTCTATTCCTCGACCGAGACGGTCCTGAGCTCCGGCGCGGACCGCACCGAAATGTTCGAACGCGCTCGCGTTGCCATGGATATGATGGCGAACGACCTCTCCTGCGTCTATTATTCGCAGACGGACGACGAGCTGAAACCCTGCCAGTTCAGCGGCAACGGCTTTTCCGTTGCCACGGTCCGCCCCGAGAAGTTGAACAAGACCGCGAAGAGCAACATCGTCGGCGTGAAATACGAGCTGAGCGGCACGACGCTCAACTATTCTCACGACACCGCCGGCGACACCTTCGATGTTTCCGGCGCCAGCTTCGGAAATGTCACGCCGCTCGTCGAGGGCGTCACGGAGTTCTCCGTCACGCCCGTCTACGGCGAAGGCTTCGATCGCCTGCCCGCGCTCGTCGTCATCAGGATGGAAATCCTCGACAAGAAGACGTTGAAGCGCCTGGAAGCCAATCCTTCCGCGAGGGCAAACATTCTTCAGGCCGCGGACAAGCGCGAGTTCCGCCGCATGGTCGTGATCGACCGCGGACAGCCGAAACCCAAACTCTGACATGGGAAGGAGCAAGTGCATGACGACCCCACGCAAACATAATCCGATGACGCGGATGCTGAAACGTGCGATGCGCGCCCGCCGCGAGCACGGTATCGCGCTGCTTTTCACCCTCTGCATCCTCTCCATGGCCCTCATTACTGCCATGATCTTCTCCTCGAACGCCTCGACCGGACGCAAGGTCGCCAGCGCATACGTCGACACCTCCGCGGCCAGGATCCTGGCCGACGGCGCCGTTTCCCGCGCCATCCTCGCCCTGATGCAGTCCGAGAATGCCCCCTATGTCTGCTCGAACTACAAGACGAACCCGCCCACCGGCAACGCGAACGACTATGCATCCGACTGGATCTGGAAGATGGAGAAGAGCGGCCTCTTCTCGTTCAACAACGGCCCTCTCCGCTTCAATGCGTCCACCTACTACGACCGCGAGGATACCCGCTGCCCCTCCTGGGAATACGTCTACTGTAATAACTACGGCGATACCACCAACACCCGTATCTTCGGCCGCTTTGCCTACGTCGCCATCGGCATGAACGACCAGCTGAACCCGAACGCGATCGGAAAACGCGATTACGGCGATTTCGATGCCACCACGTTCGGGAAGCGGCTCGGACGTTGGACCTGCGAACCGTATTTCTACTTCCGAAGCTCCCAGTGGAACTATTCCGAGAAGATCAACCCGAAAGCGATTCATGAGAACTTCGAATCTAAGACGAACGACGAGGGCTGGGAAGACCTGGATGTCTTTATCGACGACCTCACCGGCGGCGGCAACACCAGGGAAGACAAGCAGCTCAAGATGATGGCGGACCAGTATTTCGACGTTTCCTCCCACGGGGAATACAATAAGTTCCGCTTCGACGGAAACGGCGTCAGCGACCTTACGAAACATGAAACGTCCGTGGGAGAACAGTTCCGCTTCCCGCTCATCCGCAACGACTGGGATTCCATTACGGTCGATGCCGTCAAGAATGCCATCCCGTGGTTCGGTGAAGCCACCAGCCAGGCCAACGTGAACCAGACGGTCGCCAATCTCATCAACTACAACGCATCCTGGACCCGCCCCGCCGTGTCCGACAATGACAACTGGGTCACCGGCGAGCCGTCTTACACCGGCAACAAGCGCACGCCGTACATCAACGAGGTCCTCGGCGATGTCTCGGTCCACGGCAATCTCGGCGTCCGCATGACGCAGCGCTTCCTGGCGGATCCCGACAATCCGTCGAGCTGGCAATGGCGCGTGTGGTACACCGACTGCACCTACGATCACGAGATCACGCTCAGCGTGGAGACCGTGAACATGTATCCCACCGTCGGCAACGAGGCTGTGCTCCGGGTTCAGGCGCCGAGACTGATCGGCGAGATCAGCTACGAATACTTCAACCCGAACGCCGGCAACGGAAACGGTAGCTGGATCCCCGAAAAGCTTCAGTTCAACACCGGGGATGGGAATTGGGATGTCCTCACGCCCGATGGCACCGATGGATATCAGATCTACACCTATCTGTTCGACAGCGGGTCCATCGGCAGCGTGACCACGCCGAAGCGCGACTCCGAACCCAATGGCAAGCCCTACACCTCGCCCATGGGCCATGAGGCGGATTTCTACGGCAATATCAAAGTCCGCAACGTCAAGGTCAGTCTCGACCGCGTCATCATGTACGATGACGGCGGACGCAACGCCGACCTCGCACTGATGCCGACTTTGCTTCAGTCCGGAAAAACGTTCATCACCGGCAGAGACGGCGTAGTCGTCGCGGGCGCGGGCGATTTCAGCAGACATTTCTATTTCGACACGCAGGTCAACGATCCGCGGTTCAACCTGGCCCGCGGCCAGTGGAGCAGCCCGGTCTTCTCGGAAAATGATATAAACAGCGTCGGAGCGACCATTAATCTGGAGGACAACCGGGGATATGTCAACAACAAGATCAACCTCGGCTCCTACCATGACAACGAAAACCGCTCGGATCCCGCCTACGCCGGGAACAGTTCCATCTCCACCGCGTACATCCGGCACGGTCAGATGGAATCCCTGTGGGAACTCGGCGCGGTCCATCGCGGCGCACCATGGCAGACCATCAACCTGAAGTGCGCTCCCGCCAAGGGCACCAGAATGGATTCCTACCAGCTTGGCGACGGACATCTGCTGGACCATGTGGCCCTTGCCCGGAGCACCGAGGGCGAGAAGGATTCCGTCATCGGTCTGGTGAACCTCAACTGTGTGGCGAACTTCGGAGGCGGCAGCGCCCCGTTCGTGTTCAAATCCCTCTTCACCGAATTCCCGATCTACCAGTCCTATGCCAATATGAACAACGGACAGTCCGTAGACACCATCAAGGGCATTTCCGTGGATTCCGATGACTCCGGCAGCATGGCCGCCGACGCGTATGCCAAAGAGCTTTCGGAGGCTGTCACCTACGCGATCAAGCAGGGCAATCTCCGGCGCCGCACCGCGGTCTTCCCGACCGCTTACCCGTCCTCGATGGAGAAGATCTTCCCGAAGAACGTGCCGGACGCCCAGAGCGAAGAGATTTTTAGCCGCGTGGTCAATCTCCTGAAATGGGACCGCCAGCAGATCAGGCGCGCCACGGTGCTCGTCCTGGCGCAGACCATCCGGGATGCCGGCGGCGCTTCGCTTGAAAGGAACCTGACCAACCTGACCAGCGACGATATCATGTACGATTTCGGATACCAGTCGTTCAGCGATCCCCTGAAAAAGACAAGTCCCACGAGCGTGACCGCAAGTTCGCTCAAGAGTAAATACAACAACAAAGCCGTCTCCGTCGCATACAGGGCGTACGACAACACCTTCGACCAGATCATCGGCGAAGCCAAGCTCATCGTTCGCCTGGAATGGGATGAATCCGCCAACGACAACAAAGGCGCCTGGATAATAACGAGGAGAGAATATGCTGAATAACCGCTTTTTCAAGACACAGGTTCTGCTGGCCGCACTGGCCGCGGCCGTTATCGCCCCGATTTGCTCGTTCGCCCAGCAGAAGACCACCGCAAAGACCATCAAGGACAGCGATATCTACGTTCCGGACAAGGCCCTGGAGCCTTCCTATACCAAAAAGGAAGCTTCCGACTTGCTGAAGGAGTACATCGCGGCGTTCGGCGATTCCGACATGCCGGCCACGTATGCCGCATTCGCCAAGAATCCCGACAAGTACAAACGCATCGGCACCCGCCAGATCAAGTCCGCCATGGTCAATCTGTACAACTATGTGAAAGACCCGGACATCCAGGAGGTGACCGGCGCAAGCGACGCGTGGTTCCGCGACCTGTACAACAAGGCGCTGGAACTGAACGAGCCCGCCGCCCTGATGGACAAGGCCATCCGCCTGAAGAACGCTGAGATGTACGCCAAGGCCACGAAGGGCTACGCCGAAAAGTACAAGGAGCTTCAGGAGTTCGTCAGGAAGCCTCCGCAGCGGCTCAGTGCCACCGAACTCAAGAGGATTACCGAGGTCAACAGAGCCAAACGCAAGGCCGACTACATCGCCCAGCGCAAACAGCAGCTCCTGGAGCAGGAAGAAGCCGCCAGGAAGGCGCTTGAGGAAGAATTGAAGAACGCCGCCGCGTCCAAGAAGAAATAAAACCATCCCACCGGGAGATATGATATGAGACAACATGCAGCCAGGCCTTTTACGCTGGTCGAACTGATCGTGGTCATGGGAGTCATGATGCTCCTTGCCGCCATCGCGATTCCGGCCTACGGTTCCCTCTTCTCCGGACGCAAGACCACGCTCGCCGCCAATAAATTGAATGGCGCGGTCCTGGAGGCACGTGCCCATGCCGTCTCCGCGAAGATCTACTCCGCCCTTGTCTTTGTGAAGGACGGGGCCGGCTACAAGAGTTTCCGTCTGGCCGAGGTTTACCACGACGCCGACACGGACAATGACGAGTACAAATGGCGCCGCTGGGCGCCCGGCTCCTCGTTCGTGCTTCTCCCCGAAAACACGATGATCCCGGACGACAGCGGCAAGGACCTCGGTACGACGAGCGGCGAAGGCAAGGTCGGTTCCGGCCGTCTCCCAGATGTCACCGGAATCAATACCAAGGACAAAGTCCTGACCACGACCACCGCCCCCGCCATCATCTTCAAGCCGAACGGCCAGCTGGCCGGGACCGATGAAAACAACGTGGTGGTCCGGTTCGTCGAGACAAACCGTTACAAGGCGAATGCCTCCCAGACACCGAAGCTTCCCCTCAACATCAACTGGCTGACCTGCAAGACCAAGTTCCTGGATCCCGTGCAGTGACCCCGAATCCACCTGGAGTCTGACATATTATGCGTTTCCAATGTTCTTCCTGCGGCAGAATCGTTGCAGTCGACGATGTCGATGCCGGCATCATGGTCCAGTGCGGCCATTGCGGCAGCGTGGTCCAGGTGCCTCCGACCCGGCTTTCCCGCGGTTCCGTGATCGCCGACTTCATCATCCGCCGCGCCATCGGGCAGGGCGGAATGGGCACGGTGTATCTGTCCCACCAGATCACGCTTGACCGTCCCGCGGCCCTGAAGATCCTCGCGGAATCCTATGCGAACAACGCGGAATTCGTCGCACTCTTCATCAAGGAGGCCCGCGCCGCTGCCAAGCTGAACCACCCGCACATCGTCCAGGCCTATGCCGTGGGCGAGGACGACGGTCTGCTCTACTTCGCCATGGAGAACATCGACGGCGAGACCATGAAGGACGTGCTGGAGCGCGAGGGAGCGATTCCCGTGGACCAGGCCCTGAACGTGATCCAGCAGATCGCCGAGGCCCTGAACTATGCCTGGATCGAGCAGAAACTCATTCACTGCGACATCAAGCCCGACAACATCATGCTTACCTCCACCGGACGCGCCAAGCTGGCCGACCTCGGCCTCGCCCGCGTGACCGGAGATATGAGTGACGCGGACGACGACGAGGTCATGGGCACTCCGCAGTACATCAGCCCCGAGGCCCTCACCGGCGCCCCGATGGATACCCGCAGCGACATCTACAGTCTCGGCGCCACCTTCTACCAGTTCGTCACCGGACGCCTCGCGTTCGACGGCGCGACCGCGGCGGAAATCGCCAAGAAGCACCTCACCGAGCCGCTTATCCCGCCACGTTCCGTGAACAAGGACATTCCGGAAAGCGTTTCCCGCATCATCATGAAAATGATGGCGAAGAACCCCTCCATGCGCTACCAGGATGCCTCCGAGCTCATCGACGACCTTCGCAATGCACGCCGAGGCAAGGCCGCCGGCCCTTCCACGGATTCCGAAGTCCTCAGCGGCGTTTCCAAAACCTCCGCGCGGGTCGCACGTCCGGTCGGCGGCACCATGATCGCCGCGCCCTCCGACCCCCAGAACGACCGCGCCCGCAATATCTACAACCTGAAGAAGCGTCAGCAGGACGAGGCCCGCAAGACGCGGACCATGATCGTCATCGCTTGTGTCGTGCTTTTCGTCTCGCTTGTCGCGGCGGGGATCCTGTTCTATTTCAACAACGCCAAGGCGCGCGAGGAACGCGCCCGCAGGGAAGCCGCCGAGGCCGCCGAGCGCGAACTTCAGCGCGATACTCCGATGACGCTCGACGTCGACGAGATCGTTGCGTTTTCCCGCGCGAATCCGACCGACAAGCGCGGACTTCTCGATAAGTGCGAAGTGTACATCAAAAAACAATACGAGCCCGGCAAGCCGAAGGAAGAGCAGGCCAAGATCACGTTCGATTCCATCTTCCTGGAAGTCGACGAGGCCATGATGGCTTCTTCCCGCGACCTGGAGTCCCGCAAGCTTCGCAAGCTCATCGCGCAGCGCAAGGACGACGCCGAAGCCGCCGAGGAGGCCCGCCGCCGCAAAGAGCAGGCCGAAGAGGATAAGCGCAAGGCCGACGAGTACGCCCGCCAGGCCGACCAGCTCCGCAAGGAGCAGAGCGCCCGCAGCGCGCTGGAGCTTTCCGAACGCCTCGTCCGCGAGAAGGAGTATTTCGCCGGACGCATGATCGAGCAGACGCGCCACGAGCACCTCGACCGCGTCGAGAAGGATTATGCCGACTGGTTCCAGACCCTCGACCGCCAGGCGCAGGATTCCGACGCGGCCGTCGCCGAGGTCGCGCGTCCGTACCGTGACTGGGCAAAGGCCGTGCTGGACCATATCGCCGGCGCAAAGGCCATCCGCGAAAACACCTACAACGGAAACACCATCCTCGCCGATACCCAGGTCGGCTACGGCCCCTCAGGAATCTGCCGTGTGAAATCCATCAACAACGGCGTCGTGAAGGCCGTCCTGGTCGACAATTCGCCCTACCAGTTCAATTTCGACGATCTCCCGCTGGCGCAGCGCCTGGTGCTCCTGAAAAAGGGCGCGGGCGAGGCCGGCTACACGGACTCCCTGTATTTCTACCTGCTGCTGTACGGCGACTTCGCCGGAGCGAAGACCATTGCCGCGGACGAAGGCAACGATGCAAAGGAAATCACCGCGTACGTGATCGCCAGCTATTTCAAGCACGCTCTTGAAAACCCCGACGAGAAGACCATGGAAGAACTTCGCGCCAAGTACGGCTCCATGCGCGAGTTCCGCAGTGCGCTTTCGGCCAAGAACAAGCAAAACAATCCCTGAATCAAACTGGGGCTCTGATCCATAACCATGAAAATCACGGAAGACATCGTTAAAGCTCTGCATGCATGCATCGCCGACGGCTACGACTCCGTCACGGATTTCGCCAACTGCGCCAACGTCAGCGCCAACACCATTTCCAAATACATGCGCCGCGAGACCGAGGTCATGCAAAAGGATACATGGGAGAAGCTTCAGCCGCTTCTTACCGCCTACCTGCCCAAGGACGGCGACAAGGTCAAGTACGAGATCGAGATGACCGCTGACCAGAAGATTCTGCTCGACGCCTTCGACAGCCTGCCTCCGGACGTCCAGAGCCAGAAGCTCATGGAGATCATCCAGCTCGCTAAGAAGCATCTGGCCGCCGTCGAGGCCGCCAGGAACGGCGCCCGCGACTGATGCCGCAGCCACGGCGAGAACCCAGCCCCCGCAGACCGGGTAAGCCCGCATCCGCGCACACAAACGCCCGTTCCGCGCCGGAGAATTCATCGCGCGCATATCGGAAAGGCTATCGTCTCCGCAGGCCGGGAAAGCCTGTTTCCGCGCCCGCAAGCACCGTTTCCGTTGCCGGGGCCGATCCTGCGCTTCCGAATCTCACCAAATTCCTCGCTGCGTCAGGTGCGGCCTCGCGCCGCCATGCCGCCGACCTCATCAAGGGCGGGCATGTGTCCGTGAACGGCGAGCTTTGCACCGATCCTTCCGTCCGGATCGCCGACGGCGACCGCGTGACGCTGGACGGCACGCCCGTCAGGCTCTCCCATTCTTTTTATTATGTGATGCTCCACAAGCCGCGCGGTTACGTCTGCACCGCCGAGGACCCGCACGCCCCGAAAAAAGCGCTTGATTTGATCGATTTGCCCGGCGTCCGCCTCGTTTCCGCCGGCCGTCTGGACAAGAACAGCGAAGGCCTCATCCTCTTTTCCAACGACGGCGCGTGGATCGAACAGCTTACGCATCCGCGCCACGGTACGCGCAAAACCTATCAGGTCACGACAGACCGCCCCCTGTCGCCCGCCGATATCCGGCTCCTTACCACGTCCGGCGTGCAGAACGACGGAGAAACGCTCCGCGCACTCTCCATCCGCGCCGAAGCTCCCGGTCGTTACATCTTTATCCTCGGCGAGGGAAAAAACCGCGAGATCCGCCGCATGATGGAGTCGCTGGACAATCGCACGCGCCGTCTCAAGCGCATCGCGGTCGGCAATCTCCGCCTCGGCGGTCTCCCGATGGGACAGTGGCGCCTGCTCTCCCGGGAGGAAGCTCTCCTCGCCCTCGCGGCTCCCCAGTGATTCCCGTCCAATCCTGATTCCTGACTCCCCGGTTTCCGGGCGTGAAAAAAGCCTCCGGTTTTGGCCGGAGGCTTGTGTTTCCGCAGCCGGGCGCGAGATGCGTTCCGGCGTCACACCGGGCAGGTCTTATTTCCCGGGGAGGCGGATGATGTTGAGGGAGTAAGGGCCGGCTGCGAGCTGCATCTTGGAGCCGCCCTTGAACGGCTTGGTTTCCATGACAGGCTCCATGTCGTCGAGGCTTTTCGCGGAGTAGCTGGAGAGCGTGGCGTTCTCGGAAACGCTTTGGCCGCCGAGATAGATGTTGATCGCGGCGGGCCGGCCGGTCATGTTCGTGACCTTCACGAAGATGTCGCCCGACTTGGTGTCGCGGAGGATGGACGCACCGACGCGCTTCAGGTCGAACTCGTCCGTGGACCCGACGTCGAGCTTCGTCGTGACGTATTGGTCGCCCGCGCTTTCCGCGAACATCTTCAGGATCCAGTAGCTGTTGGCCTTGGCGTGTGTGCTGCGGTTGAAGTTGATGAGCGTGCGCTGGTTTGTGCCGAGGTTGCGGTTGCGGACCAGGCAGAGGGAATAGGTGGCGCAGACCACGAGGTCGCCGTTGCGTTCCATCATGTGGTGGTAGAGCGAGGTGACGAGGGCCGTCTCCATGCCGCCGTCGAGGGAGGTGTTGAAATTGTACTCGCCGAGGAAGACCTTCGGGCTGCGGCGTTCATACTTGTCGTAGTAGTCGAGGTTATTATAGACCCAGGAGGCGGGCTTGTAGTAGTGCTCGTCCACGAGGTCCATGTTGTTGTCGACGGCGAGCTTCCAGCCGAGCGTGAAGTCCCTGCCGTCGGTCACGTCGTGAAAGTCGTCGTTCGCGCCGGGCCCTGCATTGCCGCAGATCTTGATTTCCGGGTGCTTCGCCTGGATGGCCTTGCAGATCATGGTCATGCGCTCGGCGTAACCCTCGGTGTAGCGTTCCTCGTTCCCGAGGGCGATGTACTTCATGTTGAATGGTTCCGGATGGCCTGCCTCTGCACGGACGCGGCCCCATTCAGAATCGGCGGGGCCATTCGCCCATTCGATGAGGTTCAGGATGTTCTGCGTAAACTGTTCCATCTGGTCCATGGGGAGGAGCTCGCAGTGGGCGGGGCCGCTGGAAAACTGGCAGGACTGGCCGACGGGGACGACCGGCAGCGGTTCCGCGCCGATGTCCTCGCAGAACTGGAAGTATTCGTAGTAACCGAGGCCGCGGGTCTGGTGGTAGCTGCGCATGTTGCGGATCGGCACGCGCGCCTCGAGCGGACCTACGGATTCTTCCCAGCGGTAGGCGTTTGCGACGCAGTCTCCATGGATGACGCATCCTCCGGGAAATCGGACGAAGGACGGGTGAAGTCCTTCTATCGCCTCCGCAAGGTCTTTGCGGAGTCCGTTTTTACGGCCGCGAAAGGTGTCCTGGGGAAAAAGTGAGATCATGTCGAAATGGTAGTCGCCTTCGGACTGAGGGATCACGGTGAGCGTGGCGTTGTCGCAGTCGGCGTTGGCCGTGAGAACGGCCTCGACCTTTTCCCAGGTGGTGGTCTTCTCGCGGTAGAAATTGGCCTGGCCGAGGCAGTTGCCGTCCGGGTCGGTCAGCTGAATATGGACGTAGTGCTTGCTTTCCGTACCGATGTAGCGCATGAAGATGGAGAAGTCGTATTTTGCGCCGCGTTTGACCGGAATGCCGCCTTCCGGGGCGCCGATGCCGGCCAGGGGGCCGCTCATGCCGGAGTCGTCGGGCCGGAATCCGCCGAAGCCATTGTTCTGCAGGAACACGGTGTTCGGCTGCCGGACGTGAAGGACGATGTAGTGCGGATTGTTCTTGTGGATGGGGTCGGCGTCGGCGATCTCGCTGACACCGCTGGAGCCTTCGAGCGCGAGAACACGCCACGCGGTCATGCTGTTCCAGCCTTCCTTGTCGACGGCGGAATACTCGAAGTCGCGGTTTTCGATGAGTTCGGCGTAGAGGCCGCCGTCCGCGGCGCGCCCGAGGTCTTCATAGAAGATGCCGACCTGGTTCTTGTAGACTTCCTTTGTCTTGCCGAAGTCGCCGGAGATGTTTACGTTCAGGGCGTCGGAATCGTCCGCCGCAAAGAGCGCGCCCGCGGTGATCGCGGCTGCGGCGATCCCGAGGGCGGAAATGAGTCTTGCTGACATGGTCAGTCATCCTTTTTTGAGTGAAAGAAGAACCCGCCGGAGAGGTGGGAAGCGTCTCCGGCGGGGTGTTTGACAGGAGTCAGTTTGCCCGGATTAATATTCGGCCATTCCGAGGCCGCGGCGCAGAACGATGGAGGAACCTTCCTTGTCCGTGCCGACCGCGAGGATGCGCGGGGACGTGGTGTCGGCGGAAACGGTTCCGGCTGCTGCGTTGGCCGGGTTGGATGCGGCCGAGAAATCGCCGGCTTTGAGCTTGGTGACGTCCGTCACGGGCTTCTTCGTGATGAGGACGGACATGCCCTTGTCAGTGTTGGCGGAAATGAGGATGCGGCCGTCTTTGAGTTCCATGGCGACCGGGTTCTCGCCCTTCAGGCCGATTTGCTTCGCGAGGTCGGCGGAGTGGATCTGTTTTCCGCTCTTCAGGTTGAGATAGCCGAAAATGGAATCCGGATAAGGCAGGATCCTCTGGCTCGGTGCGCGGAGCGACCAGGTCTGGAACTGATCTTCGGTGGCGTAGATGTAGTTCTCGCCGTCCTTGTCGAAGACGCTGGCGACGACGACACCGGCGGGATTGGGCTGCATGCCGGTCGGCGCGGGAGCGATCTGGGCGATGGTGGGACGGACGCAGTCCTTGCCGTTGACGGCGCACAGCTGGGCGGGAGTCTCGCTCCAGGTCTCGCCGTCGTCATCGCTGGTCACATACTTGATGACGCGGTTTCCGCCACCCTCGTCGGTGGAGAAAACGCACACGAGGCGCTTGCTGTCGAGGCGGATGACGTACGGATCGGAGACGCTGCCCTTCTCAGGTTTGTAGATCGTGCGGACATCCTTTTCCCAGGCGATGCCGTCCTTGTACTGGAACCGGTCGCCGAGATCGCGACCGTACATGGCGGCGGCATCGACCACACCCCAGAAAGCCGGTTTCGGTTTGTTCTGGCGGTCGAAGAGCAGCGGAGCATTGCGGCGGCCGCCGAAGGGATAGCCGTCGAGCCAGGAGCCGTTGTCGGTGAGGCCCCAGAGGGTCACGGCCACGATGTGCTCGCGATATTTCAGGAAGAGTGCATAGGCGTCGCGGTAGCGGTCGCGGAGGTCCTGCTGGACAAGGGCGGGGAGGACTCCGTTCGGGTAGGGGTTCGGATTGCGGCGGTCGCGCGGCAGGATGTCGATGTCAAGCTCGGAGATGAGGATGTCGCAGCCGGTGCTGAGGAACGCCTGGATGGTGCGTTCGACCTGGTCCATGTCCGGGTCGGTGTAGCGCCAGTGGCACTGCATGCCGATGTAGTCGACGAGCTTCTTGTCCTTGTTGACCTCGTTCACGAGGCGGACGATGCCGTCGCGCTTGGCGGCCAGGTCGGTGTCGAAGTCGTTGTA
>Ga0310786_10001886_pt1 | contig 33205 bp, 33 predicted proteins | sample AusTroGonzalo_MG_FD_203881 | JGI IMG/M metagenome (GOLD analysis project Ga0310786, IMG submission 203881) | Bovine rumen microbial communities from tropical cattle in Woodstock, Queensland, Australia - Gonzalo_03 (v2) (version 2) | ecosystem: Host-associated > Mammals > Digestive system >... | reverse complement strand
CGTCGTCTCTCACAGCCGAAGATATCACAAACATTAAATATATCGGTGGCGAGTATGTCCCACATCTCCGCACATCTACTTACGAGTTTGAAGCAGATATAGATGGTGAGCGTCAGCGTATCAATTATGAGGTATCTTCTCATGACGGTGGTGAGGAGTCTTTCAGTATCCATACAGCAAAGGATGATATCTATGAACGTATGTCTGAGACGGAGTTAAGGAAACTCGAAGATATCCTTAGTGATGAAGTAAAGCTTGGCAGGTATCTGAATAAGATTGAAGCAGCCCGTACCGAAGAGGATATAATAAATATCCGTTATGAGTATATGGAAGATGAGAACTTCCCACATAATCTTTCGGATAGGTTCGCAGATGTATTTATCAATAAGTATAACGAGATCCAGGCAGAGAGCCAGCCTGTTCCGTCACAGGACGTTACGGAAGAAACGACTATAACACAGGATAACACAGAACATACCGATACAGTACAGCCCGAGATAGAAATCACCGGCACAGAGGATATTGACCGCCAGATAGCTGAACAGGAAGTATTAGAGCAGGCACAGCAGCGACAGATAGAACAGAAAATGGCAGCCGATGCGCGGAACTTCCGTATCACAAATGAAGAACTGGGATATGGCACACCTAAGGAAAAGTATCATAACAACATTGAGGCCATAAAGACTTTACAGCTTATAGAATCCGAAAACCGTATAGCCACACCGGAAGAACAGGAAATATTATCAAAGTATGTAGGATGGGGCGGTCTTGCGGATGCTTTTGATGAAACAAAATCCAACTGGTCATCGGAATATAATGAGCTTAAAACCCTACTTTCTCCCGAAGAATACGCCTCTGCCCGCAGCAGTACCCTTAATGCTCATTTTACGAGTCCTACAGTTATCAGTGCCATGTATGAAGCCTTAGACCATATGGGATTCTCGAAAGGTAACATCTTAGAGCCTGCCATGGGTATCGGTAACTTTTTCGGTATGCTCCCGGAAAGTATGGATAAAAGCCGATTGTACGGTGTGGAGCTTGATTCTGTCACAGGACGTATAGCGAAACAGTTGTACCCTAAGGCAAGTGTCCAGATCAAGGGCTTTGAGAAAACGGATTTTCCTAATGACTTCTTTGATGTAGCCATAGGTAATGTGCCTTTCGGTGATTATAAGGTACCGGACAAGGCTTATGATAAAAACAATTTCATGATACATGATTATTTTATAGCCAAGTCCTTAGATAAGGTTCGTCCGGGCGGTGTTATTGCCTTTATCACTAGCAAGGGCACTATGGATAAACAGAATCCGTCTGTCAGAAGATACCTTGCACAACGAGCGGAACTCCTCGGAGCGGTCCGCCTGCCTAATACAGCTTTTAAAGAGAATGCCGGTACAGAAGTAACTGCCGACATTCTTTTCTTTAAGAAACGTGATAGATTGATGGATATAGAGCCGGAATGGGTAAACCTCGGGATGAATGAGGATGGTATCACCATGAACAGTTATTTCGTGGATCACCCGAAGATGATAGCGGGAAAGATGGAAATGGTGACCGGACCCTTTGGTATGGAAAGCACCTGCCAGCCCGATCTTTCAAGAACGTTAAAAGAACAGCTTTCGGAAATTGTGAGCCATATCAACGGAACCTATGATGCACCGGAACTTTCTTCGGGTTTGGGAGAAAACGGTCTTGACTCCATAGACGGTTCCATAACAGCAGATGTTAATGTAAATAGTGATATCATCCCTGCAGATCCCAATGTCAAAAACTTCAGCTACTGCCTTGTGGATGATAAAGTATATTACCGTGAGAACAGTATCATGCACCATGCAGGAGTATCTGAAAACATGGAAGCACGTATCAAGGGCATGATAGGCATCCGTGACTGTACACAGCAGTTGATAAACATGCAGATGGATGATTATTCCGATGAAGCCATAAGCTCCAAGCAGAAGGAACTGAACACCCTTTATGATGATTTCTCAAAGAAATACGGTATCATCAGTTCCCAGACGAACAAGAGGGCATTCAACCAGGATTCATCGTACTGTCTTTTATGTTCACTTGAAAAGCTTGATGATGAAGGCAACTTCCAGGGCAAAGCCGATATGTTCACGAAACGTACCATAAAGAAGGCTCAGCCCGTAACAAGTGTAGATACAGCCTCGGAAGCACTTGCGGTATCATTATCGGAAAAAGCAGGGATAGACCTCGAATATATGTCAAAGCTTTCAGGCAAGCCACAGGATGAGATAACAGAAGAGCTTAAAGGAATCATCTTCAAAAATCCGGTTTCAGAAAAATGGGAGACCGCAGATGAATACCTGTCCGGTAACGTCCGTGAGAAGCTGGGGATAGCACGTACTTTTGCAGAGAGCAATCCGGAGTACGCCGTAAATGTACATTCGCTTGAAAGAGTACAGCCCAAGGAACTTGATGCTTCGGAAATAGAAGTGAGGATAGGAACTACCTGGATAGAGCCGAACTATATAGAAGACTTTATGCGTGAGACCTTCCAGACACCCGATTATCTCTTAAACCGTGGAGTGGTAGGGGTACAGTATTCAAATGTCACGGGACAGTGGAACGTAAGCGGTAAGAACGCCGATTACGGGAATACACTTGTGCATTCCACATACGGAACCGGTAGGGCAAATGCCTATAAGATACTCGAAGATTCCCTGAACCTCAAGGATACGAGGGTGTATGACCTTATAACCGAGGATGGCAAGGAGAAAAGAGTATTAAACAAAAAAGAGACAATGCTTGCATCCCAGAAACAGGAAGCTATCCGTGAAGCCTTTAAGGACTGGATATTCCGTGACCAGGAGCGTAGAAACGAGCTTGTAGCAAAGTATAATGTTCTCTTTAATTCCACCCGTCCCCGTGAGTATGACGGATCACACTTGACATTCCCCGGTATGACACCTGATATAGAATTAAAGCCGCATCAGAAAAATGCAGTGGCTCATATTTTATACGGAAATAATACACTTCTTGCACATTGCGTTGGTGCGGGCAAGACCTTCGAGATGGCTGCATCCGCCATGGAGAGCAAGCGTCTGGGCTTATGCCAGAAGTCTCTGTTTGTTGTACCAAACCATCTGACAGAACAGTGGGCAAGTGACTTTTTACGATTATATCCCGGAGCCAATATCCTTGCAGCAACTAAAAAGGATTTTGAGCCTGCGAACAGGAAGAAGTTCTGCTCACGTATAGCCACAGGTGATTATGATGCCGTGATAATCGGACACTCACAATTTGAGAGTACGACTTGTTGTTAGACAAAAGTAGTGCGTAGGCACTACACACAAAACTAACGTGGGCAAAAGCCCATAACTGTTATTGCGAAAGGTGGAATGATAGGGTAACGCCTTGAAACGCCTTCCCAAAGAAACGCCGTGCAGGATAGGAGATAATGCCTTAAATGTACGAAGTGCGTTAAGATGTCCAGTAATTGCCCTAACGAGTTATGTCGAGGAAAACCGAACCAGAGGTGGTCGAGCAACATTGGGCTAGGGTCTAGAAATTACCTATGGTTAGTATGCTATTAAATTAGCTGACGAAGTGGGGAATGTACGAATCTAGAATTGGACTGTGTAGAAATGCACAGAAGGACACGTAAGTGTGGCGATTGTGGTAGAGTAAGAATTTTCGATATGAAATACCATACAGTGTTACAGGCACTGTCACGGTCGCAGGTTCATACTCACGACCTAAGGGTAAACATGCAAAGATAGCGATAACGGAACAAGGGAAGCCTGGAAGATGGAGAAATTATCTTCTACGAAGTCTTGATAAGGAAAGGCAACAGCTATAACTTATCTTAATTCAGGTGAAAGTGGTGGCACCAAGCTATGAAATTTCTGTAATGGAAATGGAGCGATAGCCACTAGACGGAAAATAACAAGGAAAGAGAGGTAGATTAGTTCAAGGTTCGGGTATGACTAAGAGATGCTGAAATTCACTTATTGGAGGTCAGCAGACTTGAACATGAAAAACCGAAAAAGAAAACAGCTAAGAAATAATGAGTACTATAACTTACAAGCGGTCTTCGACCAACTGTATGACAATGCCAAGAATGGGGCGAACTTCACAAATCTAATCGGAATAGTGCTAAGCCCAGAAAATATAAAGTTAGCTTATAGGAATATTAAGAAAAACAAAGGCTCAACTACCAAAGGCACAGACGGTAAGACCATAAGCGATTATGAAAGAATGAGCGAAAGTGACATGATAGCTTACTTTCAGTCGAAAATTAGGAATTATAATCCCAAAAGCGTCAGAAGGGTGGAAATCCCAAAGCCAAATGGAAAGATGAGACCATTGGGAATCCCATGTATGGACGATAGAATTGTTCAGCAATGTCTGAAACAAGTACTAGAACCCATATGTGAAGCTAAGTTTTATAATCATAGTTACGGCTTTAGACCTAACAGGTCGACAAGACACGCCGTGGCGAGATATTCGTTTCTAGTTAATATTATGCACCTGTATTACGTAGTTGATGTTGATATAAAAGGGTTCTTTGACAATGTCAACCATTCTAAGCTCATGAAACAGTTGTGGACGATAGGTATCCATGACAAAAACATTCTGTGTATTATCGGTAAAATCCTAAAATCAGAAATCGAAGGAATAGGAGTTGCCGAAAAGGGTGTTCCGCAGGGCGGTATCATAAGTCCACTTCTTGCTAACGTAGTTCTTAATGAACTTGACTGGTGGATTGCAGAACAATGGGAACATATCCCAACGAAACACGACTACGGCGGCGGAAACCATAAATACAGAGCATTGAGAGACACGGCACTTAAAGAGATGTATATCGTTAGATATGCGGACGATTTTAAGATTGTTTGCAGTAATCCCAAAACGGCTAAAAAGGTGTTGTCGGCAACTGAAAAATGGCTGAAAGAAAGACTTAGCCTCGATGTGAGCGATGAAAAAACAAAAATCACATACCTTAAAAAGAATTCAAGTGAATTCCTAGGCATTAAGTTCAAGGCAGTCAAGAAGGGCGGTAAATATATTGCCAGAAGTCATATGACAGATAAAAATGTCAACAAGGTTGCGGAAAACATCAAGAAACAGATTTATGAAATACAACATCACACCGTGGAAAATGAAGTCGTTAAGCTGAACAAAATTATCCTTGGAGTACATAACTATTACTCTATGGCAACAATGTGCAGTTTTGATTTCCACAAAATATATTTCTTAGTCAAACCGACAATGAACAGACTTAAAAAGAATTACACAAGAGGAAAGCCGACTAACGCCATATACCAGAAGCTATATGGCAAGTATCAGAGGAATATTTACAACGTCGCTGGTATAGACATCTTCCCGATTTATGGTATAGGTCTCAAAAAGACTACTAGCTTCAAGCAGGAAATATGCAATTATACAAAAGAGGGAAGGAATCTTATTCACAATAATTTAAATGAAGATTTGCATTTATTATTTGAATATCTGCTTGAAAATAGAGATGATTCGGAGACTGCAAAGTTCAATGATAACAGAATCTCTAAGCTTGCAGGACAGAACGGCAAAAGCTACATACTAGGTTCGGAACTGAGTGAAAGCAATATGGTCTGTATAAGAATGAAACCTAAAAACATGGGCGGTAAAGACGATTATGACAATCTAGCTTGGATTACAACAAAGGAAAAAGACCTAATTATGGCAAAGAATATTGATATTGATACAATTTCAAGGCTGAAGTTGAGTGTAAAGGCTAAGAAAAAGCTGAATTCTTTACGGTCATTAGTGGGAAATCTACCAATTAACTAAACCCTTGCGATTTTCGTTAGGGCGCCGTATGAGCAGGAAACTCTCATGTACGGTGCTAAGCGGGGGAAAAGGCGGAGACAACATCAAAGCCTTACCTATCGCAATAAATCCCTTTATCTACCGAACGTCAGATAGCCATAATAGAGCGTCAGATAGATGAGATAACACTTGCAATACAGCAGGCAAAGGCAGACAGGGGCGAGCGTTATACCATAAAAGAGATGGAGAAAAGCAGGAAAAACCTTGTGGCAAAGCTTGATAAACTGAATGATAACACACGTAAGGATAATGTCGTAACTTTCGAGCAGTTGGGCGTTGACAGGCTCTTTGTAGATGAAAGCCACAGCTACAAGAACCTCTTCCTATACACGAAAATGCGTAATGTTGCCGGCATAGCACAGACCGAGGCTCAGAAGTCCCAGGATATGTTCAATAAATGCCAGTACCTTGATGAACTCACAGGAGGAAAGGGAGTAACATTTGCTACGGGTACACCTATTTCCAACTCTATGACAGAGCTTTATACAAATATGCGTTACCTGCAGAATAGTACCTTGAAACGCTTGGGATTAGGACAGTTTGACAGTTGGGCGGCAACTTTCGGAGAAACACAGACAGCCATAGAGCTTGCGCCGGAAGGAACCGGATACCGTGCAAAGACAAGGTTTGCAAAGTTCTTTAACCTGCCGGAGCTTATATCCTTGTTCAAGGAGTCAGCTGATATCCAGACACCGGATATGCTGAAGCTCCCGGTACCCGAAGCAGAGTATGAGAATGTAGTATTGAAACCATCCGAAGCACAGAAAGAGATGGTGCAGTCCTTGGCAGAAAGGGCAGAGATGGTGCGTAACCGTATGGTGGATTCCTCCGTTGACAACATGCTTAAGATCACCAATGACGGAAGAAAGCTTGCTCTTGACCAGAGGCTTATATCCGATATCCTGCCTGATGCAGAGAACAGCAAATCAACAGCCTGTGTCGAGAATGCTTTTAAGATATGGCAGGATACTATGGAAGAAAAGTCGACCCAGCTAATTTTCTGTGATCTTTCGACACCCAAGGGTGACGGAACATTCAATGTATATGAGGATATAAGGGATAAGCTTGTAGCAAAGGGAGTGCCTAAGGAACAGATAGCCTTTATTCATGATGCAAATACGGAGCTTAGGAAGTCGGAACTATTTGCAAAAGTCCGTAGCGGTCAGGTACGTTTTCTACTTGGCTCCACAGCAAAAATGGGAGCCGGAACAAATGTCCAGGACAGGCTCATAGCCCTGCATCACCTTGATGTGCCCTGGCGTCCGGCTGACATCCAGCAACAGGAAGGCCGTATACTCCGTCAGGGAAATATGAATGATAAAGTAAAGATCTTCCGGTATGTTACGGAAAATACATTTGACAGTTACTCATGGCAGCTTATCGAGAATAAGCAGAAATTCATAGGGCAGATAATGACGAGCAAAAGCCCGGTACGGAGCTGTGAGGACATAGATGATGCTGCATTATCTTATGCGGAAGTAAAGGCGCTCGCAACAGGTAATCCTTACATTAAAGAAAAGATGGACCTCGATATCCAGGTATCTAAGCTTAAACTCCTGAAAGCAAACCATACCAGTCAGAAATACCGTCTGGAGGACCAGATAGCGGTACATTATCCGAAGCTTATAGAAACACTTAAGGAAAGGATAGAAGGCTTTAAGGCGGATATAGCATTATATAATGCCAATAAGCCTGCAGAACCTGAGAAAACTGATATTCAAAAGCAGAATGACAAAACAACTACAGCAGTAGAAAAAGATGCAAAGAAAGATAATACAGAAAAGACCGATAATTTCCGTATGATAGTAGCCGGAAAGCTCTATGATGATAAAAAGGAAGCCGGTACTGCGATTATCTCCATGTGCAAGGAACTTAAAGCCTTTAAGGAAGCTACGGAGATAGGAGAATACTTAGGTTTCAAGATGTCTGCGAGCTTCGAGCCTTTTACATCAAAATTCAAGCTGACTCTTAAAGGCCAGATAAGCCATGAAGTAGAAATCGGTGGAGATGCGGGCGGCAATATAGTCCGTATCGGAAATATGCTTGAAGGTATGGAAAAGCAGCTGCAGGAAGCGGAGCTGAGGCTGTCAAATGCCGAACACCAGCTTGAAACCGCCAAGGCAGAAGTCACAAAGCCCTTTGAAAAAGAACAGGAGCTGAATGACAAACTTGCAAGGCTTACGGAACTTAACGCTCTCCTGAACATGGACGAAATGGGAGATAACACCCTTGATGTTGATGAAGAAACAGTAGGTGACGGTAATCTTGCCATGGCAAGTGAGAAGAAAGCAGTATATATGGCATCGGAACCGGAAATGGCTTACACTCCAACTCCTCAGAAACAACAGGTATCTAGGAAAGAGCCTAATGAACCTAAGGATAGAAGGAATGCCGGTCCTTTTCATCAGAAACTACAGGATAAACTTCGTCAGGTACAGGAAAGCAAGGCAAGCAAGGAAACACCGGTAAAAGCACACGATATCCAGAAGCGGAATACCGAGAAAGGAGCGATATGAACGATACGGAGCATACAGAAACCATAGAAAACACCGAAGAAACGGATGCAGTAGCTACCCTTAACAGCACTTCGGAACTGGCAGCTTTCTTAAAGGAAAACGAAGGGAAGATAGTGAGCGTGAGGATAGAGTTTGTAGGAGGTGCGGATGGCAGATGAATATGAATTAAAGCAGGTAAAAGTGAGGCTTTGCTTAAAAGAAGCAGAGCCTCTGTACAGCGATCAGCCTATAACGGACTCTCAGAAGGCAGTAGAAGTTATGGCAAAAGCCATGGCAGAGCTCGACCGGGAGTACTGTGCTGTAATATGTTGCACAGATGCTCAGAAGCGAGTGATATCCTTTGAGACTATCTCAATCGGAGATTTATCACAAACGCAAATCCCAATCCAGAACCTTTTTAAGTCCGCGATACTTCAAAATGCGGGGAGTCTTATCGCACTTCACAATCATCCGTCAGGCTCCCTAACACCGAGCCAGGCGGATCTGTCGGTTACAAAGCGTATGGTAGAAGCCGGTAGGCTCATAGGAATCCCGGTCACTGACCATATCATAGTAGCCGGCGGAACTGGGCTACATACCAGTATCCGTAGCACTAACCCAGAACTGTTCAGCTTTGTAGCAGAGCAATCGCCAAGGTTTGTGGCAGAAGAAAAGCCTAAGAAACGAGTATCCGTAAAGAAACAGATAGCTGAGAAACAGGCTGCCATAGCCCCTAAAGAGAAGTCGGCTAAGAAAAAAGGACTTGAGAGATAATAGTAAAGCCTTCGGTTTATGCCGGAGGTTTTATTTTTTTGCGTTTAAACCATTTTAGTTAACCAACTGAAATTATGAAAAATCGAAAAATATCCAAAAAGACACCAAAATTTGTTTACCTCAGGCATTTTTATAGTACAGGGTTTTTGGTAGGATAGGGTTGTAAACAAAAACAAGGCGGTAAAACCGCACTAAAAAATGGAGGAAACACGTTATGAAGAAGAAAAATAATGTAGAAAACATCTACTTTACCATCACCGGTACATCATACAGGTATGGTAAGGACTTTCTGGAGAAGGACATGAAGGTTTACCTGGAGAAGGATCCTGAGAACGAATATGACAAGGAGGCTATCAAGGTTGAAATGGAAGGCCTCGGGCAGATTGGATGGGTAGCAAATTCTACCAATACCGTATTGGGTGAGAGCTGGTCAGCAGGACGTATCTATGACAGGATCGAGGATACTGCAGAAGGTACAGTACTCTATGTGTTGGACAAGGGTGTAATATGCAGGCTTGACGGTGTTTATGCTTGATAATTGGTGTTATGAGGACTATCAAATTAGAGTATATGGGGGATTAATATGAAGAGGCTGCTTTTTTGGATAAAGAGAATGATAAACGGTAACAATACTTACTGTGATAAATGCTGCTTAAACTGCCCATATTTCAAGCGTTGCAGGCGTGATGGCTTTACAAGGTAAAGTTTTTCTTACAGTGTCATAAACTTCCCTTGGACTTTTGCCGATATAATACTAAATAGGGGTTATGGAATAGAACGACTGTTTAGAGGAGGTAGATGTATGCCAAAAGGGAAGCAGCAGAAACTAAATTACTCCCTCACGAGTGTCCCTCACAAAATCTGCCCCTCACGAAGTTTGATTACCCAGCTTTTTTTATTTATAATTTGATACGGCATCGGAGTTACCGGTGCAGTTTTTATTGATAAAAGAGAAAGGTGAAACAGTAGTGAAAAGCGTAAATGAAAAAACAGTTTATATTATTACCCAAAAGCCTATAAAAACAACTTTTTTTAGAAAAAAGTGTCCCTTTTTGGAATTTCGAGCGTTATTATATATTAGAGGGGTTAATTTGCCGGGAGGTTGAATTTGTATTGACAGAATTCTTTGATGATGATATATTATAGAGTGATACTGATATCACCAATACATTATATATCGTCAAAGAGGTGTTAAGAATGCAAATTACAGTTTCTGAATGGAAAATAATTGACCTGTTATGGAAAAAACCCATGACTATCATGCAGCTTACCAAGGAGTTGCATGACGAGACTCAATGGACAAAATATACCATAATTGTTCTTCTGAAGAGGATGCTTGAAAAAAATACGGTACGCTATACTATGGAAGGAAGAACAAAACTGTTTTATCCAAATGTAAAGCGTGAAGACGCTGAGATTGAAGAATCTGAGGATCTTTTAAATAAGGTATTTGACGGAAAAATATCTCTTATGGTAAGTGCTCTTGCCAATAAGAACAAAATCAGTGATGAAGAGATAGATGCCTTATGCAAGATGCTAAATCTTGAGAGATCCAAGAAATGACGAAGGGAAAAAAATATGCTCGAGACATTGCTATCATCTACGATTCTTATAATTCTTATACTATTGATAAGAAAGATTTTTTGCAAGCATTTGAGCAGTAAGTACCTATATTCATTGTGGATCATACCTGCTGTCCGCCTTTTGATACTACCTATAATAGAACTTCCTGAAGGCTGGTCGCTTATATCTTTACTAATTAAGGCTCCACGAAAGTTTAACCTCTTTGGACTTTATACTAATGAAGCAGAAGGGTTAAAAGTGATAGTTGATATAGGAATGTTTTTTAAGTCATGGATAGCAATTTTGGTATGGTTTGTTGGGATGTTTACGGTTTTTCTCATCCATATGATTCCATATATACGGACAAAGGCAAAACTTAAAAGAAATAGGAGTTTTATAGAAAGGTATCAAAATGACAGACTGAATATATATTCTTCAGATTTGGTAAATAGTCCTGTGCTCTATGGATTTGATATATATATACCGACCGGAATGGTTGATGAAAAAAGAAACTATGCGCTGGCAGTCATGCATGAAAGATGTCATTTTCAGCAATGGGATGAATTATGGAATCTGATGCGGGTAATATCTTCTTGTATTTACTGGTTTAATCCATTTGTATGGTTAGCTGTAGTCAGATCGAGAGATGATAGTGAGTATTCCTGTGATGAAGCAGTGATCAAAAATATGGACGAACAGCAAAAGAAGAATTACTGTAGGTTGCTTATAGAGGTGGCAACAGGAGGGGGATTTGATAATAATTCATTTATTGAAGCAGGACTGACCAGATCTCCTGTATTTAAAAGAGTAGAGTTGATGCTGATGGAAAAGAAAAGAATGATATGGCTTAAGATAATCATATTTCTTTGTCTAATAATGGTTATGGCATTGACTCTAAATACACCCGGTTAAAAGTAAGTTAGAAAAACTTTAAAAATATACTTGACAGAAAGAAAAACAGGTGATATATTTATTACTGTAAGTGATAGATATATCACCTGTTTCGTGCGCATGGAAACAAAAAAATCATTTTATGGAGGTAAATCAATGATTAAAAAACATTTAATAGTTGCATCTATGGTTATCGTAAGCATTTGTTCTTGTTTAGTTGTTGGCAAAAACATGAATGCCGTGTTGGCTAAAGAAAACAACGGAATATCTTCTGGAGTTATAGCTTATGAGAAGGGAGACCCTGCATGGGATGAGATTGCAAAGGAGCATGATATAGAATCATTTGAAAACAATCCCTATGATGAGCTTACTTTAGATCTGGTAGATGATTCAGATTATTCAAAAGCTGAAGTTGAAATATACTGTGTAGGCGATGAAACCTTTATTGCGCCTACTGTTGATCAGGATGCGGAAATTAATCATCTTCAGGAAGTCAGGGGAAATAATATCCCTTCATTGTTCAAAGATTTGTCTCAAGGCCCCTACAATTATTCTATTACCAACATGCAAAGCTATGTATATACTAATAGATATTTTAATGTTAATTCTCAGGGTCAAATAATAATGAGTCTTAACTCTTTTAATTCGGGCGGACATAATATTACGATTAGATGTTGTGAAGTTGGCAGTAATTATGATGCACATGTTTTGACATTTAATCCTGAGCTTTATTCAGGAGTAACATGGCCAGGTCTTGACCAAAACAAGATGTATTACTTCAAGTTTGAGATTAGCGGAGGCACATTGTCGGGGAGTGGTTCAATTTATCATTGATGTTGTAGAACATGAAGATATTGAATGCAATTTTGATTTTATGGAGGAGAAACATAAAATGTTAAAGAAGTTTTTACTATCATTTATAGTAATTCTTGCCTTTAGTGCTTCGGTTGCTGTTTCGGCTTACAATCCTGTGTCGGTAACTATTATCTCAAGTCAAAGCTCAGCAGATAGTTCAACGATTAGTTGTTCAAATTATATCGATTTTTATGGGGTTAATGACGCTTATTCAACAAACGATCTCTATTGTGAACTGTATAATGACAACCCTGGACCAGATATACAGTACTATAGTACATTGCTTTCGCCGGGAACAGGAAGCATGTCCCAGGGGCAAGTAAGCAGCTGGCATAATATTTTTTACCAGAGAACCTTAGATAAGGAAAGGGATCTTTATGTTCATCTGGATCCTGCCGGTTGGAATTCTACCGGATGTCATGGTGCCGGGAAGCTTGTAGATTAATACTTGGATTTATTAATGTAGGTGAAAAGGGATGACAGCTATAAAAAAAATTTTACAGAAGAATTCTTTTATAGAGTGCTTATGCAGTGAAATGAAGTATCTTTTCAGGGGAAAAGGACTATTGTTAATAGTTTTAGCCTGGTTTATATTACTTGTACTTTTTTGCATGGCTGTCATCTCTGTACCTACACATATCGGGGACAGCTTTACTACTTCTGGGTGGGTTACGCAGATACTGATATTTGCTGGGATGTCAATAGGAGCTTTATTGGCATCCAGGGACCATAGAAGCTGGTGTGAAGAAACTCTTATAGCTATTCCGAAAGTATATAAGTATAAAATATTTTCTAGAATGATTATTCTGCTGATCATTACACTGGCTCTAGTTATAACCAGTGTGTTATCAGTCTTTTTTGTATTTTTGTTCAAAGGGGCACCGGGGATATACTACTTGAGTTCTGCCGCATACATAGTGCTCTATTGGACAAGTCCCTTTATCATTTCAGGACTACTGGGTATGTTTTTGGGACAGGTCATAAGGTCTAAATTCATTTATGTTTTAATGGTTTTAACATCACTGATACTGGGACCTCTCATCCCTCTTGCTGTAGGCAGTATTGCACTTTCAAGCCATGGACCGCTTTTTGAGTATTATATGCTCTTTACTATAGGACAGCTCGATCCAAACGGTGCAGTATATGAAGCATATGGGTATACCCTGAACAACGAATTATGGTTGATGAGGTTTTTGCAGCTATCTTCGTTATTATTTTTGCTTGTTTTTACGTCTTTGAAGCATGATGGTAGAAGAAAAAAGATTCTGAGAACATGCTTGTGGCTTGCTGCCATATCTTTATGGGGCATAAGTGTCTGGGGAACAAACAGGGTATCACATTTACAGCTTGAACGATACCGTTATAACGAGTTGAATGAATATTATATAAATAACCCTGAGTCTGTGGAAATTTTGACGGATAAAGCCCCTGCTAAGAATGGGCAGGATGTGACCGGCCTTCCGTATACTATAGAAGAATATAGGATAAACATTGATGATGGGAGCAGAATTTACATTAAGACTGAGATTTCCTGTATAATTAACAATACCGATAAGATTATTTTTTCTTTGTTTCATGGTTTTGAAGTCAAAAACTGCAGTGTTGATGGGGTGAAAAAGCCTTATGAACAGGTTGGTGATTCGATTGTTATCTATAATGAGGGAATGTATTCCGGAACTCATTCCGTATTGATGGAGTATTCCGGCCTGCCACCGGCGAATCTGTACAAGGATGAGGATAAGTGGATCCTTCCGGCGGGTTTTGCATGGATACCTGTAGAACATATCGGTAAGGTCATGGAAAACGAAACCAATATAAATGCATACTTTTCCTATCCACAAAATAAAAAAGATGTTCCCATCAGCGTTAGATATAATGGAAATAATACAGTATACTGCAGCCTTAATGATATGGATGAAAACTACTGGACAGGATACAGTGGTGGTGCCACTCTTTTCTGTGGCTGGTTTGATTCCTTTAAGTATGGTTCTGCAGAGTTCATATATCCTGCCATGTGTCCGGAAAACCCGGATCATGCGCAAGTATTTTATGACAGGATAAAAGAGAGTTATCCGGTAATTACGGAGGAACTTCTCGGTGAGAGAAGGATTCTTTTGGCTGATAAGGTGTTTATTACCGCAAGTCTTCTGTATCTTCACGCAGAAGGAAGATTGTTCATATATAACGATCATATAATAGCCTGCCTTACGGAAGATTATACCGGAAGGGTGATTGAAAACATGAGCGGACTTGACACGGTGCGTGCAATAGTCCAGAGTCCCGGATGGGAAGCGATTGGACAGGATTATATTTATCTTTTCCTGGACGGATATATGGAAAGCATGTACAAAAGGGGAAAATATGCCTATAATGACTATGTTCCGTTAAGCAGGCTGATAAATAATGCGGAAGAAACAGGGAACAATGAACTGGCTGATATATGTAGGGATGTACAGAAAATGATAGATTACGGTGATAGTAATAAGCAGATATCATTTTTTCGTGATTATCTGGAATTGCTTAATAACGGAACATTGAATGAAAGAGAAATCAGAAAGCTGATAGCTGTATACGGTGAAAAGGAGCAGAGTTGATATCCGATGAAAATTCATGATGTAAGCAAAAACTATGGGAAGGTCAGGGCACTTGACAAGGTGAATATTGCTTTTGGTGAAGGTGTACATGGTCTTTTGGGAGAAAACGGTGCCGGAAAGACTACATTGATGAGGATAATCACGACTGTCATCGAGCAGGATTCGGGGACTATTGAGCATAACGGGGTATCGTGGGACAACAAAGAAGAGATTCGGAAAATGATAGGATATCTCCCACAGAAATTTTCGATGTATAGACAGCTTACAGTAAGGGAGAGCCTTAGACATATAGCAATACTGAAAGGAATGGAGAAAGGCTGGAAGTTGGCTGTAGACAATGCGATTGAATCAGTCAATCTGGAAGAAAAAGCCGACAGTAGGATTGGGGAACTTTCAGGGGGCATGGTCAGACGGCTTGGAATAGCCCAGGCGGTTTTGGGAAATCCTGAAATAATCGTGGTAGATGAACCGACGGCCGGTTTGGATCCGGAAGAACGAATGCGATTCAGGCTTCTGCTGAGGCAGCTTGGTGTAGGAAAAACCGTAATACTTTCTACACATATCGTGGATGATGTTGAATCAGTCTGCGATAATCTGACGATCCTGCATAAAGGGAAGGTTGTCATAACCGGTACTCCGAAAGAAATAAAGTCAATGGCGGGAGGCAAAATCTGGAAGGCATCTGTATCTCGTGATGACTGTATGAAACTAGCTGAAGACAAACTGATAACTGACCAGAAGATTGAAGACGGGGGTTATGATGTACGATTTGTATCGGATGATACTCCAGATATTAAGGCTGTACCTGCAGAACCCAGACTGGAAGAAGCATATATGTGGCTGATAAAAAGATAAGATTCTGATGTGAAAAATGGTTCTGAACCGGGACGTGATAAAGGAAAGATGATATGAAAATGTGGTTGAAGCTTCTGTACTATGACCTTAAGGAAATGGGAATCGTTTTTTTTGTTCCTATAATAGTGACATTTGGTGTGGCATCATATGGAATTTTCATTTATTGTGGAGCACCCGTTGGTCAGGAATCTTCTGCCATGGTTACGGTAATGAATCTTTTACAGAATTTTATTCCGCCAGTGTCTTCCTGGTGGATAATAATGGCCTTTCATAGGTATGCCGAAGAGGAGGGAACGGAAGCCTTTTTTACATATGGCATATCGAAAAAGAAAACCGGCATAGGACGGACTTTGACTTTCATGGCAGTGATGATTATGCTGATTTTTATCATCATGATTCCGTTACACTTGATGGGAATTCTGAGAATAGAAACGGCTGTTATAGTATTTCTGGTTCTTTCTGTACAGTCATTGTTGTATGGTAGCTGCGGTTTTTTGTTTATATTGTGGTTTAGAAATACTATCTGGAGTATAACAGCCATATTGATAATAGCGTCATTAAATATATGGGGAAACATACCAGTATTAAGCAGGTATCTTTCAATTACGGTAAGGATGCAGGCACAAATGAGTCTGTCGGGGTTATGTTTATATTTCCTTTTTATAATCGGTATTTCTGTAGTGATAAACTATAAAGGTCAAAAATTGTTTTTTGAACTGGGAACACGAAAATACGGATAACAATGGGTATATAAAAACGCGATGGTAATTACAACTGTAGCCAACAGTAAAGATTCGGGTATGCAAATTCATATAATAAACCCTAAAAAGGTTTAATATATACTTGACTAAAGAATAAACAGGTGATATATTTATCACTGTAAGTAATAAGTACATCACCTGTTCTGCACGTGTAGGAAATATTATGAGGAGGTACTTGAATATGCAAAAAAAAAATATTTATAACATCAATTTTATTAGCAGCTGTATTAACCATTTGTTTTTTGGGGAATAAATTAGCTTTTGCCACAGACTTGCCCCTAGCGGAGTTATATTTCTATAACCATCCGGCTATTGGTGGACTTTCAGCATATAACACCACTGGATTCGCTTCACAAACAGAAAGTAGTTTAGACAATGCAGGATATAATTGTTATAGTTATACGAATGTACAAGCTGGTCCAGCATCATCATCCAGCGTAGTCAGAACTCTTGATGATGATGCGATATTTTTTATAAATGCACATGGTGGCAACGGAAGGGTTGTATGTGTCGATAACAGTAATAACATTACACGTGTTTCAGCTAAAAAGGTTACTAGTGACAGTTCTGTTTATTCATTGGAGTATAATTTTGAAAATACAACAGATCAATTGAAATCATTGAAAGTTGCATATTGGATGGGATGTAATACATATGGAACGAATTCTGTTTATGGTTCTTTAAACAGCAAGTGTACATCTCTTGGTGTTGACTGTAATATTACTCATAATGATAATGTTTGGAGTACATATTGTAGTTATTTTCAGTATCGGTTTTGGTGGCATTTTTTCAATTTGATATTGGCATCACGGGAGACAGGCGGTGCTATTCAGGAAACGTGTCTGAAGGATCGACTGTATATATTTTTATCGTATTTTGAACCTAAAATATTTGTCTATTCTCTTGGATAAGTAAAAAATCATAACTAACTATTGACAATTATTCAATAGTGTGATATTAATATGAATAGAGGTGGTATAGATATGAACAATATAAAATATGAAATTTCCTTAAAGAACCGTCTTTTGCCTTTTTTAGCACCAAAAGAGATATCGGAAATATTAAATGATATAGAAAGCGATTCAATGGAGAATGGTGACATTGAGTCAATTTATGGAAAATCAAGTACATTTGCAAAAAAAATATTAAAGGATAAAAGAAAAAACTGGGATTACATTATTGAGAATGTCCTGATTATATGCATAATGATAATTACCCAGGTATATTTGCGTGATTTACCACTTTGGATTTATTCTGTAATCAGAGTTGCGGAATATGCTTTCCTTTTTTTAGGATTGACAAAAGATTATCTTGTTCCCAATGATTCGGCTAATTTTTTGAATACCAATAGGGTGTTTTGGATCATAGAAGCTGGAATGATAATAATTGGGATATTGTTGAATATATTTATGTTTATGCTTCGGTCATATTCTGAAGCAGTAGAAAATAAATATGATGCAGGGCGTGCTATAAATATTATTTCGTATTCAATTATAGGCATATCGGTGTTGATATTTATATTCTCGATAATCCAATACATTGTCAGGAGTAAACTTTTATATGGCGGGATAATTGTTCAAACTATTTTATATATTGACCTGGTATTTAAGTTCTTTGACAGGGTTTCCGTTGTTAATACAGAAGATGGTATGTATGTAGGGAATTATATTTTGGCGGTGCTGCTTGTGTCTGTTTTTGTTATAATATATTATTATATGAGAACAAGCAGTGGTAAGAAAAAGAACAATTAGTAGGCTGTTATACGAACGGAGTTAAAATGGATGCACAGATAAAGAAAGGAATAATAGAGATGTGTATTCTGAAATACATATCTGAAAAAGATCAGTATGGATATCCCATTATGCAGAAAATGGAGAAGTATTTTCCTGAAAATGATAATAGTTCAATATATGTAATTTTGAGAAGACTAAAGTCGGAGGGATATACAGAAACTTATGAAGGAAGTGAGTCAGGTGGACCGGTAAGAAAATATTATAGGATAACTACAAAGGGCAGAGAATATCTTAGGGTTAAAATGGAAGAGTGGAGCAGGATAAACAAGATTGTTGAAGAGTTTGGAATGAAGATTGAAAAATGAAATTTTTATTTTTATTTACCTATTGAACAATGGCCAATAGTAGCAAAATCTTATTAGGAAAGGAGGTGAAAGCGATGAAGAAGAAAATACTGTTTCTTATCGTGGTAATTCTCCTTGCCGCGGGATTAAAAGTAGACAAGGTGAATGCTTCCAAACAAAAAGAAAACCTCCCGGAAGATGGATATATAACAGTATCTGAAAAATTCTACTACGATAGAATAATCGGGGGGGTACGAGAGGTCATCCGATTTAAGCCGTCTGCTCCATCTACATTTACCACCATAGAAGGAAAAACTTTTTATGTTGATTAAATTTCAAATAAGTGTTGAAAAATAGGAGGAAGAATTATGCTTAAGAAGATGATGGCACTGGTAATGGTGTTTGTATTGATTATAGGAACAACCGTATCTGTATCTGCTGATTCGTTAATAAGTGAGAGTAAGGAAGAAGGAATCGTTGTTTCAGAAAGAACATATTATGATCAGGATTTTGATGTAGATATTACAGAGGTCATAAAGTTTTACCCAGATGATGATAGTACTTATCAGACGGGAACCCGAAATATTAGTGGAAGCGGAACTTTTGAAAAATCTGATACTTTCCATTGGAGTTCTGCGGATATGACATATTATGTGAGGGCATATTTTGTTTGGAATGATGATGACGACTATATACGTGCTTATAATGAGACCGGTGGCGTGAATAGCGTTCCTAACGTAACTGTGACTAATGCTCATACAAGCAAGGAATATGGTCAATATTTATTTTGGAACAAATATGTTGACGTTTCATATTCTTTTACAGCGACAAGTTTTATTGGGATGAGTCATGATTTGAGCGTTACCCTCAGAGTCAGTCAAGAAGGGGTAATATCTTGAATGTGATTCAAGGTTTGAAAACAGTTATGCGAATTCAGTAAAAGTCAGTTGTGTTTTTGTTTTACAAAAGTGAAATTTATATTTCAAATTTAAAAATGCACGAAAAATCGTAAAAATGTTTAAACATATAAGAAGCGATTTTAGGTCTGATTCCACGTATGTGAAGCATGTCGAGTGACCCTATGGCACTTGCGCGAACTTTCTCGGGGAGTTTCATCTGGTGGAGATACACAGTGTAGCTATGTGAAGTAGAACTAGAGGATTAATGGGATAAATCTGTGTTGGAGTAGTTTGTCATTCTATGAGAGAGGAGTGTGATGATTGGAAAGAAACGTAAGTAATTGCTTTTGGTTAGGGTTGAGATTTTGTTATTGTTTTTATCAGGAGGTGATTGATTTATGAGAAAAAAATTGATGTCTATGATAGCGACATTTATTTTAGCGTTAGGAGTTGTTGTTTTTGTAGGAACAAATACTGCTGTACATGCTGCCGATATAGAAATATCCGAAAGCATTCATAAAGAAGGGGAAATATGGATTGAAGAATTAGATTCAAATATTCAACTTTTGGATGTTGAAAGTGTGACTGTCGATAATTCTGAATTAAGATACAGTTACACTATATACCCGTTTTCTAGAACAGTTAACATAAAAACGGTTTATGACGGAAATGAAATAACTCTTTTTAAACATAGTTTATATGGGCAGATGTGGTTGTATGAAGATGGGAAAGTCCATTTATATAGTTTAGGAAGTAGTGTTAGTGATGTCCATGCGAACTTTTCTGCATATATAGATTCAAGAGGTATAATTAATACGGATGGCTCATCATCTATGGGCTATTCTGATGTTGTGACTTCTTCGAGTATTTATACCCATCCGTGTTTTGTTTTCTCAGTTACATTTGTCCATGGTTCAAATATACCTATTTATCAAACTGATGAATATCCAAACTGAATAGGAGAATTATATGAGGAAGATGTTTATAGCAGATTTATTCATTTTGATAGGTGTTCTAATTGTTATAGTAGCTTTGATAGTTGTAAATAGAACGGGTGTTGAGGAGAATGCTAATTTATCGATTAATGAAAAGGCAAACGAATATCAGGTAGAATTTAATAATGTTAGTGATCGTTCTGATGTAGATGAAGTACATATACTTCCTGATGATGTAGATGATATATATGTACTTCCTGAAGGTGGGCTTGCCATAAAAGTTGGAGATAAATTTGTACCGTATACTTGTACAGAAGAGCTAAAAATATTCGTAAACAATTTAAAAATAAGCAGGACTGAATGATCTGTTCTTAATGTCTCTGCTATCCGGTGTAAGGAAATCGTAAACAGTTAAGGCAAATATTCTGCTTAAGAGAAGTATACTTGCAAGGTGTAATTAGTCAAGCCTGCTTCACATCGCTTACGCGACAAGGGCTTTAACAAATTACACCTATTGCAAGCAGTGTACAGATAAGCAGAAGTAAGCCGGTTTCCAGCATCCGGAATACCGGTTTCCTATTCTCCGGAACGTAGGTTCCCTGAGACAAGAATATTCACAGGAAAATTAAATATACAGTGTTTAACAAGTTTTTTAGAGTCATGATGAGCTGCTTTCTTTTCTGGATTTAACACATTGAGTTATCCATAACAATGCCCTATTCACTGAGATATACAAGTTACAAAAATTGAAAAAACACTTGATGGGAGGTAGTTATATGAAAGTTACAAGAAGTATATTATGTATTATTATAACTGTGGCAATTGTTCTTATAAACATAGATCCTTTGAAAAAAGCATCTGCTTCAGACTATGTTAAATACTGTTTACCTACGATAATTGATGGGACTGATTATTCAAAAGTTGTTTCAGATTTTGAATTTGTAAAAAATGGGTTTTCTGGCATAAGAGAAGATGAAAACGATGATGTTACTGATAAAAAGAATTGTATAGAAAAAAACTCGCCAAATCATTTAAAAGAGCCTAATAGGGCAAGTTGGATTGAACTTTCTAATACGGGCTCATTTTACTACTATGCTCAGGAGTTATATTATTCATGTGGACCAGCATGCGTCAAAATGGCGCTAAAGTATCTTACGGGGACAACATATTTAGAATCTACTATTTGCGCCGGATGTAACACTACAGCTACAAACGGGACTACATTTTCTGATATGTGTACTTATATAAATGGAGAACAAAATAGTAATTATTATATAAAAAAGACTGGTGCAACAAAAGATACAATGACTAACGATTTATATAATGGAATAGCGCAATGGTCTGCACCGCCGATAGTTGGCTTGCAAGAGTCAACAACATTGGGTTGGCCATTTAATCTATCTGGACATGGAGTAACTGTTTATGCAGTAAAGAGCGATAAAACTGAAGTTATGATAGCTGATCCGTGGGCAGGATATGTTAGTATGAGTTCTACAAATAAGTGGTATAGTAAGTCGGTTGATGATGTATATACGGCTTATAGTGCAATCAGTGCTGGGTATATGTATTGATTGACAAAAAGGGGTTCCAAATGAAGGTTAAGCTGAAGATTATTTTTGCCTTAAGCATGATGTTGTTAATGAGTGTAAGTGCGTGTGGTAGCAATAGTACAACCATAGACGAACAGATTTCGGTCTTGGCGGAAAAAAGTTATTTGAATGCTGATTTGTGTAAGGTTAATCTTGATTTTAAATCTATTTTATATTATGTCAGGTTGATAGATGGCAATATTGTATTTGTAAAAAATAAGAATGGTCAAATAGAATATATAAACAGATTATTTAATGGTGAACAAATAAGTTGTGGAAGTAATGATCGTTTTCTTATGAGTATGAAACAGTCTGCTATGGACTATCCCTATTTGTATTTCTATATAGGTGAAATCATGGAAAATAGTGGGGCGAACACTAATACATTAACAAGATTGAATCTGGTAAGCCATACTATTGATCGTATAGAACATCAAGATAATTCAATTCTGGGGGTAAGTACGTATCTATTTAAAGGCGATATTGTAACAATTAAAAACGAAATAATTGAAGAGAAAATAAAAACCTATATTGATTGTTATAATATAAATAATAATATTTGGGAAAAACACCTAGAATGTTTTTATAATACCGCTTCGGAAAAAGGCGAGGCTCTTTATGGAATATGTGCAAATGATAGCAATCTTTTTGTTTTGCACGATATATGTAATAATAGGGAGGATGTAAAGCATTATTTAGAAGTATTAGATAAAGGGTACAATGTTATACAAAGCATAGAGATAGATAAAGATATACACGACTATGTATTGTCAAATTTTATATCTGATATGCAGACCTTTGATAACTATGTGTATATATATAATGCATCAAATAAAGGCTATCTTGCTTATGTTGAAGATAATACTTTGAAAGAAGTATATAAAAATACTAATTTTGAAATGGCTATAAATTCCGATTCTAATCAGCCAGTATTTTTCATAAGAAGGAGTAATTCTGTTCTGCAATTTGACAAAAAGAAAGAAAAGCTAGAAGAATATAACTTGCAAGTCAAAACGGGTTACAATATAAAAACTATTCTCTGTGATCAAAAGTATTTCTTTATAGTTTTCTATGCTGATGATATGCCGGATTATGCATATTTAATTCCTAGAGAGGATATAACAAATGTAATTTTTTCGTGTGAATAGCATTGGATATTGTGAAAATATCCGATGCACCCTATTAGGCTGAAAACAGCTAGAAAAAAATAATTGTAAAAAGCAAGTAAAATCCGACAGTTTGGCAGTTTGCTTCCAGTGCTTTTTGGCAGTTGGAAAGGGTAATCAAAGTTTGGATAATCAATCTTTTTGAGTGTTATTCGTGATGTGATAATGGTTAAATTACTCCCTTTGTCAAGGCCACGAACCCAAAGTCAATAAACCCTGATTTTGGACACTCAGGTAAACCTTGAGCTCATATATGGAACCACCATATATGAGCTTGTTTGTTTATAGTGGGTAAATGCCTGTAACACAGTACTGATAGTATTCTATCGGGGATAGTTTTGCCAGATCCCATTGGTATCGTGTAAGCGGTACATAGTGAGTACCTCGATTTTATAACCTTTTTGTGTGATAATGGTATACATCCCATATTTTAAGTTTGCAAAGTTGAAAAAGTGTGTTCACACTTTTCACACTTTGCACCTCAGGAGGCATAGAACAATGTTTCCACATCCTCAGGAGGCATCTGTTTCAGAGTATCAAGGCTATTGCCCGATTCTTTGAAACGTTTCATGATAAGAGTGATAGTACTGTTGCCGATACCAAAACGGTTCCGGCAGTCGTCAAAAGATATGCCGCGCTGGCGCATATCTATGACACCAATAATTGTAGTACAGTTGTGCATGATCAAATGCTCCTTTCTTGTAATTATTTACTACAAGAAAGACTATACCACAAAACCGGTATCCGAATCATGCATACCGTTATACCAAAACGCTTATACCGGTTGAAGCGAAATGCTCACACCGTTAAAGCGAAATTTGCAGTCAGGACGGGTTATTTACCATTTACGTTAAAATATTGATTGAAAGTGTTTTAGGCATAAAAAAAGCCAGCAGTTATGCTGACTTACGAAAACAGGGTATTGATTTGCCCCCAAAAATTTATAGTGCTAAAAACCAAAGATGGGGGCTCTGCCCCGGGTTTGTTTATTAATTCTTGACATTTTTAGTAAATTGATATATAATGTATATTAAGGGGTAGTATGTCGAATGCTACCGCCTTTAATGATTCAGAAGAGGGCACATATAAAAAGTAGGGTGCAAAGTGTTTTATGTCAGGAAAGGAGAATGTGTATGGGGATTAATAAAAGAAAAGTGATACTATGCTTACTTTGCTGCATAGCTATGATGTTTGTGTTGACAGCATGTAGCGTGGAATATGACAATGCTTCTGGAAGAAGTATAACTATAGAAACCAGTAGCGGTCAGAATCAAATAGGATTAACTAATGTAAGGTTTCATGATATGATATCAGGAAACTTTATTGACAATCTCAATGGTAGTGCATATATCATCTGGGATTCATATACTTCTCATGAAGTTACGATCACAATGAATTATTACGGCACAACCTATACTTTGAAATTGAGTGAGAGACCTGTAGACGAACCGGATTCATTTATTCTGTATACCAATAGTACATACACGGTAGGCGATTTGTACGAGAAAGTAGATTGATTATTTTGCTTGACAGTTTTGAGTATAAAATATTTTCGCCCACTTTTTTATATTGCCTGGAGGAGTAATGAAAAAATCAATTAAATACATTATACTTGTTTCAGTTTTAACAGTTGTTGGAATTATAAGCTATTTGTTTTTGCTTAATAGCAATGGGTTGGCTGAAGGAAAATATTATATAAAAAATAATATGGAATTTCCAGATGCTTATGTGTTGGTTAATGATAACACAATACAATTTTTTAATATTGATTTTAATAGTATGTTTAGGGAGCAGCAATTATCGAGCATACTTATAGCTCAAGAGGAGAGAGGGGTCTTAAATACAGGATTGAGTAGGCAGGAACTTGAGAATTTGTCAGATATAAACCATTTGGTTGTTGATCAAGCATATGATTTCTCAGCACTTAATCCTATGAAACAGGGGACTAATGAATACTCATATTTTTTGGCATGCGAAGGTAATCTTTTTGGATTATGGATTAATTATAATACTTGGGATAAAATAATTAAAATTCCTGGGAAAACTCCTACGGATCAGGAGATAGTTTTTGAAAGATGAGAAATTTTATTGAAATTGAAAACGTACAAGTCGTTTATCCTATACCAAATGGGAATTTCATTGCAATCAATGATCTAAGTATTAGTGTGTTAGAAAAAAGTTTTATTAGCATAACTGGTCGGTCTGGAAGTGGAAAAAGCACTTTGCTTAAAATTATAGGGGGCATCTTAAGACCAACTTCTGGAAAAGTCATTATTGAAGGAAACGATATATATTCATATTCTGATGTTTACTTGGCAGAATATAGAATGAAAAAGATTGGATTTATATTTCAAGATTATTTTTTGGAAGAACTATATACTGTGTATCAGAATATAGAAATCGCTCTTATGATATCAGGTTTTCCACCCAATATGAGATTGGAGAGAATTGAAAAGGTTTTGGAAGAAGTTGGATTGACCGGAAAAGAGAATATACAGGTGTTAAATTTATCGGGTGGAGAAAAACAGAGGGTTGGAATAGCAAGGGCAATTGCGAATAGTCCAGATATTATTCTCGCAGATGAGCCATGTGGAAATCTTGATTATGAGAATGGCAAGCGAGTAATGCAATTGCTTAGGGAAGAAAGTGACAAAGGGAAAACAGTTATTCTTATAACCCATAATATAGAAGATGCCAAAGAAACTGACCGAATTATAACTCTGGAGGATGGTCGAGTAATAAAGGATGAAAAATCGTGATTTATGTATTCTGACATTCAGAGAAATGCGAACAGAAAAGAAAGAGAACTTTTTATATAGTATTATGGTTTTCTTTATTGTATTATGTATTATAATTCCTGTGAAAATTGCTGTTCACAGTGACGAAATAACGGATGCAATATTAAAGAGTATGTATAAGAATAGTGACAGGGGCTATTCTTTCTATTTAAAAGGGTATACGGTAGATGATTTAGGTATGCTTCAAAAAATGGGATTTTATAATATTAGTATATCTAAGGATAATAAAACATCTTCAGGAGAACTTAAGTCGATAAAGAACATATGGTTTTATAAAATTAAAGCCCTTGTAGAAGATAAGGATATTTGGTCTCCGACAATTGATGATATTTTGGTAGTACAGTTGTTCTGTGAGTTGATATTGCTTACATTAAGCACCATATTCTTTGTGTTATTTTGCTTTATTTTATCCAATTCACTTTCAATGAAAGTGTTAACCCGAGAAAAATATATTGCTATGCTTAATATATTAGGATGTAGCAAGAAAAAGATTAGATGTATATTTGAAGGGTCTTATATTGTTAAAAATATAATTGCAATATTTATGGCAGAGGGGGTTAGTTGTATTTTTTTAAAACTAATAAATAATTATCTCGAAAAAGAAACGCTAAAAGAAAGTAATATCCCGTTTTTTTCTCCGGTTCAATTTGGTTTGTTAATTGCAGGAACCTATGTTCCTGTTGCACATCTGTGTAAAAACAACTTTAAGGATTTAAAGTGATGAAAAATAGAGATGTTTTCAAAATAGCATTGCAAAATATTGAAGCGGATAAGAAAGCTTCGCTTAGGATGGTTTTTTGTTTGACTGTTTTGATGTTTTTAGTTACAGCCTATACTTATACATGGATTGCTTTTTTAGATTTTGGATATGATTTTGAAGAAAAACATAATAATTCAAAGTACATAATTAAATCTAACATAACTTCTATTGATGAAGCAAATCAGATATTACAAAAGTTGGAATCACGAGGGAGTGATGTTAAAGGAGAGTTGCTTACAACAGACGGAAGTTATCTTGTGAATGGTCTTGATGGTTGTTTTGAAACCGAAAAGAAAAAACTATTATTCAAAGATGACACTGTTTTGAAGATTTATTTTGAGAATTACAGAGATATAGCTAAACTAACGGAAGATAGTATATCTTCTGTTGTTACTGGAAATATTGATTTATCAGATATAGGCTTAGGAAAGTTTGTCCTTACTTCAGAAGGCAGAACATATTGTGCGGTGGCTTGGATTATGCATAATGTTGGTTCCCTTCTTTTGATTGTAGGTATGGTAAGCCTATGTGTAATTCTGATGATTGAAGGTTATGCGGTCTTCTTTTTTAGAAATAGAAACAGAAAATATTTTAATATGCTGAGGATTATAGGTATTCAAAAAAAAGATGTGAAGAAAATAACCTTATTTGAAAGTTTTTTGATAAGTGTTAAAGCAATAGTGTTAGTCGCTTATTTAACATTTTTATTTTGTATTATTTTGAATCATTTAGTTAATAAACTGCTCATGTATTCTATAAAAGTACATTTGGGGCTTATGATTATTGGAGTAGTGTTATGCGAAATTGTATTTCTGATTATAAACAGAATTTTGGGACATTAATAGGGAATAAAAGATTTGTAATAGTAAGATGAATAATATATGATTATTTAATAGATGTTATGTAAAATGTGTAAGGATAAAAGAGTAACAAAACACTATACCGTAATGATAAAGACGAAATAAAAAGGATATCCAAAGTTTAGTGGGGTTTCCCAAAGTTAAGTGGGGGGGGCCTCTTTTTTATTCATCATCTTCTTCGAAGTATTGGACAAGATCATTGTCTTCAACACCATCTAAGGTTGGATTGTTTCTGGTAGCAAAAAGAAATCTGTTTCTAAAATGTTCGAAATTCCTGAAGCCTCTACCAAGGCGTTTTAAGTCTTTGACTTTCCTGTTGAGAGCTTCTATAGGTCCGTTTGAGAGCCGGCTGTTGTATATCTTACCTGGTCCTTGTTTTTCCACCATAACAAATGAATTGATTATCGGTTCTTTGTATAGCCGAAAGGCAAAGCCTTGAAAAAAAGACTGAGTATTATAAGCACCTGCTGGATCTCTACAATGATTATGAGTCATATTATAAAGTCAACGCTGAACTTAGTTCAAAGAGAGGATTTGCTTTTATTATGTTTAAGAAAAAGCATTCCTTAGAGCTTGTGCAGTATGAAGCCAAAAGGAAAACAATAAAAGATGCTATCGAAGGAATTAATAAAAATATCACTCCCGGTAAGTGGCGGGAAGAACTTAAAAAGATTGACGATTGCATAGGTGATATTGATAAAGAGTTCAATAAGGTATGCGAGGACCTTGCCCGCATAGAAGTTCTTGAACACAACAAGAAAGAGCTGAAGTTATTTTTGGAAAACAAGAGCCATAAAACCAGGAACCTTGAAATCAGGAGAGATGTCAGATAGGGATAGGACGGAGAGTGGTAACTATTATCTTAAACGTTAGATTTGACTTGACATGAAGCATTTGTTATACTTATGACGAATTATAAATATTTAACCAATTTTTTCAGAAAAATTTGGTTAGAAAAACTCAAAAAAAAATATTTTTTCTTTCATGTCCGTTTTTGATTATCATATCCGTATTAGTAATAGAAACAAAAAACATTATCACAAAGAGGAGGTTTACTATGAAAAGATTTATATTTGGGACATTTTTGTTTTGTATAGTATTCTTATTAAGTTTTGGATATTGTAGTATTTCTGCTAATGAACCAATCTGTACTATAAGAGTATTAAGCGAAGACAAGGGTTTGGAACTGGGAGACATAGTTTTTGATGTTTATTCAGCAGAATGCACTTATTCTGAGCAGGATTCGGGGACATATGTTTATTCTGAAACATACTATATGAGTATTTCACCTGATGAAAATGGATTTGTGTCATTTGAAAAGCCAAGTGAATGTTTTTCTGTTACTCTCAAGACGGAATCTCTTCCCGAAGGATACGGAACGCCTTTAAAAACGATTTTTTTCTCAAAAGATATTTGTGAGCATACCTTTGAAATTGTCAAAATATCAAAAGTTGATATTATTCCCGATTTTTCAGACATAATATCTGAAAACTGGTATCTCGATTCTGTACTATGTTATGACAATAATGGACAGCAGGTTGATGCTGCCACTAAAATAATTGATAAAAAGATTTCTTTGTCTAATATATATTGTATAGAGGATGATGCTGAAAGAAATTTGCAATTTTCTTATGAATATTCATTGCTAGTTTCAGGGATAGAGTATAAGGTAACAAAACAGCATGAGTATCATTGTCGTTGTGCTGTTGAAAAAGCTGATATACTATACCGACTTGGGATAGTTTCTCAACATGAGTATATGAATAGAATAGCTGCAGATTACTTATATGGGGATGCGCATAAAGATGCAGGCTATTTTTTGGAATGTGGAACAGAGTATATCGGTAAATTAGAGTTATATCGCAAAACACACAACGATTCTGAAGAAGATTATGATCTGATTGATATGGCTCTTGCTCCCCAAAATATAGTAAATAGCAAGGACAATAGAAGTGATACATATGTAGATTCATCAAGTGGGAAATTCCGTATACATTATGATAATTCATTTATTACATCGGCTACAGCTACATCTTTGGCGGCAGAATTTGATAGTGTGGACAATCTATTTTGCTCAAGCCTTGGATATAGCAGACCATTTAATCCTTCAACATCAAAATATCAAGTGTATATTGAAAATATTACAGCTTTAGGAACGACATATCCTAATTCAGGGAATCCTTATACAAAGATATCTTATGAAGTAGCAAACAATTTGTCCACTTCACCTATTTATTTACCTTTTGCAAATGCATATAAGGGGGTTGTTGCGCATGAGTATTTCCATGCCATTATGTACACCTATGGTATTCCGTCAAGTGAGACATGGATGCAGGAATGTTTCGCTAGTTGGGCGGGACTAAGATATGTTGATGATTATGCAGCATTAAGGAAAAATTACATTGTTAATTTTTTAGTCACGCCATCTCTGTCGCTTACCAGCACTTCAAATAATCGACATTACGGATCCTGTGTTTTTCCTTTATACATTTATAAGACAAAGGGCAATGTTGCTATAAAGGATATACTGTCATCATATTCGTCTTCCTTGGGAGCATTATATGCGGTTAATAGTGGATTGAATCTTCATAGCTCAAGCCTTTCGGAAGCATATTCGGGGTGTTCTATGTGGAATTACGATACTGATTATTATTATCAGCCGTCTGTTTCCGGGACTTCATTTTCTTGGGGCGGGGCAGATAAAACACAAGTAAGCACATATCCTTATAGTGCATCTGGAATTGGACTGCTAGGACTGGCAAGTAAATACATTGAGTTTACTGGGCCATCAACTCCGAAAACTTTATCAATTACTATTGATTATACAAGTGCATATGGTGGTCCGGCTGCGGGTATCAAAGCTATTAGAAAAACTAATAGCGGAAGTTACTATCAGCTAAGTGCAAGTATTTCTTCAGGGAGATGTACTATAGTACAAAATAATTTTGGAAGCAGCATTGCAAAGAAGATTACTATTATTCCTATGAATACTTCGGAATCTGGCCTGTTAAATGTTTCAACAAGTGTTTCGCTTAGTTAAAGGTAGGAAATTATGAAAAATCCGTTGAAAAGGCTTTTTTGCGAAAGAGCGTTATCAAAGGTAAAAAATGGCGACATGTCTGGAATTGCAATGCTCTATGAAGCAATGGGTTCTCAAATGTATACATTAGCAATTTCGATTTTAGGGAATCGTGAAGATGCGGAAGATGTATTACAGGAGACTCTTTTGAAGATTCAACAGAGAATATCGGATTATGACAAAAGCAAAAATGGATATAGTTGGGTATTAACAATGACTCATAATATCTCGGTAGATTTTTTTAGAAAACGGAAAAAAGTAGTAGATATTGAGGTATTATCAGATACAGAGGAACTGTCAGTGACATATCCAGTTGATGACAAGTTAATTGTTGAAGATGCTTTGAATAAACTGGATAGAACTGATCGTGAAATTATCGTCTTGAAGATATTTGCTTCATTGAAATACAAAGAAATATCCCACTTGACAGGCTTATCGGTAGATGCTGTGGAGAAGAGATATCAGCGTTCATTGAAAAAATTAAAGGAGTATTTATCTTAATATCTGTTATGAATGTGGAAAAGAGATTATATAAGTTTTATTTGACGATAGAAAAACCGGAAATGAAGGATGTAATCCCGCAGGAAACGGAATATGATAAAAAAAATAAAAAATTTTCAAGCCGGTTTTGGAAAATTTTGCCAATAACAGTATTTGTTGTAGTTATAGTAATTGTTTTTTTGAAAAAAGGCATACTTTATCGAAGTGATGCGTTACAAAATGATTTTGTTGAAGACGGTGGTAATGCAGATGAGGCTACTGAATCATGTAGTATAGGGTTAACCAAGACGGAGGAGGATGCCACAGTGGACGATGATTATCCATGGGCAATATTTTATGTATATGTATTAGATGACGCAGTTAAAATAGTTAAAGGCACATACGTTGATTCTTCAGAGTATAATGACGGGGATAAGGATTATATTGTTTATAATATTTTGGTAGATGAGATCCTAAAAGGAGATGTAAATATAAAGAACAAGGTTTCGGTCATAACAGAGAAAAAAGATACTTTTGAAATTGATAAGAAACCGGACACTTTCGGGATGGAAAGATATAAATCTGCAACTATTGGATTCTTTATGCAGCTTCAACCGGAGGATGAAATTTTGCTGCTATTAAGAGATTCCGATGTTAAAGACGTCAATACAGAAGAATCCTTTTATGAAATTGTATCTGAAGTATATTATGTTGACAAAGACAGCAATATATTGCATTTGAAATATCCTGAAATGGAAACATTTCAAGTGTGTCAGCAAGAGGGTATTGCGCTTAGGGATCATTGGAGAAAAACATATGTCAATATCGAACAGTTAAGAGCGTTGATAAAAAAAACGAACCAGACATTACCGTATAAATAATGATTACAGGATTTTGTCTGCTAAAGTGTAGAGTATTATGTACTTTGACAGTAGTATTCATTTATGTGGATATCAAAAAACAAGTAGTTTAGACTACGGAATTTTCATAATAAATCTATTTTGATATAATAATGATACTTTAAAAATAATTAGATTATAGCCAGTATGTATGAGAGCACAGTTATCCCAGATAGCCGTGCTCTTTCTTTTGAAGGGAATGGAGATGATCCGTTCCCTTTATTCATTTTTAGGAGGACTTATGGAACAAAAAAAAGCAAATTATGACAGACGAAATTGATGAATCACGGAACAATGTAGTTGATTTAACCAAAGCTACATCGGAAACTGAGCCGAGTATGGTAACCAGAACCATAGATTAGACCACATATGTAGTAGGTCTGCACTTCAAAGAGCAGGGAATGACCTTCTCAGAGGCGCTTAAAAGGGTGCTGAAAGAGGCAAGGTGAGAAAACTTTATAAAAAAGTACAAAAAGCAATTGATGATTAATTTTGGCGGATAACAAGTATAGTGAAAAATAGATGTTTCGCTTAGCGATGATAACAGTAGCGAGTTAGAAATGGTTATACATGGGAAAACCATACAGAAGTCATTCAGATGATAATAGACCGGACAAGACCAGCGATAGTCCAGAATAGTCAGATAGGGGGCAACAGTCCTTGAAGATGTGTCGGTAAAGCTTCTTTTCAGTGGTTGAAAAAGATTTGACGAGCTTAGAGTCCAGTTTTGTGACAACTCATGATGTTAGTAACAAGTTACAAACAAAGAAAGATGTTGAATGTTAAACTATCATATGAGATAATTAAATAACGCAAACCTTGGGTAACCAAGGGACGTAAAGTTTGGAGTTAGGGAAATAAATTGTAAACACAGTATACGGATAGTTCGGCTACGATGTATAATTGTTGCGACTTTTTATGGATTCGGGGGTGGAAGAATGTGAAAACTAAATTGATGATAATATGTATTTTTGTAGCGATAAGTGGTGTATTGCTTTGCTTGTTTATTCCTAAATCATACGAAGAAAACGAGCCGAAAA
>Ga0310786_10001885_pt1 | contig 33219 bp, 46 predicted proteins | sample AusTroGonzalo_MG_FD_203881 | JGI IMG/M metagenome (GOLD analysis project Ga0310786, IMG submission 203881) | Bovine rumen microbial communities from tropical cattle in Woodstock, Queensland, Australia - Gonzalo_03 (v2) (version 2) | ecosystem: Host-associated > Mammals > Digestive system >... | reverse complement strand
ACGTGACATAGTACTCAGTGAGAAGTCAAACTTGACAACCGGACTTGTATTGCGGCCACGGACAGGTAGAGGGATAGGCAAGCCTATGAGCTTGGCATCCTTCTTCAGCTGGCCGAAGTTGATGGGAGACATCTCCTTCTGAGCCTGCAGCCAGTCGTTGAGAGTGAACTGTTCAAGGGGCTTATTCATCGAAGTAGCTATTGTCAACAGTGTAGTCCGGATAGTCGGCGATGGTGAACTCGAGCACCTTGCCGTAGAAGTTGTCACCAAGCACGTCTCCAGGATAACGTGATGACTTCACGAGTCTGGTACCATAGCGCTGCAGGAGCACATTGCGGATCTGCACAAGCATCTCCTCAGCACTCTGCACGGCATCGGTCCTGGAACCAGGAACGTTGTCATTGGTGGGTGACGCTATGATGATGGCGTATGAGGCCTTGTCTTCAAGACCTTCAGCACCGTTGAGTTGGGAATCAGCAATCCCCTTATCTACGGCTATCAGGACTGCAGAGCCTATGGACGACAGCTTATCATCGAATGCAGTGGCGCTGTCTGCTCCATTGGCCTTGAAGAACCGGCACTTCTGGTCGGTGTGGTGTATGCCCTTGAGACGGCGGGCCATCTCCTCGGCAAAAGCAAAGAAATCAAACTTGTTCATGCTGCTAATTTATACTGGCCACTCCCAAGGGTAAAGGACACCAAGCGCTGCGGCCTCATTAGCAACCTGCACGCACGATGCCAGTCGGGTCAGGCTTGGAAGAACTCAAGTCAACACTCCCTGAAAGGTCTGCAGCTATAGAGTAACGCAAAGGGTATAACAGGTCAAGCCTCCGGGGTATCGACCATAATTCGGTAGCGAAGATAGCTACGCCGCTCCTTGGTAAGCAAGGGTCAAGATGAACCGTCCGCAACAATTTTTGCCTGACGGCATCCCGGTCCCGAAAATTCTTGTCTGACGGCCCTTGCATACTGTCGCTTACTACGCTCAATCTTGCACCGAAATTAAGGTTGACACCCACGGGTTCAACCAAGTTATAAACCCTTAAAACATTACAACTATGGCTAACAAGACCAAATCAGAGAGCGCAAAGAAGAGTTCAAGGAAGACCGCCAAGGCAGCTGCAGTACAGGAAACCAATCAGACCGCAAAGCCAGCAAAGGTCCAGTTCATCAACCCGTTCAAGGGAGTGGCCAAAGAGGAGCGCAGAAGCAAGTTGCATGACCTTACCTCAAAGCTGAGGTTCCAGGCACAGGCCGAAGGCATCACCGACACGGTCAACCAGCTGCTGCTCAAGTACTACAAGGAACAGTGCGGAGCACCGGTACTGCGCACATTCGAGGAATGGAAGCAGCAGGGTAAGAACATCCGCAGCGGATCCGCCCCTTTCCTGCTCTGGGGACCCAGAGTTCAATCCAACGCAGACTCAGAAGAGCAGGCCCGCATCGAAGGCCGGGAAGTCAGGACATTCTTCCCGCTCAAGTTCGTCTATGACATACACCAGGTATATACACCCGGATTCACAGCAACAGCCCAGTAACGGGCTGTTTGCTAAATAATGTTAAATCAAGGAATATCCGCAAAAATATTCTTTGATTTTCTTTGTAGGTTTTTCAAAAAGGGTTATATTTGTAATGCAATTGAACCCTTAAAAAATCACATTATGACAACTACAGAATTGAACAACTGCAGACAGAAGCAGGCTATTGCCCGCAAGATCGAGAGTTTCGCCAACGCTGATCGCTGGAACAATCACTCATTCTTTGAGATTGCATTCTACCAGTTCGGCAAGTTCATCAACAGCATAGAGAAGCTGGACGTGTTCGCCGCCAAGGTGGCCGAGACTGTTAACAAGTCAATGAACCCCTACGGTCAGAGAGTGGCCACCGTATCAAACAAACAGGCATGGATCCTGGCTTGTGCTGCAGTTGAGAATGGTATTGAGTTCTAACCTTTAATCATCTACTAATTATGGCAACCACTACATTCAACATCTATAAGAGAAACTTCAGCGACGGTTCATTCTACCTCGACCTGGAAGAGAAAGAGCCTTATACTATTGATAACGGGAACTGGGAGCAGTACCTTCGCGAGACTGGCCAGTCAGACAGGGCAGATCACCTGCTGTCAATGAGCAGCCGCAAGCGCAGCCCTAAGATATGGAGAATCCGTCAGAGCGATGAATTCAAGACATGGAGCAAGCAAAACCAAATCACTGTTACTACCAGCTTGTACGGCGTTGCTTCCTGTGATTATGATGGCCGCATACCTGAAGGGCATATCAAGTCGGCTATCATCAACGCCATACGCAACGGCGAGGATGAAGCCAGATATTACCCAGCTTCCAACGCCAGCAAACCGGCACATCTTCAGATGGTTTACCGTTTTAATTACCAATTCAACAAAGAATAAAAATGGAAAGGTTTATTTTGCAGAAAGGTTCCGGTGTTCATAATTGGCTGTGCACCGACAAAGAGAACGGCATTGTATGCGAGTTCCAAGAACATCAGTTCAATGACACTCAGAGAGTGGTACCATTAGAGGATAATATCTTGAACAACAACCCTCTGGCTTTAGCCAAGGCTATGCGCGAGATGGCCGATTGGCTGAGAGAAAACCATTACGACAAAGTATTCTGATATGCCAAGAGGAGGAGCAAGAGAGGGCGCTGGCCGTAAGACGGTGCAGAAGCCACGGGTACTGCTCACCGCATCGGTGAGCCAGGACACCAAGGATTACTTGAACTGGATGGTAACGGCGAATCGTGCGCCATCTATAGGTAAGGCCATTGATATGGCTGTGGAAACCTTGAAGGATTACAGAGTGTGATTTTTTAAGGGTTTAAACAAAAATCTCCCGGACGGGGATGTGAATCCGTACGGCCGGGCACTCTGGAAGGAGGAAGGGCAACCTTCCTCCTTTTATTTATGTTTGTTCATGGCCTCCTCCATCTCTTCGTTACGGCGTATGCTCTCATCCATGGAGATGAGGGCGTCATAAAGGTAGCCCTTGCGCACCAGGTCTTTCTTGGTCATGTCGCCTCCGGCAAGGGCATCCACCACCCTCATCTGGTCCTCAAAGACATTGCCGCTGCTGCCGCTGCCGTCTCCTCCGAAGATACGGGGATATCGCTTGTGCAGCGCATCCTTGCACCCTACATAATACCAGAGCATGAGCATCTGTTTATACGGATTCAGACGGCTGATGCGGCGGCTGTCGCGCTCCACATTGGCGCTGTCAAACTCACGGCCTGAATGCCATAGGCATGCAAGCAGACTGTTGACAGCTTTAGGATCCTGGCCAATGCGGCTCTCATAGAACATCAGGAACATGAACTGATAGTATGTGAGACGGTCAAAGAAATCACCGGGACCATGGAGACGTCCTATCCTGTCGTAAGGAGCCGACACGAACTTTGGTATGAGCTGCAGGGAGACATTACCGTCATCAGCCTTGACATCAGTGAAGAGATAGTCAAACTTGGATGCCAGGATAGAACACTCCAGGAGTGAAAGCGTAAACCGCCGGCCGTCCTTCAGCAGGACATACGAGCCGTCGCCCTTTGCCCTCAGGACACAAGCCCCTATCACATGCAGGGCGAACAGCAGCTTGACGCTCTGAACGCTGAGGCCTCGAGAGGCCAGTCGCGCCAGAGCAAGCAGCTGTCTGGTTGACAGCTCGTGCCAACCCTGGGGAATCAACACTGACTTGCGGCCATACTTGATCTCCTCCATCACATCATGAATAAGTGCTTACCACGGAGAGGCAGAGCTTCCGCATCATGACTGCCGCCATCCAAGGCGTCAATCATAGATGTTATCTCTGCCAAGGTCTCATCGGCCACCTGCTTGTACCAGTTGCCGCTCTCGTTCATATCCGAGTACAGCGGCCTGATGACAGGCCTCCACTCGGTCTGGTTACCACGGCCACGTTCACGCCTGGTAGTGTCGGAGGTATTCAGATACGCACACTGATATGCACAGTATGCGCGTATCTTGCCTCCGATGGCCTTCTTGGCCGCGTCATCAGATGTGAGGCATTCGTTCAGGAGATCCTCGCCAATGCGTGAGGCCAGCTGGTTCTGTATAGTACGCAGCATTGATACCAGGGCGAAGTAAGTCACATAGTCCGAGTCAAGAGACACATACCTCTCGAAGACCTCAAGCGACGGCACGGCAAGGCCTTCCACCTTCTTGATGAGAGGCAGGTCTGCCATCTCATCATGGAATGTGTTCAGGACATAATCAAGCAGCCGCGACAGGGCAGCGTTGCTGCGCTGCAGCATGCTGCGCTTGGCGGCAGCAATCTTTATGTCGCTGGCTGGAGAGCGCTTGCCCTGGTCATTTTGAACAGTGATTCCGGAATCGCCGATGGAGATAGACATCTCATCGGCTGCCTCATAGACCGCAAGCGGTGCAAGCACCTTGCGGCACAATACCATGAAGGTTGCATCGGATGCATGAGCGTCGATGAAATCTTCAGGCAGGTAACGGTCGGTGAATGAGTCAACGGCCGACATGAGATACGGACTGAACGACTCCCATGGCAGGGATGCGTTCATCTTGACATAGACGCGCAGGTCCTCGACGGAGTTGAAGAATATCGTATTCATATATTATTGTTTGTCGGGCTGCTGCACATCAGGCTTGATGCCTGTCTGCTTGACAGCGCCACTGTTCTTATCAAGAGTGGTGAGCTGGAGGTTGGCTATCGAGAACTCCAGATCCGGACTCCAGCCGTTGATCTCCTTGACAACATAGAGCGGTTGGACACACAGCAGCTGCTCGTACTTGGACAGCGCCTGCTGTATGGTGAACAGCTCACGGGCCTCGGTGCCGTTGATGGTCTTGGACTTGCCGGGAGAGTTGCCAAGGATAGAGCTGTGAACACCCATACCGTAACAGAGGACGTTGCTTGACTCCTCGCTGTCCTCGATGTAATCGCCACCCTTCTTATCCTTGTCAATCTCCTCGATGATGATATCCTTGCGCTCACGCGCCGACTGGATATCATACGTGAACTCGGAGACGATGCTGGTACCGGCGTTATCCTTGCCGGCAAGGAAGTCATCCAGCTCCTTGAGGAACTTCTGACGGATATCCAGCTTATCCTTCGGATCCACGGCTCCAGCGTTCTTATAAAGCTTCTCATAGTACTGCTCCTGGATATAGACGATATGCTTGGGTACCATCTCGTTCATGAGCAGGTTCTTCTTGAAATCAATGATGAAGTTCGAGAAGTCGAACCAGCCGCTCCGGAACACAGAGTACCAGTAAGGCATGGAGTAGAAGAACCGTCCGGGTGACGGAACCGAGAGCATCTGAACAAAGATCCGGTCTTTGCCCTGCTGCTTCTTTCCGTCAGCGTTGGGATATAGACCCATACGCTGCTTCAGGTCCCAGAGCGGATAGTCGCGGTCAAGCAGCGGAGTGGCTACCGTCTCTGTCTCGGCCTTGCGTGGCCAGTCGGCATTATAGCCGTGCCACTCGATGCGGCCGTTCTTCTCGTTGTACTTGGAAACTCGCGACAGGCAGGTCTCCAGAGCCTTGACTTGAGCAATCTTAGTGCCGTCATTGCTGAAGATGTACTCTACGAACGAGTCATAGAAGAGCTTGAGGTCCGAGACTATCTCCATGATGAACTTGTTATAGTTGTTCATCCGGAGCCACTCGAACACTACAGGCTCTTCAGACGGCAAGACCTCCTCAACCTTGATGCGTCCGTCATCACCGCGTGTGCGGCGCAGAACCTGGACTCCCTCGCCGAATGTCAGCCTGGTCTTGAAGTCTATGTTGGTCGAGACAGTGACATTTCGGTACGCGGCCTTGATAACCTCGATGGGCAGGTCATCGCCGTTGCCTCTCGGCATGAACTCGATGACCTTATCCTTCATGTTCTTGGGATGCACCTTAGTTCCGGTGCTGTCCGCATCGACAGTGAGGTCGGCCGACTCGAAGGTGAAGACGATGGAGCTGCTGTTCTTGAGCAGCACCAGGTTGCCGCGATCAACCAGGATATTACTTCCTGACTTGCTTGCATTGGTAGCCGGAGCGGGTGCCGGAGTCTTTTTCTTTTTCATCAGAAGTATACTTTTTTCTTATTGAACGTAACGATGGTGCAGATCCGGATCTTGCGGGGAGAGTTAAGACCTGCAGGTCTTATGTTGACAGTACCGCCTGACGAATACCTGGATGTTAGGTGGCAGTCCTTATATTCACGGATGCTGCCGTCAGACAGCTTGACAAACTCGATATCGAATGTGACCGGCTTGCCGTTACGGTCTGTCGACTGCATCAGCTCGAGCATCCTTGTCCACTTTATATATCCCGGATTACTCATGGCCTGCGGAGTTTGACTATACCAAGATAACGCAACACACATACGGCAACAACCAGCAAGACCATCAGCCCAAGAATGAGACTCAGGCCTGCGGTCCGAGACTCCTTCTTGGCTGCAGAGGGACCTGAGACCCTCTCAGACTCACGCAGAGTATCGGCAGTCTCCGACGTTGTCTCCGATACCGACACACTGCTGGAGTCCCGGGACTCAGTATAATCGTCAACGCTGTTGACGGTTCCCGTAGTGGTCATGCTGATATGTTCCGGTACCGGTGTGACCGAATCAGGAGCGAGCGTCCATTTTATGTCAAGGTCGTATTTGAGTCCGAAGTCGAGCGTATTCCTCCGCAGTCTGGAGAGCATGGACTGGACCATGAGTGAATCAACGGTCAGCGTGGTACCGGTGGTGTGACTGGTCCTGAGGACCTCACGCCTGGTACCACACGAGACCGCCATAAACAACATAACAAATGAAAGAATGGCCGGTAGAATCCTCCTGCAATGTATCATGCCACGAATGTACGTCACGCACACACGCACAGGAAGGACAACCCGCGTTCAGCACCGCACAGGCTGACTGCACTTGCCCAGGGCCGTGGCATCGGACGTGCCATGGGTCAGGAACAGCGTGACCGGTTAAGGGTTTAACAGATGGGAGCGCAAAGGTACGGCGGCAGCAGGACCGCGGTCATGGAACCCGTCCGGAAAATTCGTGAAACCCTGCCCTTAATTTTCCGTACACCCTGACTGCGGTTCTGCTCACCGCCACCGGGAGGCGCTTCCATAATTTGTTAAACCCTTAATCAGATCACGCTATGTATAACTATCAAGTTCCTAACCTATGGTACGTCACGCTGTGTCAGAACGGCCAATCCTTCTACAAGAGATTCTACGATGAGCAGTCAGCCTATTCAGCAGCTGAAGAGTTCATGTCATACGGCATGGATGCGTCCGTGACGACATTCATCAAACACAAGGCCCTATACCAGGAAATCTGGTAAGGCCTGCCACACTCAGCACGGCTAAGCAGGGCTGGATCTTCCGGATCCGAAGCTCTGATGGCCGTTGCTGCAGGAACCAGTCAGACATAGCAGGACACACCACCTCTCTTCTGGGTCAAGGTTTCATATCGGCGCGACTTAGAACAACAATCGAGCGCTAAGGTAGCCACCTTGCCCCCTGGAGTCAAGGATAAACATGAATGCAGCTTCGGAAGAATTTTCACCTTTCAGGAGAAATTTCTTCCGGCTGTCCTTGACCCCAAGGTGCAAGGTAGCTCTGATGCACTCGAATGTTTAACCTAAGTCACACTGATATGAAACTTTTTAGCAAAAACCCAGAAGAGAGATGGTATGTCCTGAGTGTTGTCAACAGCGCAGACGGATTCCTCGTGCAGAACGTCAGGAAGTTCCGCTCAAAGAGCAGAGCTGAGCAGTATTCCTGGAAACTGGTAAACAGTTCAGACCGTGACATCCTGGAGTTCTGCACACTGGTTCTCAGCGGCAAGCAGATGTTCAACCAAATATTCCCCAAGGGATTGTTCAGTGAAGCTCCCATAGGTTCTGAAGACTGAGCTTCAGAGCAATCCGGAGACTGCCAGGCAGTCTTCGGATCTGACTGCAGGGATAATACGTCAGCACCTGCGTATATAGGTGTCAGCCCAAGGGCTGGCTTTTTTATTTGCCGTTAATCCGCGGCAAACCGGACGCAACGCGCCGGCCGAATTAAAATTCTGCCCGCACGATGCGTCTCGGGTCGGGGCTTGCACCCTTGCACGGCTTGCATACGGCTTGCCGATACATATAACATCAAACCGAAAAGTTCGACCGAAGTTTACCGAGAGGGCGGCGCGAGGGCTCGAGAGCCATAATGGGGAGAATCGCGTTCTCCCCAAACCCCTTTTTCGCTGATATTATGTTTTTTGACCGTTTTATTTGTGCGAATGGCTCGGTTGGAGGCTGTTTCCGCTCAGAACAGCCTCTGAAGCCGATTGTCACTTTTTACCTATGATGGTGATAGGCATAGATGCTGAGCTCGGGTCCTTATAGTAGAAGTTCATACCGTACCATAAGGTGTCGAACGCATCCGTTATGTGAGTCTTGTATTCATCGGGTGTCTCCGGAGTGTCAGGAGTATGTTCCGGACCCTTATCCTTCTCGAATCCGTTCTTACCCTGCTTTACACCGGTCTGCTCCATAGCAATCTTGAGGAACTCGTTGTTCATAAGGTTGAACCGGATGCGCAGGTAACGGGGATCTCCCTTCAGGGAGAGGTCTATATACTCATGCTTCCAGTCATGACGGGGAGCCTGGCCTACAAACTGCAGCTCAACGTTCCAGCCGTTACCCTTGAAGATTCGCTCTATGACATCGATATATGACTCGCTGTTGGTACCGGTCTGCCAGACGAAGGTATGGTCAAAATACACCACCACGTCTTTCTTGAGTTTTGGTTCGTAGTGGTTGCATATGTTCTGCACCAGCTCCTGCAGCTTGTATGGGGTCTTGACAAAGAAAGAGCGCAGCACCTTCATAGTGTCACCATCCTTCTGGGCACAGACGGCCGAGCTGATGGCGGCGTTGGAGTCGAAGGCTATGTGCAGCGGTGCCGTATAGTCCAGGTCATCGTCACCGAGACAGTTGGTGGCTGTCTTGCGCAGCGTCTTCCAGTCATGCGGTATGCCGGCCAGCTGTCCGGAGTCAGTCGGTATGTAGAAGTGGATATCATCATCCAGGGCCGAGTAGAAGCAGTTGGGAAGCTTGAATATGCGTTTGTTAAGGAACGCGGTCTGCCATATCAGAGGAGGGCTGTCGCGGTACATCTGCCAGATGTAGTCCTCACCTACCACCTCCAGGTTATCGAAGATATCATACTCTCCGTAGAAGACGGTGAACTCACGGTTCTTACCGGCGATAGGCTTGACCGGCGGCTGGTACTTGCGTGCCAGGTTAAGGTCACGGCGCAACTCACGGGTCATACGCTCCATGGTGTCGGGCTGCAGGTCGGTACGACGTTCAGTCATCTTGAGCTGTCGGTAGAGGTTACGCAGATATGTGATATGCTGAGGGTTCATCTCCTCCTCCTTGTCCAGGATCCAGCGGCCGGAATGAGACGTAGGCATATCGGTAGTGTAGCATACGCTGTGATGGTGAGGACAGGAACCGAAGTACTGCTCGTTGCCTCGGTTGGCCGGGTTGACCTCACTCTTGATCTTCTCATAGTCCAGGAACTTGGCTTCAGGACCGATGACCCAATCCAGACTCATGGAGTTGGCACTCATTCCCTGGTTGAAGGAGAGCACCACCATGAAGGTTCCGTTCCAGAACTGTATTCCGTTCTTATAGGCATCCATCAGGATAGGACGCTTAGGTTCGGCGAAGTTCATGCTGGAGGGAGCCTTATGACCTACCACGTAATGAAGGCCTTCGACATAACCCCAGCTCTTGAGAGCGTGACAGATAGCCGGGAGGGTGTTGTTCCAGGCCTTGCTGTAGGTAGGTGAGAGCAGCGCACCGGTAGAGCCGGGCATCTCCCAGACGCACTGCAGTATGAACCGCGCATCGATACCTTCAGACTTACCGGTACCACGTGAGCAGACGTAGTATTCGTCATGAGCCGCGATGGCCATGGCGCTGCGCTGCATGCGGTTGAAGAACTTCTTCTGGACCTCCTCAGCGCGTTGGCGGAACAGATCAGGACTCAGCATCGGATTCTTCGTCTTGTATCACCTCAGCATCCTGGACGTCATCCGCAGAGAGACGGTTGAAGAGGCTGCGCAGGCGCTTACGCTCCTTCTCTATGTCCTTACCTTCCATCACATCGAGACCGTCGATTAGGGTGATATCATCACTGGGCTCGAAGACAGGAGGCAACATCTCACTCCAGTCCATGGTCTCATCCTCCTTGTCACACCTGGTATATTTACCCAGCTTGTCAAGAGCAGCTGCAGCACCCTTGAAGTCGCCACGGCTCAGCGCTTTCTGGTAGATTTCCTTGGCACCTTCAACAATCATATGACGCATCCAGTTCTTGGATGCCAGCTGTATGTTACCGGTGATGAGGTTGATGGCCGCAATGTCACGGTAAGCCTGTGAGCGGCTCACCGCCTTACTCATTCCATTACATCCGGACATCAGGAATGTAACGAGATCCTGGTCTGTGGTGAGAGGACGGTCCAGCTTACGTGTCACGCTGAGCATGAAACGGGTCTTCATATCAATCTCGTTCTGAGTGAGCACACCTTTCAGGGTGTCCACGTCATCATACAGGTGCTTGAGCACCTTATCAAGAGACTGACGGCTCATAGGTCACTCAGATAGAGGTTGGCGATAGGCTGTGCTGCAGGAGAGCCCTTGACGGCAAGTTTAACGACGTTCTCATGAAGCTCCAGCTTAGCGTTTGCGACACCCTTACGGTAGGCACGGGCCTCCGGAGTGTCAAAGTCAGAGAGGGACTGGCAGAAGACATCCTTCTCATCGGCCGGGATGTCAAGAAGGATGGCGATATCGGCGGGTTTCATCAGAGCGTGTCCGTAACGCTCCATGAGTGCAAGACGGTCCTGATCGGGTTCATTCATAGGGTAGCGCGTTTTCGTATATTCGGTCAAACGAGTCGGAGAAATAATCGTAGAAGCGGCCTTGGGTGAACCAGAATCCGCTCTCATAACGAACCTCAAGGTTGAGGTTGGCAGATCCAACAATACCGAAGTCCATGGTGCTGTTATGCACAAGCAGGACCTTGGCGTGAGTGGAGTCTATACGTATGTTGGAGGTCACCTCTGATGCGAACAACATCAGGTCAAACTTGTTGCGGTTGACGGTGAAGTCCACCAGCAGCTTGAGTTCGGTGATACGCTCCTCCATGAGTAGGGTACGCAGACTGTCCTCACTGAAGTTGAATGTCATAATACGAACCTCCGCCGGACCGATGAGGTCCAGCAGAGGTGTAATGACCTGGTGAACGGACCAGTCCTGCTTGTGGACAAACGGCTCGATCTGACCAGGCGAGAGGTCACGGAGAAAATCAAGTGATAGTCCTTGCTTCTTGGGCATAGAGTCAGGACTGGGAAGCCTCCACTTCAGCTTTCTCCTTCAGCAGCTCATCAAGATCCTTCTCAAGGAGAACCTTTCGCTGATTGACCTTGGCAATCTTCTCGGCTTTCTTGGGGTCATCGGACTTCTCCAGCTTGGCGATGGATGCATTAGCGGTGTTGATATTGTCACGCACGCGCTTGATGCTCTTGACAAGCTGCATGCCGCGGAGCATGGGGTTGTCAGAGTACTTGGGACGTTCCTCATCGAGAGTGACCTTACCTTCCTTGTTCCAGGCATCTATCTTAGCCCAGGCACGACGGCGCTCATCATCAAGATCAGCCAGCTTCTCAGCAATGGCCTTACGCTCCTCATCGGTCTCCACTGCAGTAAGTTCTGCATGCAGCTTGGCATACAGAGGAGTGATCTCCTTGACACGGGCGTAGAGCTTGCTGATGTTCTCAGGCATGCCGTCTGTGACCACAGATCCGGAACCGGTTCCTGTGCCGGTACCCGAACCGTCAGGAGCAGATGCTGCAGCTTTCCTGGAAGATGACTTACCGAACTTGAACTCTTTCTCGAGAATGTTCATATACGGGGTCGGGTTGTTCGAGGTCTCACGGTTGATACGTGAGAGCTTATCGATGAGCAGCGTGAGGTGCAGGTCTGTGCCTGATGCGGTTTCAATCTCCTTGAAGTAATTCAAGAAACGGTCCTTCATCTCCTTGGGAGCAAGAAGGGCGAATAGCTCAACACCCTCAGCGTATGAACGCTGAGGGGATTGAAGCCATGCTATCAATGCAAACTTAATCTTCATAGCACCGATGATTATCCGGGATTAACTGTGGCGTAGCCGATGGTTCCTGCCAGAGGATCCACCACAAAGGGTGTCTCCAGGAACACGGCCGACTCATTGGAAGCAGCGGCTGCCTCGAACTTGTGACCGCGCAGGTCGGCACGTTTCTGACCGCCGTCATAAGCCGGTGATATGTAGGCAGGGATGAACTCATTACCCATGATCTGCTGCTTGCCGTCGCTGTCAGCCAGAAGGATGACACAAGGCATGTTCTTGAGACGGGTAGCGAGTGCATGAGCCTCTACCTTGTTACCGGGGAAGAAGAACTCGGCCTTCTGCTCGTAGCTCTTACCGTCACGCTCACCTGCTGAGTCGGCGTTGTACTTCACGGTCTCCTCGGTGCAATACACGAAGATAGGCTGTTTACCGTCCTTGAAGACAAAGGAACCGACGGCAGTGACGAAGTCCTCGCCGCTGGCGGGCTCAGCGGGGATCTTGGGCATCGACTCGATGAATGCGAGCGGGATGATGCCTACCCAGTTCTGATAACCGCCCATATTGTTCTGACCCTGCAACCAGGTCAGTGGATTGAATGTAGGTTGTGGCATATTATTCTGTTTATAAAGGAGAGTGCCGGAGCACTCTCCAGGTTAGACATTAGAGAGACGGCGTGTAGGCTGCTGACTTAGATACGTCCTTACCGGCCTCAACAGTGATGCTGATATCGTCAGGAGCGGTGAATCCCTCTACAGCATCGAACTTGATGGTGTAGTTACCGGGAGCAAGGCCAAGAATCATCTGGCCTGAGCTGCGCTTTGATGCGCCGCCTTCAAGGTACCAGCGGCCTGCGGTGGTGCCGGTGATGTCAACCTTGACCGAACCGGTCTGGCAGTAGTCACCTGACAGGTCAAGGATTGAGTTGGTCTGGTCGTTGATACGGAAGACCTTCTCGTGCCAGTCACGAAGACGGGTACCATAGGCTGACTGCAGCCAGAACTGAACCTCGTTGGGATCCTCGTAGATGTTACGCACCTGTACGAAGCTGGAGGCTGCGTCGGTGTTCCAACCGAAGTCAAAGAGACCGGGCTTACACATCATGACACGGTGTCCCTGACCGAGAGCAACATGGGTGACGAACTCGAGGGTCTGGCAGAGGGCGTCCTCGCGCAGATGCTCCAGTGTCTCCTGCATGGTGGGATAACCGGCATAGATCTTACCCAGCTTGTTACGCAGGGCAGCACGCACGTTCTTCAGGGTGAGCTCGGTGATGTACAGGATGGGGTTACCACCTATAGGGCTCTTGAGCATGGGATGAGCCGAGCCGATGAACTCAACCAGGTTCTCATAGGCAGAGAAGTCGTTGGTGTCGACGGGAGCCTCGAAAGCACCGGTAGGTGCATAGTTGCCACGGGCAGCTGAGAAGTGACCGTCAGCAATCAGGATGTCTATGTTGGTGAAGAATCCGTTGAAAGCTGTGGCGGGGCTGGAGCCATTTTCCTGACGTGCTGAATGGAACAGCGCGAACATGATATCCTCAGAGTGGGACTTAACCATGGCCTTGAGGATCTGGAACTCCAGAGGATGACGCTTCTCAACATCATCGACGGGCTTGCCGCCAAGGTACTGCACATCCACGTTGTCGTAGTTGTGTATGTTATCCTTGGTGTTGAACACGGTCTCATGGACCATCAGCTCAGAGTGCTCATAGCTGATGATGTTGTTGAAGTTGGTGATGTCGTTGCCGGGAGCATAGGCATGGGTGCCACCTGCCCTACGGCGCTGGTGTGTCAGCACATTCTTGATGGGAACGCGCTGCACGTTGAGACGCAATGAACGTATGGCATCTTCCAGCATGAATGCGGGAAGCATACGCAAGGTCTTATCGAATTTCTTGGCAGCGATCTGAAGACCACTGACATCAATCGGCTTTTGAATAGGATCTGGCATAGTCGTAGAATTTAACTGTTAATAATCTGAATCAGAAGCCAAGTTTCTTGGCCTGCTCGGCAAACTGCGAGTAAGTGAGCTTACCCTCCTCCAGCTGCTTCTCAAGACTTTCGATGTCTGAGAGCTCAGTATGATCAGGATCATTCTTGGGAGAGATAGCGTTACCTCCTGCAGGAGCTCCCTTGAGAGCTGTGACCTGAGACTCCAGGTTAGTCTTCTCAGTGGTGAGGGTCTTCACCTGTGACTCCAGGTTGGTTTTCTCGGTGGTGAGAGTCTGGATCTGAGAGTCACGGTTGGAGAGCTCAGACTGATGCTGGGTCTTCAGGTTGGTTATCTCAGTCTCCTTCGCTGCCAGCTGGTCCTTCAGACTGGCCATCTCACCGTTGATTGATTCAAGCTGCTCGGCAGACAGTTCTGTCTCCTCAGCTTTCTCCTTGGCTATACCCAGGAATGCCAGGATAGCCAACCATGTTGCTTTAAGTTTCATCGGCGTATTGTTTTTAAGTAAAGGAATAGTGTCCAATAGAGCATCGGATATGGAGAGGTTGACCTTGCCCTTACTGTCATAGAGACGTACTGCATTGGCATTGGCCGGTATGTCAACCAGGGAGCATTCCATGATCTCACTCTTGGTGACGGTGGCACGGGTCTGACCGGGAAGCAGGTACTGCTTATCCTCGGAGGTCTCGATGATGCGGAAACCTATACTGGTAGCGTTGATGGTACCCTCCTCAACCTTGGCGCAGATCTGCTTACTCAGGTCATCGGTGAGGTCAAAGTAAGGTACTGCAGAGAGAGTACCAGCCTTCTCATCATAGACGATATCCTCCCAGTGGCCTATAGGCTTGTAATCACACCACTCCGGAGATCCTTCATCGCGCAGGTGCATCCACAGAAGTATAGGGTTCTTGCGGAACCTGTCCAGGTTGATACCGGAGGTGAGCACCCGGAATCCGTAACTGTTGATGGAATCATCGGTGAGGATAAACCTCTTATCTACTTTCTTGCCCATATCGTTCAGATTTGTTGACATGGGCAAAAATGAGGATAGAAGTGTTAATAGTCAAGGACATCAACCTCCAACGAGCAATCCTTCGCCTGGAGCGGAGACCTCTATGACGTCATGAGAGAGGTCCGAGTGTCTGGTACCAGACACGTTGCGTATGGTACCGGTGAGAGGATGACGTCTGGATCCGTACACCATGGAGAGACCGCTTGCATACGTCAGCTTGATGAGGCACCCATGCAGGAGGTGGTCCCTCAGGACGTAGAAGTTGGTTGTCGGCTGCTTGTGAACAGGTATCGTAAGCCTGTAAGTGGTGACAAGGAACCCGTTCTCTTCATCAGATGACTCTTCGGCCTGGCTCTTCTGGCTCACCAGGTTAAGAGGTAACCAGCAATCAGGCGACAGAACACTGACCAAGGCACGGCGGCCGAGCTTCATGAACCAGCCGACATGCTGCACCGATACCAGACTGGCACCGACTATGCCGCCAAGCTGTGAGTTTTGAGTTGATTGATTCGTTTCCATAGACAAAGAGGTCAAAAAAATGCAGAAATATTTTTCAATAAAAGTGAGGGTTGTTCTTGTAGATCCTACGGCATACCTGCTGCTTCTCCCTCCAGCGCTGGTAGTTCTTGATGTAGGCGTCCTGAGAGAGCGACTCTATATTGTACTTGCTCTTAAAGAGCAGCACCGACATGATGAGGCTTTCGCCACGGACGTGCATCTGGTACTCGCAGAACATATGGAACTCAGTCCAGTGCATGACGTAGATGGCCCTCTCTATCTTACGCTGGTTGCGACTGGAGAGATAGTTGAAGGTCTCAGTACGCTTGCCGGCAGAACGGTGAGGCAGCTGGAACTCGATGTTACCTATGTCACGACCTGCAGTGGGAGGTCTCCTGGAGAGGAGGTCTATCATCAGATAGTACAGGTCAGTACTGGGAGGGATCTTGACACTTGAGCGCTCAGGCCAGCTGTACCGGATACTCATGTACTCGGCCAGATAGGGTCTGATGTTGAACCTGAGAGTTATCATTTTTTCAGCGTCAAATAATCACGTAAGTTACAAATAATAAAAGACTTATCCAAATTTTTAAGCCTAAAAAGAGAGCCCGAAACCAAAATATAATCAACAGATGAGACTTACCCTGTTGATATCTGTACAGAAAAAGTGTGCAAGAGTACAACAGTACGGGTATTCGCACAGATTACATGAAAATCAGCGAGTTAAGTGGCTGAAAATCTGTACTGTTCTGCACACTTGCGTACTAAATGCCTTTTTTAGGCCATTCGTACAAACAGTACGAAAGAGTACGAAAAGAGTACGGTGTTAATAACTTGTTAATAAGTCCGTTGCGCGATTTTCGTACTATTGTACTCTTTTTTACGGATTTTTTAGGTAGGGTACTTTATAAAGAGAAAATTAAAAGAAATAATAAAATATATACCGCGCTGAAATTCAACGCGGTATACCAATTTCTGCAGCAGCTGCTCAAACACCGGTACCAGGAGTCCTGATCGCGGCCGCGGCCCCTTCCCCTCCAGCTTCCGGATTCACGCTCCGTACAGCTGTACCGATTCTGTAGTATAATTACTGAAGGGGGTCAAGGGGGAAAAGTCAGATGTCGGCCGGAGTGATGATATCAAACATGAAGTCCATGTCACGCGGCACGCGGGAGGTGCCGAGAAGAACAAATCGCCCGGAGAGTGCGATCCTGAACAAATGGGTATATACCCGGGATGACACGCGGGGATGAACAGTGGCCGCCATGACGAACCAGGGATCCTCAGAGAGGACCTGTTCATCCAGAGACACGCGTATTATCTTACGGGCATCAGAGCGAGTCAGAGCAAAGCCGTTGCGCACGGCCAGGGTCTCCACCATCTGGAGACGTTGCCGCTCATCAGGAGCGACTACAAGATGTATCAGCCTATTCGTCATGACGGAAGAGATTAAGGTCAGGAGCAACAACCACGGCATCGTCACGCTTGAGACGGCGCTGGGTGCCGTTGGAAACCTTGCGTATTCCGGAATAGTCATCGGTCATCTCAAACTTGCAGTCGTGGCAGTTCTGATAGGATGTCATGCCGGATATGAACACATGCATGGTGGCAAGCTTAACAAAGAGCTTGTACTGCACGGGAGGATAGCTGTACACCGACAGGACCTCACCGGGACGAAGCGCATCGACACGGCGGTTGAACTCGGCCACAAAGTCGATATATCGCGCCTTGTCATACTTGATGAAAGGGGTGAGGTCATCGGGTGTGTTGCAGGCCCATTGCCTGAAGTCTATATTAGCCATAGCGTCAGTTCTGGATCCGCGCCTTGCGGACGGTCATTGCAAAACAAACGTCACACTCCTCGAAGATAAACATGATATGACGCAGGGCCTCCGGAGTGCACTTGACGTAATACAGCCTGGAGCTGGCGTCAGGCGCCAGCCGGCTGTAGAGGAGGAACGTGTTACGCAGCAGCCAGTAATGAAGGAGGCGGCCGCCGAACCCCTGGTCGTAAGACGTTATCTCAAGGGCGTACTTGTACATATCAGGAGATATATTGAGCCCAGATATCAAGGAACTGCTCAGCACAATAGATGGCGAGCTCTTTAGAGCGGAATGCAAGGCGAGAGCCAAGATGCGCATCCGCACCCGACCAGGCGAGGGCCGAGTAAACGCAACCGAGACCGCAGCGCGAGCCGTTGTGCGCAAAACCGCCAAGCAGCACCAGCTTATCCTTGCGGTCCTGCATCATGGTCTCCACTTCAGCCTTGGAATAGATGTAGAACCAGGGATAGTAATACACCTGGTCTGAACCCCAATGGAGTTCCCAGTCCTCATTAAGGGCTGCAGCAATGATACACAACTTAGCATAGGCTGCCAAGTTAGGTGAGAACTTGTCCTCAAGGCCGCGCATAGCGGTCCAGTTCCGGACCATAGGATGCTCTGCAGGGAGAGCGGCAAGCGCATCATCAAAAGTCTTGATGCGTTCAGTAATGTTTGTGCTCATAATAATTGAATTGTAAGTTAATAAAGTGAGTTATTAGTTAAATAAATGAGTAAAACGCTATGCGATCTGAGGCAGAGGCGTGTGATAGATGCAACGCTTGCCTGGTACAATCTCCTGGGGATGGTCGCAGGGAGGCAGCCAGCACTCCAGACGGCGCACTCCAAAGAGGCAGGCAGGCTGGCACCAGTAGCAGGTACTGCAGTCACCGGGGCATGAGGTATTCGGTTCCATCAGAACAGACGCTCCTGTGTAGGCTGCTGGGTGCCGTTCGGCATACCTACGGTGAAATACTCGATACCGCCACTCTTGTCATCGGTGATGGGACGGCCATCGTTATCGAACTTGAAGGGCTGTCCGGAGAGCTTGTCGTACATCTGGGGATTGAAGATATACCCTTTGTACTGACACCACTTCTTGAAGCGCTTCTTGAACTCATTGGGAGAGACGTACTTACGCTGCTGCGGGTCAGCCTCATAATAGGCATCCTGCAGGGAACGACGTGACAACTGAACGCCTATGCGGCTCTCGTTGCTGAAGTATTCGTCAGCCCATAGGATGAAGCCCTCCGTGATCTCCTGACGCAAACGGCGGGCCTCAATACGGTCAGAGGGAGCCTGAACCACACCGAACCTGAGGTAGAGCTGAATGCAGTTGGCAACGAGATTCCATGTCAGATTCCATTGGTCAAAGTCCCATTCGGCGAAGAAGAGCTGCCCGAAATCATCGGCCGGCTTATGATCCTGGTTGTAGAAGTCAGAGAAAGCGATGACCCACTGACGGTCAGAGTAGCTGCTGCCCTCGCCCTTGATGGCATGGTTGGTCGGGATGTAAAGCTTGGGGCTGGAGCTGAAGGGGAAGGTGATACGGGTAGATCCCTTGTAGTTGACGGTCCAGTCACCGGTGATGCAGGGGAACAGGAACTCGAAGTTGAAGTTCTGCAGTACGTCATCGATGAACACCAGGCGTGTCTTCTCAGTCACGTCATTCCAGATGAACTGGTCATCCAGGATATCACGCTTCTTGCCATTTATATACGCTATGGTCGTGATATGGCGCATAAGCTCTCCCACCAGAGACTTTCCGGAGCGGCCGTTGGACTCGCCGACCTCACTTTGCTTGCCGTCCATGGCGATGACAGCACGGCTCACGTTAGGATCCTTGACATCCATGGCCATGTAACCGATGGCGCAGAGCTTGCTTAGCAGATGCTGGTTGTTCTCGGACAGCTCCTCAGGAGGGATCTCAGTACCCTGCTTACGCCAGGTGAAGTTACTGGCGTTCTCCAGGAACCGGAGGAAGTGACACTGACGGCCTATATTGGTGAGAGTATAGTCATAGGTGCCGTTGTCCAGCTGACGGAACTCAATGAGCGAACCAAGGTACTTGCAGGGGATGTCACGCTGACGCTCCTTCCAGACATGGTGAGATATGCTGGAGTAAGAGACCTCCTCCACACGGTCGGCCGTCACCTTCCAGCAGTTGTCACGGAAGTAGAAGTACTGGCAGTCACGCTGAGGCTGCAGGAAGTTAGGCTGTATGTAGTTCAGATAAGAGAGCTTGTCAGGACCAAGGTACTGCACACCTCCCTTGTAGAGCATCTCAAGCACGTTGCGGTTGGTGTTGAGAATAGCGAACTGAACCAGGAAGTCGCGGGCGTCAGTACTCATGATGTTACTCACGAACGGAGACTCAACATGGATATAGTTGAAGGTACCGTTGCCAAGGCGATAGCGGCCGAATCCGCGGTTCTGCAGGAAGTTGATGGCATTGACGTAGAGGTAACTGCAGTCAACACGCTCATTGCCGTTCTTATCGGTATAGTGGCGTTCATCCCAGAACTTCTCGTCATCGTCAAAAGGCTGAGCGAAGACAAGTTCACCTTTTTCGTTGAATTTCCACTTGTGACGGCCAAACATGAACTCCGGCAGCTCCATCAACTCCTCACGGTGCATCTCAGCAAACCGGGTCACGTTGTCAAGTGCCCATATCTCCTCCAGCTTATGATCAGTCCAGGATGTAATCTTGTAGAGCTGGCAATACTGACCGTCCAGGGCCTTCTCATTGATAAGCTTGTTGAAGTCCTTCAGGAAGTCTTCCTCATGGCCCTTGAGAGTGTTGGTAAGCAGGTCATCGATACCCTTGTCACCACCTATGGCCTTGGTGTGGCCGATGTATATCTCAACATAGATATTCTGGTTCTTGAGAGCACGCATATAGTCCTTGTAGTTGCGTGCCGCGAAATAGAAGTTACGGGGACGCTTGGCGATATCCTCGGTCAGCTTCTTATCCTTGGAGAGGTCGTTCCAGTCAGAGTCCATCAGGAAGACAACCTCCTTGACCTGGCAGGTGCGTATGATACGCACCAGATCCTCCGGAAGAGATCCGTTATATCCAAGGTTCTGGATGCCGCTGATGGCAATGCTCGGCAGGCCGTGCTTACAGGCCTTCTCGGCCTTCTTCTCGCCCTCCTGGATGAAGAGACGGTCTATATGCTCCTTCTTGGAGTACAGGTCACGGATGCGCTGCGGGATATAGATAGGAGTGCCGGCACCGTAAGGTGACTTATACTTGAAGGCCTTGCCCTCCTTGTCCAGGTGTGCCTCGGGGAACTGCCAGCGGACACGGTAGTAAGTGGCCACATCACCTGTGGGGTTACGCTTGAAATCCTTCTTCTGATAGGTGACTGGGAATCCCTCAAGGTCATAATACTCAATGATAACGTCATCACCATCGATAATCTCACCACGATCATTGACAGTGCCGGAGCGGAAAGTCTGACACTTGAATACAGACGACGTGTCTGAAGACTTGAAGACGGTGGCCATGACATCATCCATGGTGAGACCGCTATCCTTGAGCATTCGCTTGCAGAACGTGCCCTTGGGTTGAGCAGTGACAGCCGGACGCTGCTCGGGCTCAGTGGAGATGCTGAATATCTGGCCAAGATGGCGTATAGCATCCGGATAGGTGCAGTTCTTGGCCGTCATGACGAACTTGACAGGGTCGTTGCCGCCCTCTCCGCAGCTGAAGCACTTGTATATGCCCTTAGCGTCATTATACGCGAACTTGCCGCGCGACTGGCAGAACGGACAATCACCTGTATATTCACTGCCGGTGCGGGGATCGCGCAGGCTGATGAAGTCACGGATGACCGTTAACATATTATCCCGCGCCCGACTCTTGATATCATCTACAATATGTTTATCCATAGTGGGGAGGGTAAATTAGCGTGTACGGGTAACCTTGAGTTCCGGATAGCAGCGCTCTATGGTAAAGAGACGGTCTGAGGCCTGAGTGAGGCGGCTGCATACTGAGCGGACATTGGTCTCACTCACGTCAGAAAGGTGAAAGGCTACGTGATCGCCGGCCTCCAGTGCACGCAGGGTGAGGCTGACATTGGGTTTGGTAATGGGGTTCATATTGTTTCTGATTTAATTGTATTAAAAGGAACGTCAAGCTTGGGGCGATAGACTTCATCATCAGTCTCATAATAGAATCTGAGACCATGAATCATATGATCTGTATTTAAGCGGCCCAACCGCCTGGACGGAACGAGACTGCGATTGGAGTCGCAGCAGCGGCGTATGCAGGGGGCGGTACAATTAACTACAGCGGCTGCCTTCTCCAGCGAGGCAAAATAATAGAGACGGCCAGAAGAATCAAGACATATTACAGGTTTCGGCTTAACTCCAGAGTTGGCCGGCCTATAGCCGTTGGCCGGACGGTAAGTGCTGGAGAAACATGTAGTCCTGGAACAGCGCTGCTGTTCCGGAGTAAGGTAATCATCCCAACGCTTACCCTTATTGTGGGGCGTGCTGCCATTCAGGAAGCGGCCATCAGCGCCACGCTGAGGACGTGACACAACAGGACCGAATGTCAATTCATAACTGCTCATATCATAATTGTTTCTAAAGTGTGTGGGGGGGGGTAATTTCACTCACCCCCTCCCGGCGGGCTTTCCCAGGGCCATTAAGCCGGGGTTCATCCGAGGCTCCTTGCGACCGGAAAGGGTAATCAGCCCCGGCCGGCCATTTGCCTCGGCGAGCATCACTGCTGGCGTCGGCGGTTAATTGATATCTATAAAAAGGATCATTATCCTATCAAACCTATTGTTTTTGCAATGCAAATATCAAATCAAGGAACGACCTTGCCTTGGACAATTCCGCGCACAAACAGATGGGGCTGAGCGCTGCGGACAGTGAAGTGACGGCCATGGATAATGGCTATAGACTTATCCGGTGCAAGGCTCTTCTGCAAGGCGAACTCAGCATATAGCTGCTCTATGGCCAGCTGCTCTGAAGACAAGACGGTGGTGTCTATCTTCATATCCTCGCCGTGGCGTTCCTGGACAACAGTGAGTATGTATATTACTGACATGATCTAACGGGTATAGTACGTGATGCGCCTCTGAACTGCCATGAGTTCCAAGGGCCTGCCCTGTGGAACATAGCTCCCTGTTTCATGATGACACGATGCCAGAGCTTCATCTGCCTGGTATGCCTGATATGCCTGATACTCTTAATAACTGGTTCCATATAACAATAATGAATAAATAACTAAACAAAAATCATACGATATCCATCATGTGGCCTGTCATCCTCATAACACCAAGGCTTACGTCTATACCTATAGAAAGTAGAACGCGAGACAGGCCAGGCATAACGACCGTCACACAACAGGTACATAATCACAGCAGAATGACATATCTAAGACCTTGCCTATAACATCACAGATGTGATTATGAACCGCAATATTGTCACGGCCGAACTTAGAGAGCGCCTGCAGGAACTCACCTACTGTGATGACATGATTGCCGTCAACATACCAGCGGTGCGAGTCAACTTCATACCTGGCTGAGTACGTCCAGTTAGGTGTCTCGAGACAATAAGTATCATACAATATGAACTTGCTCCAGACAGTGGAAAGGCACCGGCACTGCTTGCCCTGATGCCATCCCATATCACTCAGGATATCGAATGAAACAGGCTGGTTGAAGTAATCACTAAGTTTATGAAGCTTCTCGATGTAGGTCGTAGGGTGAACGTCCGCTGTATTGAGCATAATCTGGATGAGCGTGCTCAAGAGGTTGTTGCTGAGAGATAATGTACTCATAATTGGTCTGTTTGAGGTTTTGTTGTATTTTTGTGCATTGCATTTTGCATTGCACATTGCAAATATATAAGTTGAATTTATATTGTGCAAGTCTTTCTTGAATTATTTTTCAATATTTTCAAAACATAAGGACAATGAATAGAGCGAATCTAAAGAGAATCAAACAAATAGCCGAAGATAAAGGGATGACCTTAAAAGGCATTGCCTCTAAAGTGGGAATTACCCAAGCAGCACTAAGTTTATTGATAAAAGAGAACTCCACAAGAGTAGACACTCTTATTAAAATTGCAGACGTTCTGGATGTACCGGTAACTAATTTCTTCGAGACGGATTATGGATTTGAAAACTCGAACAACGGAGTTGTTGGAGGCGATTTTATGGTTAATAGTCAGAAAGAAGCCGGTATGGCCATCCAAGCATTGATAGATCAACTTGAAGAGAAAGACAAACAAATTCACAAACTCATTCAGAAATTGAAGTAAAATGATATTGGCAACTCTGTTTGTACTTATAGTATTATTCAATGGTATTTTCTTTTCGGTAAAGAAATATGAAGAGAGCAATGCCAAAGCTTGGGCGAAACAAAAAGCTGAAAGAGATAACATAAACAGGAAAGAGGAACGCAATCTTGTAGAAACACCAGACTGGAGAGGTCAACCGAAATCTCTATTCAGTTGTACTATTGCAGGCTTAGAGTATCATCTTGACACAATGGTTTATGGCGGATTCGTAGGATATAGCGCTCCGGAGCCTCAGAATCCTCATGACATCAACGCGATTGCAATCTACAACATCGATGGAGGTCTGATTGGATATGTGCCAAGAAAGGCACAAAGTGCATATAGAAGTCATTTCCCTGATCAAGTTATAACGTATGTTATCGGATATACCGAAGTTGACGAAATAGGTAAGTTCATAAGCAATGCATGGTTAATAAGAGTACATTCATTTGAATACGCCAAAGATGAACTAATCAGGATGTCAAAAGTCATCAAGAAGAAATATGGGTACGACATCGATAGGCTTAATGAAGTCCTGGATCAAATAGATGGCATAATCAAACAAGATAACCAGGTGAACAAACAGGTTAAAGAAACTCAAGAAATCGAACATGAGTAGCCCGTTTGCAGTCCGATTAGTCTAAGAAAACGAGAAAAGTTAACATGATAAATCAAATCAAGAGAGTATCAGAAGCAAGAATCGGGCTACAAGTCCGCTTCTTTGACTCCCTTACGCCAGGTACCTCAACAGAGAGTTTTAGACAGAGTGGCCGCTGCGCTGGCCATGAGTTATTGACAGTCCGGAATCGGCTGTTTACAAGGAGATTGGGTGACCAATCTCCTTATGTCGTTTTAAGGGATATCGTAGAGATAGTAGTGTTGTTTTTGGCTGAAAAAGCGTACAAAGTGTAGACCGATGGCCAATGTTAAGTTCCAATACAGGGAATATGCCGGCAATAGCGGGTATATATGGGTGTGCTTCTACGTCAACCGGGAGAAAGTACACTTTTCAACCAAAGTAGAGGTAAAGGGGGTGGCCTGGTCGGACAAGCAACAGGCAGTGACGGCCAAGGATCCTTACCATAAGGACAAGAACCTGATAATAGAGAGCATCCGGGCACGTATCAACAACGTACTGGTAAAGTACCGGCTGAAGGACCGCAAGCTGACAAGGGAAACGTTCCTCAGGGCCTACCGGCGACCGAGTGATTTCGACACATTCGTGGACTTTGCCAGATATCATCAGGACAAGATATCAGCACGTGAGGCAGAGTCAACCAGGAAGACCGAAGATGTGGTACTGACAAAGCTACAGGAGTGTTATCCGGACATGGCCATAGATGAGCTTGACGAGGACAAGCTGGACGGGTTCTTCAGCTATCTGATGCGCGACCTTGGCAACAACCGCAACACGGCCATGAAGAACATGACCATCCTGAAGAAGTTTGCAAGGGCCGCCTGGAGAGCCGGATATATGGAGGAAGACCCATTCCGGAACTGGAAAATTCAGAAGACCACACCAAGCATCACCTACCTTGATGAGGAAGAACTCAAGCTGCTGCTGCAGATATACGAGTCCGGAAGCCTGAGCCTGGTCAAGCATCAGTCTCTCGAGGTGTTTCTGTTCCTTGCTTTCTCATCACTCCACATAGGTGACGCACTTGCCCTGCAGCTGGAGCAGATAGGCGAAAGGAGTTTCACATATTACAGAAAGAAGCTGGAAACCAGGAATCCACATCCTATCCTGGTACCGGTGTGTGAACCATTGCGCAGGATCCTGCAGAACATAGTGGGTGTGCGCCGGAAAGGCAAGGTTCTGATAGGATATCCGTGTGAGCAGACCATGAACGAGAAGCTGAAGCTGATAATGGCCGATGCCGGTATCAGCAAGAAAGTGACTCTGAAGGTAGCAAGACACACATTCGCTACCATATTCCTGCGTAAGACACGAGACCTTGCAGCCCTGAAGGAAATAATGGGGCACTCAGAGTTCCGGGAGACACTGGTGTATGCGCACGTCATGGAGGAGAGCAAGGTGGAAGGTGTGGATATCGCTTTCCAGGGATTCTGCTGAATGGGGTTCAGAACCGTACTTTTGAACAGGTGTCGCTTATGATGCTGTAAGTCATGGTATTAGTCATGTACTGTTTTTGTACGGTTGTATAAAAACGACTGAAGCCGGATTCACATCCAGCTCCAATCAGGGTTCTAACTTAATTACTAACCAATTATGCTTATGAGCACTTTAAAAAGAACAGCCAACTATGAGTAACACAATGCCTATCAGGACAAACATCATAGTCTGACCTGCACAGCCGTCATTCATCAGCAGCTGCAGCTGATATTCACGGAGAAAATCTTCTCTTTTCTCCTTTTCCTTCTGATCTTCCTTTTCTTTCTCAGTCATAGCAGTATCATTTAATTCTTAACACAGAGTGCCTGGGAGCCTTGACATAGCTGACATGGATCCAGGCGGGAAACTTGTCATTGCCCTTCTCCCAGATGAGCTGGTCAAACGGCAACTCTTCCTTGATGATCCGGAACAGTTCCGCATTGTCTGACGGATTCTGAGCCGTAATGTCGGCCGCCTCACCGTATTGATGCTGGGAATTGTCAGCACCTCCTACAGCCTTGTTGACATAGGGGTTGCTATAGCCACGATTGACATATATAGGCTTACCGAATTTCTCCCGGAGAGGATCCAGGATGTTGTCAACAAGCAGAGTCAGGTTGCGCACAGCGGTAGCATCCGGAGTGTTATCGATGTGCATCTTATCAGCGGTGGCGCTGCGGCTCAGTTCTTTGATTGTAAAGTATTTCATCAGTAGCCGTTTTGAGGTTCGCGAGACTCACATTTCTTACGGATGCAGCGATATCGCTGCAGATCCAGCTCTGTCTGCGAATTTTTTTTCATCAATTCAAAGTAATCATCCTGTACCTTACGCAGCCTATCGGTCTGTTCACAGAATCGTTTCTCCTTCTCAAGCAGCTGCTCCTGAAGGAACTTGACCGTCTCCTTAAGCGTTCCGAACTCAAGGTTGTCTGCTTCGGCTTCTTGCTTGCGTTTGTCTGTCTTGCGGTTGCGGATGAGGTTTACAATCCATTTGATAAGTTCAAAACCACCAAGCGTAGTCACGACAGATAAGATCATATTTGAATCAACATTCATACATCAGAATTATATCTGCAGACAAAATAACGCGCGTTATTATCATATAGAAAGGACAACGACTATGCGAAGTCTCTGGAGTTGACCAGTAGCCAGTAACCAGAGGCATGGCCGGCGTATGAGAACAACACGGCTCGCAACACAACCTCCTTGCCCTTACCAAGAGAGATGGTGCGGCCATCCGTATTACGGACGTCAGAGTGCTGATTCATAACAGTTCCTCCTATCTGGACATTGACATTGCCATTCGCATAATAGAATCGGGTTATCCTCACCTCAAGGCCGTTAATTGCGGAAGAATCTCCAGTGATTGGCGGGACAGTGATGGTGATGGTACCGGAGATATTATACGCCAATATGCTGCTGTCATCCGGCAGAGACAACGTATAGTTGTCCTGTTTAAGCTTATACGGAGACCTGAGGCCGCCGCGGAAGATACCGCCTGCAGATACAAGATCACCGGCAAAGGTACCTGCCAGCATCTCAACACTTCCATCACGTTTAACCCGATAGTTTTGGCCTATCTTCAGCGGCCACTCAAGACCAGGAAGCAGCTCTACGGACAGGGCGGCATCGCCAGCAACAGAACGCAGCTTGAGACCGCTGGGGCCGAGCGTTGCGACTACATTACCGGCATTGTCATAGAACACAAGAGCGGCGCTGCCGTCAACGAGTCCAAGGCGGATGTTGCTGAGCCAAGAATCATTACTCTTGCCAAAGAACTGCAGCAGGCCATCCGCAATAGAGACCTTGGTGTCATCACCTTCAGTGAGCAGCTTCTTGGACTTAATGAAGTCCGAGAATATCTCCTCAGCAAACATAGCATCGGAGCAGACGAAGCGCTGGTATGATGAAGGTTCCCAGTGCACAGGGTCAAGGTACGGTTCTGTATTGGATGTGTAGCCAAGAGCGGTGGTACGCTTCTTCATGACATAGACTATCTTGGTAGCGTCATTCTCGCCACGGCGGGCATAGACCCAGTCCTGGATTCCATCGAAGTAATAATAGACGCGACCCGGTACCCAGGTTCCAGCGGGGTTGCGGGAGAATGTCATCTTGGCGTCATTCTCGTTACGCATCCACTCGGTAGGCATGATACACTCCTCGAGCTTAGGCTGACATATCTCCACATAGCTGTTGAAGGTTCTGAAGAGGAGATTCTGGATGACTTCAGGTATAGATGCCTTGGTCTTATAGGCTACACTGTGACGGGTCCAGCCATTGGCATCGGGGTTTGTGTCCTGGTCAAGGTACCAGTTGACTACACCATCCGTAGGCGAGTGCTCTCTGACCTTACCGTCAACAATAAACTTGGTATCAGGCTCGAGAGGTTGAGTGGACGGCGACGAGTAGATATAAGTACACATATGACCGTTGTTGTCAAGATCCAGGATCTGGAACCAGTTGATGGTGACAAGCTCTCCGGCATCGCCTCCCTGGCTCTGAGCCTTGAACGCATAGAACCACACCTTATACTCGCCATCGTAACCGCTGGGTATGGTGAAGATTCCAGACTGGGCGGTCTCATCATTCAGAGATGTTATCTCGGTATATAACGAGTATTTCCAACCGGTACCGACATCTGAAGGACCGAAGATATAGCCTCTCAGACTTACAGGCTGTGCTGCCTGACGCGCTGCTGCAGAGCAGTGGCCATTGATGACAAGGCGATAGCGGCCGGGCTTGAGCGTGAACCTACAGGCATCCGGAAGAGGCGAGGGAAAACCATAGGCGCTGCTGGTGGCGTTGACATAGATTCGGGTACGGCTATAGAAGCTCAGCGTGTACCAGGTTGAAGGTTTGATCTTACTGAAAAATCCGGGGCGGTAGATTCTCTGCAGCAGACCCTCCGTGTAGTTTCCTGCAGCGGGGTACAGGGCAAAGCCATTGCTGTCCTGCCGGGCATCAGGAGTGATTCTACCGTTATGGACCTCCCAGTGCGTAAGACGGTCCTCGGAATCAAACGCAGTGTCCTCGAGCAGATTGGGCTGGGGAAGCATATTGTACACCTGAGAGAGCTTGAGCACCTTCTTATTGAGACCGGTATTGCGGGTGTACTGGATCCACTCACACTGCCAGAGATAGGGATTAACATCGTCCGGAGCAACCGGGCATCCTTGTGAACCGGAGATATACCAGCCGTTGGCCACAGTGAGAGATGAGGTGGACGGCGGGAAAGGAGTGTCGGTCAACTTATAGTAGAAGTCATCAGTGGCAATACCATTGCCGTCCTGACCATCCTGGCCATCGATACCGTCACGTCCGTCCTGACCATCCTGTCCGTCTATGCCGTCACGACCATCCTGGCCATCAATACCATCACGGCCGTCCTGACCATCAACACCATCGCGGCCGTTCTGGCCGTCGGTGCCTCTTACGGAACTGACATGATAATTGATCGATACAGAGTTGTCATTGTAGGTAGTGGTGGTGCGGTTCCACTGATATGGCTTAGCTGCAGTAGGCGCTGCGGCATGTGCCTCATCGGTCCAGCCCTGAATATCAGGTGGAGGGTTGTCACCAGACTTGGTGGAATAAGCAGATATCGCATAGGCCTCAACAATAGATGTCACACCCTTGGAGAAGTTGCCTACAGGTCGCGGTTCAGTGACGTACTTGTTACCCTTGGAATCACGGCTGACCTCGAAATTCCAGAGGTAGGGATGGGCGGAGGAAGGAGACGCCTGTGCTATGCTGCTCTTCCATATATTGGATATCCTGGGATTCTGACCATTCGGATAAACAGCGACACCATCGACAAACTGAGGATCGGCAGGTAGCTTACCGGGATAGTCCTCAGGCATAGCTGCTGTATCAGTGACGGTATAATACTCCTGCAGGCCTGCATAGTAAGAGCCCTGCCCTATCTGATATACGTCATACGACACGGCTACGCTGTCATCGCTATAGGTCACCTTGGTTCTGGAGTATAGCCAGTTGCCATCGGTCAGGTTGGCCGGAAAGTCTCCCCAGTCCGACTCAGGGAAGCTCTGAGGCGGAGTGGCGGTTGAGCTCTTCTCGCAGTACTTGACCACGGAGCTCTTGATACCTTTACCGTCAATTCCTATGCGTGATACAGAGTAGCTGTTGGTCTCGGTACCATCAGAATAGACTATCCTCACCCATGTCCACAGGTAGTTCCCGTTGCTAACAGACGGAACTGATGCCTGCCAGCCGGACTGAGGGCGCTGGGTGCCGGAGTTGCCTTCGGCATAACGGATAGTAGAGCTGGTGATGCTGACGCCGACACCATTCTTGGGACGGCGGCGCACCATCAGAGAGCCTGAGAGCATATAACCGTCACTCATAGCAGTCACATGTCTTCAAGTTCCAGGACAACGAGGGTGGCCACCTGCTTAGCCTCAGAGCGACAATCCTGATAAGCCTGGTACTCCTCTTTATACTCGGCACGCTTATCCTCGGTGATGCCGGAATCGGGATCGGTGGCCAGCGCATAGTTGGCGGTCAAGGCCTGCACCTGGTCAGGAGTATAGCGGTCATTGACGATGGCGCTGATGACATCGCCCTTGCTGCGGCCATTGACATCGACGATATCAACATCATAGAGGTTGTCGGGGCCTATATGGCCATCCTCCTCGACGGGTTCACGGTGAGTGATGTCGAACATGACACGCATGAGAGCTCCTTCCAGGATAATGATGATGCCGGATGCCGGTACACTGTCAAGCTGATAAGTTGTTTTCATAATTTTTTGATTAAATTGTTAATGAATCATTCGTCAAAATAATACATACTCTTGCCGTCTCCGATGCTCTTACGACGTATGATGACATTGGTAACGGGGAAGATGTCATTACCATTCTCCTCGGCTTCAGCAGCCTGGTCAAGGACGTCCTTGATGTTGATGGAGTTGGTGATGAACTTGAACCTGCGGCCGTCAATCTCACACAGCACACAATACCGGCCGGCTCCGAGCCTGGTGGATATATCCTTCTGGAAATCCACAATGGTCATCGGAAGGTTGACCAGGTCAAAGAGTTTACGCTCCTCGACCTCGAAGAATTTCTGACCGTCCTTGATACGGTCACGTTTCTTAATTCCTTTCTCTGCAAAACTCATATCGTTATTCGTTACTACGTTCCACAAGTGACGGCAGTGGCCGTGCTTGCATATACCCCAATAGCTGGCAAGAATCTGGCGGTGACGTTCGGCCGAGGTCTTGGCTCGTGTCTTACGTACGAACCGTTTCTTGGTCATCTTGCGCATCAGGTTGCGCTCCCGGCTGAAGCGGTAGCCAAGGAAATCAAACCTTTCGCCTACCTCTTCCCCTCTGCCTCTTGCGCCGTCTTTTCTTTTCATTATTGCCAAGCAGGTGAGCAATAGGAGCAACAGTATAGCTGGACTTGATGACGATGCCATTGGCGGCGCACTGGGCGTCATACTCGTTGAAGTACTTCCAGGCATCGCCCTTGGTAGCGGCCAGCATGAGACAGTCATCACACTGCAGGAGCAGACACTTGACTCTGACATGCTCCTTCATGTGACGCGCTATAGGATTAGACGCAAGCAAGCTCAGGGCTTGGCTCATGTACCCTCCTATGTTTACTCCTCTTGTCACGTTTCTCAATTTCATCTTCAAAGATCTTCATATACTCAGGACCGGACTCGAACTTGAGAACGGCCACCTCGAGCAGTTTCAGAAACTTCTTATCCTTGTACTTGCGGCTGAAGCGCTGCAGTATGATGTAATGAGGCAGTGAGAAGTAATACTTACGGCCGTCACACTGCACCCTCCACTTGAACTCCGGGTAACGTCTGAGGAACATCTTCAGACGTCTGACACCCCAATGGGTCCCTTTCCCGGGCACGCAGGAAAACGAGTCATATACGATGCCGGAGAAGACATCCCTGCCGATGACACGCATGATAGCATACTGGAGTACATTCCAGGGATAATAGTCTTCGTAGCAGAGGGAGCGCACCTTACCATAGTCATTCTGCAGTTCCTTATGCCTGTATTGTGTCTCAGGGAAGTGGAGAGTAAGGATCATCTCACGAAGAGCCTGCAACTTAGGCTCAGGATTGGCATTAAAAGCCACGATGGAGTCGTTGCGAGGGTTCTTGTTCCGCTGAGCTTCGCGGGCCGCATTGCGAAGGTTGTCCATATCGGCAACCTTCTCGATAATGTAACCTTTGCGTTTAACCATACTTACATATTAACATCATCCTCGCTTGCATAGGATGACCGCCTGGAGTCTTCGAGATTTAACCTACTAACGCCACTTGCCGGTGTGCCTCCGACCTTTCCGCGATCTGTGTTCTGACATCACGACTGTCCGTCGTTACGCTGCACTACGAGGTGCAGGGTCAAGGCTGAGGGAATCAAGAATAATATATTGTTCCTAAGTATGGCGAGAGCCAATGTTCGCATTCGCATTCGACCAGGCGTTGTTCGAGTTAACGTAACCGAGACCGCAGTTCGAGCCGTTGTTCGCATTACCGCCAAGCAGCACCAGCTCCCTATCCCTCCTGCCTACCGGCGGCGGCACAGCCACCGCCGGGTTTATACAAGCAGAATAACTATAACCTTAATACAAGAAATCAAAAGAACACTTATGCAGCGGCGATATCCTTACCGTCCACAACATCTATCTCACCATAATATGCAAGGCGAGAGCCAACGTACGCATACGCATCCGACCAGGCGCTGCTCGAGTTGACGTAACCCAGACCGCAGCTCGAGCCGCTGTCCGCAGAACCGCCAAGCAGCACCAGCTGACCTGTGGCATTGTGATATTGATAGTCGCCCCAGTAGGAACTACCACCTGCTCCACCGCCAAGGACGGAGGCAAAGATGTCGAACTTAGGACCAAGGATCATCTCCTTGATGAAGCCTTCAGTGGTGAGACGGGTGATCTGACGGAACTCACCGGCAGGATGGGTAGCCAGCTCTGCAGATGTAGGCAGACGGTTGCCCTTGTAGATGAAGACCTCCGAACCGTCCTGGCCGGCATTGCCGCTGTTACCACAATACACACCCTGCATCATCTGCCAGTAGCAGATAGGATCCTCCTGACCGAAGAAGTTGATGTGGCAGGCTCCGGTGACAGCAACACCTCCAGAAGTGGTCCATGCCTTGTCAACTTTACTGCAGCCGTCACCGAGTGCCATGGTGTCACCTACAGGCCATGACCACGGGGTCAGGTAGTCGGAACTGTTATTGGTACCGGTGATGCCATTGCCTATGTTGGCCTGGATGTTGGGGTTACCGAACTCAAAGAGGTTCATGGCAACATTCCAGACAGCCCAGTCATAATCCACGAGGCCGAACCTGGCACCGTTTGCCTGAGCG
>Ga0310786_10001884_pt1 | contig 33234 bp, 28 predicted proteins | sample AusTroGonzalo_MG_FD_203881 | JGI IMG/M metagenome (GOLD analysis project Ga0310786, IMG submission 203881) | Bovine rumen microbial communities from tropical cattle in Woodstock, Queensland, Australia - Gonzalo_03 (v2) (version 2) | ecosystem: Host-associated > Mammals > Digestive system >... | reverse complement strand
CCATGCTGCCCGTGTGCCCCACCATGTCGCCGTTGGGGTAGTTGAGCCGGATCATCCGGTACTTGCCGGATTCGATCGCTTCGATCACCGTGTCGGTGATCTCGGCGCACTTCATCCACGGACGCTGTTCGAAAGGCACGATGTCGGAGCGTATTTCCACATACTCGTCCAGCACTTCGTCGAACTTGCCCGAGCGGTTGCCGTTGAAGAAGTACGTCACATGCCCGTACTTCTGCGTCTCGCTCACGGCGAGCTGCTTCACGCCCGAGGCGCAGAGGTACTCGTCCATGGTGCGGTCGATGGCGGGGGGCGAAACCAGATAGTGCTTCGGCACGTGCAGATCGCCGTCGTACTCCATCATCCCCGCGTAATAGACCTGCGGGACTTCTCCGCGGTCGAACTTGTCGAACTCCTTCCCGGACTCGAACGCCGCCGTTATTTCCAGCGAGCGGTCGCCGCGGAAGTTGAAAAATATCACCGAGTCGCCGTCCTTCATCGCGCCGACGGGCGTCCTGCCGTCGTCGGAGATCACGAAAGGCGGCAGATCCTGGTCGATGGCGCCCGTCCTCTCGCGCAAAGCCGCCACCGCCGTGTGCGCGTCGGCGAAGAACTCGCCCTTGCCCTGCACATGGATCTCCCAGCCGCGGCGAACCATGTCCCAGTTGGCGCCGTAGCGGTCCATGGTTATCACCATGCGCCCGCCGCCCGAAGCGATCCGGGCGTCGCATCCTTTGCCGCGCAGATCGGCGAGGAAGCTCTCGAAGGGATCGATGTACTCCAGCGCGCTCGTCTCGGGCACGTCGCGCCCGTCGAGCAGGATGTGGATCCGGATGCGCTTCACGCCGGCTTCGGCGGCGCGGGAGACCATCGCCTTCAGGTGGTCGACGTGGCTGTGGACGTTGCCGTCGGAAAAGAGCCCGAGGAAATGCAGCGTCGAACCGTTCTTCAACACGTTCGCCACCGCCGCCTTCCACGTTTCGCCCTCGAAGAGCTTGCCGGTCGCGACCGCCTCCTCGACGAGCTTCGCGCCCTGCGAAAACACCCGCCCCGAACCGATCGCGTTGTGACCGACTTCGCTGTTGCCCATGTCCGCGTCGGAGGGCATGCCCACCGCCGTGCCGTGCGCCTTGAGCGCCGTGTGCGGCGCGTTGGTCAGAAGTTCGTCCAGCACCGGAGTGTGCGCCAGCTTCACGCCGTCGCCGTCGGCGTACTTGCCGAAACCCACGCCGTCGAGGATCGCCAGCACCACCGGGCCGCGCCGGGGCGTGAACTTGCCGTTTTTCTTGAGAGACTCCAACATTTTTACGCTACCTTTTCCGAATGGTTCAGTCGCGGTGCCCCGCCGCCGGAGTGGTGATGACTCCGCGCTGGGTGGTCGCGCAGAAATCCAGAAACTCGCGCACCACCGGCACGTCCGGCAGCTCCGCCTTGATCTTGGCGATCGCGTTGGCCGGGATCAGCCCTTCGCGGTAGTAGATGCGGAAGATGTGCTTGATGATCGTGATCGTCTCGGCGTCGAAACCCGCCCGCTGCAGACCGACCTTGTTGATCATCTTGGCCCCGCCGTTGCGCCCCTCCGCCATCATGAACGGCGGAATGTCCTTCGAGAACGCCGAGCCGCCGGAAATGATCGCGAAGCGCCCCACCCGGCAGAACTGGTGGATCACCACCGCGCCCGACAATATCGCATTGTCGAATACCTGCGAGTAGCCGGCGACCGCCGAGTTGTTGACGAAGATCACGTTGTTGCCGATGCGGCAGTTGTGGGCGACGTGCGTGCAGGCCATGAACATGTTGTTATTGCCGATCACCGTCTCGGTATCCGGCTTGGTGCCGGTGTGCATGGTGCAGCACTCGCGGAAGATGTTGTTGTCGCCGATCTTGAGGTAGGTCGCGGCGCCCGGCTCCACCGCGTGATCCTGCGCCGGCTGTCCGAGGGCGGCGAACGGATGGATCGTGTTGTTTTCGCCGATGGTGGTGTATCCGTCGATGTTGCAGTGGCCGATCAGCCGCGTGCCGCCGCCGATCTTCACATGCGGACCGACGAAACACAGCGGCCCGACTTCCACGCTGTCATCGAGGATCGCTCCGTCCATCACGATGCTGCTGGGGTGGATCTTTGCCATTTTACTTCACCTCACGTTTCGGTTATGATAATTCAAAATGATGAAACCATAAAACAGGCATCGGTATAATATACCGCGTCAACGCGGCCTAGACAAGGCTTCGAAACGCGAAAACGCCCGATTTGCGCCGGATATGTCGCCGGCTTCGTGCAGCTTCGCCGCCAGATAATACCAGCCGGTGGCGGCGTCGAATCCCCCGGAAGTCATCTCTTCGAGGTACGCTTCCGCCTCGGCGAAACGCCGGTCGTCGGCGAGCTGTCCGACCAGCAGCAGCCGCCCGTTGCGGGAGTCCTGACCGCGCCGCGTCATGTCGTCGAGGTACTCCTTCGCCTCGGCGATGCGCCGATTGTAGACCAACAGATACGCCACGCCGCTGCGTTCGTCCGCCGTCCGCCGGGAGTCGGGGAACACCCACGTCAGCGCGAAGAGCGCCGCGATCCCCGCCGCCCATGCCGCAAGACTCCGGTAACGCCGCTTGCGCCACATCGAGGCGAAGTGCCGGAACGCCCCCGCCGCCGGCACCGCCAGCAGCGGTATCACCGGCACCCGGAAGCGGTAGAACACCGTGAAGAACAGCATCGACGCGACATAGGCCGCGGCGAAGACCGCCGCCCATTTCGTCCCGCGCTCCCGCCGGTTCAGAAACGCCCCCGCCGCGCCGAGCAGCCACAGCAGATTGAAGGGCAGGCACAGTATCTTCAGCGGGGTGACGATCTCGCGGTGGGCGTAGACCGAAAGGCTGTTGTCCAGCTCGTAGGACGAGGCCATGTCCCGAAGGTGCCGCGGCACGGAAAGAAGGACGTTGCGGACGTTCCCCGCGTCCCCCGCTTCGCCGCCGTAGAAACCGAGGATGTTGCCGACGTTCCCCGGCACCAGCTGGAAGCTGTGGTAGCGGATGCCGTTGAAGACGAGCACGGCCAGAAGCGGCAGAATCAGCGTGCCGCAGAAGATCGCCGCCCCGCGCCGGTCGCGCGCGCACCAGAGCAGCAGCGGCGCCCAGCACACCACGGCGAGAAAGTTTTCCCGGCCCAGCACGCAGAGTGCTCCGCACGCCCCCGCCGCTGCGAGCAGAAGATCCGCTTTTTTCCCGTCTCCCCTGCCCCGCCGGAACTCCGCCGCGAGCATGAAGTAAAGCATGGATACGAACGCCAGCGCCAGCGGCGCCGCCCGCAGAAAGTCCAGACTGATGAGCACGAGCGGCGCACTGGCGCAGCAGAGCAGTCCCGCCGCGAACGCCGCCGTCCTGCCCGTGCGGCACAGACGAGCCGTCCGACAGACGACCGCCGGGATCAGCGCCGCGACGGCGAGCTGCAAAAGCCGCATCAGCCACAGTTTGCCGCCGGAAAGCAAGGCGAGGAGCGTCAAAAACGCCGTGTAGGAGTAGGAATACCGGTAATGCTCCGCCGGAAGTTTCCCCTTGACGAGGTCCAGCGCGCACTTCAATATCGAGTGCTGGTCCAGCCCCGGCTGCGGCGGGCCGAAAAGGTGCTGATCCACGCCGTACCAGAGCACGTACGCGCCGAAGAAGAACATCACGAAATAAAGCACCGTACCGAGATTGCGGTATATGAAACGTCTCATTGCAGAAGCGGCTCCCGCGGGTTGTCGTTTTGCCAACAATAACCGTTCAAGGGCGCGCTTTCAAGTCCGGAAACGGAAAATATCGCGGTCGGACACCGGATTTTCTTGCAAAAACGCCGCAGGGCGGGTATGTTAAACTTATGGAACAGGCACGGGAAATACATCTGGTGCTCGACCGCCTCCGCAGCGCATACAACGTCGGCAACATCTTCCGGATCGCCGAAGCGGTGGGCGCGAAAGAGGTGATCGCCTGCGGCTACACCGCCGCACCGCCGCACCCGAAGCTCGAAAAGACCGCGATGGGCGCGGACAAGCTGGTCCCGTGCCGCACCATGGCAAGCTCCGCCGAAGCGGTGCGCACTCTGCGGAACGAGGGCGTCAAATGCATCGTCGCCGCGGAGATCGTGCCGGGCAAAAGCGTCTTCGCGTGGGATTACGAATACACGTTCCCGATGGCGCTCGTGCTCGGCAACGAGGCGCTCGGAGTGTCGCCGGAGACGCTGGAGCTCTGCGACGGCATCGTGGAGCTCCCGATGGCGGGACGCAAGGAGTCGATCAACGTCGGCAACGCCGCCGCCGCGATACTGTACGCGGTGGTCGCAAAAATACGGATGAAAGAAGCGAAATGAAGATCAAACTGCTGGGAAAAAATCTCGACGACATCCGCCCTCTGCTGCGGGAACTCGGTTTCGAGGAGTCCGACCGCGGCTTCGAGCTCATCGTCACCCACGGTGGCGACGGCGCGCTGCTCGGCGCGGAACGCGAATTTCCCGGCGTGCCGAAGCTGCCGCTCCGCGATGCCGCCACCGCCCGCCCCTGCCCCGCTCACGACGCGCGGAGACGGCTCGAAAAATTCCTTGCGGAACGCCCCGAACCGGTGCGGCTCCCCAAGCTTTCCGGCAGTTTCGAGGGGCATGTCATCTACGGCATCAACGACGTGTTTCTGCACCGGGCGCTGCCGACGAGCGCGCTCCGCTACCGCGTCCGGATCGACGGCGAACCGTACGGGGACGAGATCGTCGGCGACGGCGTGGGGCTTTCCAGCGTCCACGGCAGCACCGCCTACTACCGGAGCATCACCCACAGCATATTCCGCGTCGGCGTGGGGCTTTCGTTCAGCAACTCGACCGAGGAGGTCGATCACATGGTGCTCGACTCGGAATCCACGGTGAGCATAAAGGTGACGCGCGGCCCCGCCGTACTCGTCGCCGACAACACCCCGCGCGGCATCGAAGTCGCCGAAAACGGCGTCGTCACCATGTGCCAGACGAAGGAGTACGCGCTCGTCTTCGATCTCGACGGCTTCATGTGCCCCGCCTGCCGGGAGCTCCGGCACCACCGCCGGAACTGATCTTTCCGCTGACCGCCGCATCTCCATGCCGAATTCTTCGCGCGCGGGCTTGCTATTTCGCGCGCGTAGGGGTATATTAAACGATAACCAAAATTCGAACCCAACGGAATGAACATGATGAAGGACAGCCGCCGCACCATCGGAAGCGCGACGCATCCGGCACACGGATGCAGCCGCCGGCTGTCGCTGTGGTTCAATTGGGAAACGTTTCTCCGACTGCGCGGCGCGGCCGCATAGTCGAAGATGCTGACGCAGTCCGGTTCACGCCGTTCTGCGGATGCGGCCGCGAAACTGTTTTTACGCATCTCTCTCTCGTTTTTTTATGAAACCAGCTCCGGGCAATTACGAAAAAAACCGGATCCATTTGTCAAGGATATTTGCTTAAATGAACGCCGATCCCAAATACACCTATCCGGAACCGATAAAGATAGAAAACCGCCAGTGGCCGGACCGCATCATCACCAAGCCGCCCGTGTGGGCGTCGGTCGATCTGCGCGACGGCAATCAGGCGCTCCCCGAGCCGATGACGCCCAAGCAGAAGCTCGAATACTTCAACATGCTGCTCGGCATCGGCTTCAAGGAGATCGAGGTGTCGTTCCCCTCCGCCAGCGAGGACGACTTCAACTTCGTCCGCGATCTGATCGAAAAGAACCTCGTCCCCGACGACGTGCGCATTTCGGTGCTGACGCAGGCGCGGCGCCACCTGATCGACCGCACCATCGAGTCGATCCGCGGCGTCAAGAGCGCCATCGCCCACTGCTATGTGGCCACGAGCGACCTCCACGGGCGCTTCGTCTTCGGCGACACCCGTAAAGAGGTGCTCAAAATGGCGGTCGAGGGCACGCGGATGGTGCGCGACGCCATCGCCCGCGAAAACTTGGAAAAGGTCGTCACCTACGAATTTTCGCCCGAGGAGTTCACCGACAGCGACCTCAACTTCGTGATCGACCTCTGCTGCGCCGTCAAGGAGGAGTGGGGCGACGCCACCCCGGACACCTTCATCCTGAACCTGCCCGCCACCGTCGAGCGCCGGCCGCCCAACCAGTACGCGGACATGATCGAGCTCTTCTGCCGCAAGTTCCCGTACATCAAGGATACGCGAGTCAGCCTGCACGCGCACAACGATCAGGGCTGCGCGGTCGCCGCCACCGAAATGGCGCTCCTCGCCGGGGCCACCCGCGTCGAAGGGACGATCTTCGGCCACGGCGAACGCACCGGCAACCTCGACATCTCGGTGCTGGCGCTCAACATGGAGTCGCGCGGCATCGACACCGGGTTGAATTTCAAGAACCTCCCCGAGATCGTCCGCATCGTCGAACGCAACTCCGGGATCGAAGTGCATCCGCGTCATCCCTACGCGGGGGCGCTGGCCTTCACCGCTTTTTCGGGTTCGCATCAGGACGCGATCCGCAAGGGGCTCGAAAAGCGCGGAGAGATCAGCAAGTTCTTCCATCAGGGCTGGAAGGTGCCCTATCTGCACCTCGATCCCGCCGACGTCGGCCGCCAGTACGAGCGGCTCATCCGCATCAACAGCCAGTCCGGCAAGGGCGGCGTGGTCTTCATCCTCGAAAAGGAGTTCGGCATCTACCCGCCCAAGAGCATGCATCCCGAGATCGGACAGGTCATCCAGCACTACATCGACAGCCACGGCGGCGAGATGGATTCCAAACTGCTCTGCAAGATCTTTTACGACAGCTTCGTGAACCGCCCCGGCGTGTACCGCATGGAAAACTACCAGCGCGCGTCGGTCGGCGAAAGGTCGGGAGTCAACTTCACCTGGTATGTCAACGGCGAACCCCACGAACTCACCGGTCAGGGCAACGGCCCGCTTTCGGCGGTGGTGCACTCGCTGAAGAACTCCGGACTGATGCCGTTCTTCAAGCTGGAGGACTTCTCCGAGCGTTCGCTCGGCACCGACGCCGACGCCCGGGCCATGGCGTTCGTGGGCTTGAGGACCAGTCCCGAATCCAGCCAGCTCGTATACGGCGCCGGTGAACACGCAAACATCGACCGCGCCGCCATCGCCGCGCTGGTCTGCGCCCTCAACCGGGCGGTAGAACTGGGAGTGCATCCGAGACCATGAAAGAAGCCGTACGCAAAAATTCATCTTCGCTGCTGATAACGGTCGGCGTAGTACTCGCACATCTTCTGATCCTCGGGCTGATCGTCTGGGGATGCTCCAGCGGTTCCGGCGACGGCAAAAAGGACAAAAAGGAGAAAAGTTCCGGGAAAACCGAAACCGCGGGAAGCGCTTCCGCGGAGCGCAGTGACGCACCGGGCGGCGTTTCGCCGGCGGCGGCCGGCGGGGACCAAAATCCCGCTGCGCCGCACCGCCAGCTGCGCAGGCGCAGCGCCAACCCCAACTTCGGCAGGCCGCTGAATTTCGCCAAGGCGGATCGCAGCAACATGCCGCTCAAGCTGGTGCCGGGACTCAAGGAGTGGAACGGCACCGGCATCATCGTCGACATGGGCACGCGCGAAGTGCTGTGGGAAAAGGATTCCCATAAATCCGTGCCCGTCGCCTCGATGGTCAAGATGATGACCATGCTGCTCGTCGCCGAGGAAATGGAGCGCAACAAGGATTTCACTCTGGACACCGTGGTGCCGATCACCGCCTCCGCGATAAAATCGCTTCCCGAACGCAGCGGTCTTTTGTGGCTCGATCCCGGCAAGGAGCAGTTCACCGTGCGCGAACTTCTGCTCGGCGTGGCGGTCAAGAGCGCCAACGACGCCGCGACTCAGCTCGGCGAAAGAGTCGGCGGCAGTGTGGAAAACTTCGTGGCGCGCATGAACAAACGCGCCGGCGAGCTGGGGATGAAGTCCAGCGTCTTCTACAATCCCTGCGGACTCACCGACAAGCGGCGGGGCAACTCCAAGAGCAGCGCCGCCGACATGGTCATCCTCGGCGAACGGCTTCTGGAATATCCGTTCCTGATGGAGATGTGCTCGACCAAACAGGCGTCGATCCGCGACGGCAAAACCGTCTTCACCACGACCAACAAGCTCATCGCGCCGCACTATCCCGGCGTGGACGGGCTCAAGACCGGATACATCCGCGCGGCGGGTTCGTGCCTGACCTTCAGCGTCCTGCGCGGCAACCGCCGGATCGTCGGCTGCGTCACCGGCTTCACCCACGCCAAGGACCGCGACTACTTCTGCCGGCGGCTGATCGACTGGGCCTACGATCCGCAGTCCGTCAACAAGCCGCGCCCCGGAAGCGGCAGAAAGAGCGCACCCGGCAGGAAGTCCTCCGGTAAGAAATCCAACAAAAAATCCCGGAGCAAATGAGCGCCGGGGACTCCCGCGAACAACGCTCCGCCGCGGCGGAGCGCTGCGTCATCGAATACCCGCCGCAGCTGCCGATCTCGGCGCGCGCGGCGGAGATCGCCGAGATCTGGAAAGATCATCAGCTGATCATCGTCGTCGGTTCGACCGGCAGCGGCAAGACCACCCAGCTTCCCAAGATCGCGCTTCAGATGGGGCGCGGCCGCGCCGGACGCATCGGCTGCACCCAGCCCCGCCGCATCGCCGCGATGGCGATGGCGCGCCGCGTCGCGCTGGAACTCGGATGCGAAGACACCCGCGGCGTCGCCAGTCAGGTGCGTTTCGCCGACACCAGCACCTCCGAGACGTTCCTGAAATTCATGACCGACGGGATACTCCTCGCCGAGACCGCGCACGACCGCAGACTTCAGGCCTACGACACGATCATCATCGACGAGGCGCACGAAAGATCGCTCAACATCGACTTTCTGCTGGGATATCTGAAACAGCTTCTGCCGAAGCGCCCCGACCTCAAGGTCGCCATCTCGTCGGCGACGCTGAACGCGGGGGCGTTTTCGCATTTCTTCGATGACGCGCCGGTGATCGAAGTCGAGGGGCGGACCTTCCCGGTCGAGGATCACTTCATGCCGCCCGAGCCGGACGAGGACCTGAGCGACCACATCGCCCGCGCGGTGGAGTTTCTGACCGGCTTCGATCCCTTCGGCGACATTCTGGTGTTCCTGCCCGGCGAGCGCGAGATCCGCGACGCGGCGGAGCTGCTCGAAGGGCGAAAACTCCGCCACACCGAAGTGCTCCAGCTCTACGCCCGGCTGAGCCAGTCGGAACAGCAGCGGATCTTCATGCCGGGGGCGAAACGGCGGATAATCCTGTCCACCAACGTGGCGGAAACCAGTCTCACCATCCCGCGCGTGACCTTCTGCGTCGACTCGGGGCTGGCGCGGGTAAAGCGCTACAATCCGCGCACCCGCATCGAGGAGCTGCAGATCGAAATGATCTCGCAGGCCGCCGCCCAGCAGCGCCGGGGGCGCTGCGGACGCACCGCGAGCGGCATCTGCGTCCATCTGTACGGCGAGACGGATCTCGAAAACGCCGCGCCCTACACCGATCCCGAAATAAAACGCAGTTCCCTCGCCGGAGTGATTTTGCGAATGGCGGATCTGCGGCTGCCGCCGATCGAGAGCTTCGAATTCATGGAGCCGCCTTCGAGCGCGCTGATCCGCGAGGGACGCCGTTCGCTCGCCGACGTCGGCGCCCTGATCGACGGGCGGATCACTCCGCTCGGGCGCGAACTCGCCAGACTGCCGCTCGATCCGCATCTGGGCAAGATGCTCGCCTCCGCGCGCGACCACAAGGTGCTCCGCGAAATGATCGTCACGGTCGCCTTTCTGTCGCTCGCCGATCCGAAGGAGCGCCCCTCCGACCACCGGCAGGCCGCCGACGACGCGCACCGCCGCTGGAACGACGACCGTTCGGACTTCTTTTCGGTGCTGAATCTGTGGCGGGAAATGGTCGATACCGGAGCGTTCGGCTCCAACGGCACGCTCCGGCGCTACTGCAAAGCGAATTTCCTCAACTTCAACCGTATCCGCGAGTGGAAAAAGCTCGTCGCCGAGCTCTCGGAAGAGACGGGCTCGCACGCCGCGGCGGAGGAAAAATGGGAACTGCCGCCCTACGACGCCTTCCACACCGCACTGCTTTCGGGCATCCCGCGGCACATCGCCGTCTTCGACCGGGAACAGAAGCTCTACCGCGGCACCGAGGGCAAGAAGTTCCTGATCTTCCCCGGCTCCGGGCTCGCCGGCAAGCGGAAGACTCCGCCCGAATGGATCGTCGCGCTGGCGCTGGTCGAAACAAGCCGGGTGTTCGCCCGGCAGGTCGCCGCGATCACCCCGATTTTGATGGAGCGCGCCGCCGGTCACCTCTGTTCGCGAGTGTACGGCGAACCGTACTTCGATCCCGGCTCCGGCTTCGTCCGCGCCAAGGAAAAACTGGTCTTCGGCGGTCTGCTGATCCACGCCGGACGCCCGGTCGACTACGGGCGGTGCGACGCGGCAAGAGCGCGGGAAATATTCATCCGCGACGGGCTCGTTTCCGGGGCCGCCGTCACCCCCGTCAAGTGGGTGAAGGAACTGTACGCGCTCCGCGACGAACTTCTGACGCTCGAAGTGAAACTCCGCCGCCCCGAATCGGTCTACGATCCCGAAGCGGCGGCCGAATACCTCGCGGAGCGTCTGCCGGAGCACGTCAACAGCACCGCCGCACTCCGCCGCTGGCTGCCGCCGCGCGACTGCCAACTGCCGCCGCCGCGCGAATTCATGGAGCAGCAGCAGTTCGTTCCGGTCTATCCGGAACGCTTCCCCGACGCCTTCGACTTCGGCGGGCGGAGCTATCCCTTGAGCTACCGCTTCGAACCGGGCGAGGAAGACGACGGCGCGACGCTGCGCGTCCCGGAAAGCGAACTCAACAATCTTCCGCCGTATCTCGCGGAGTATCCCGTGCCGGGGTGGTTCGCCGAGGCGGCGGAGCGGGCGCTGCGCAAACTCCCCAAGGATCTGCGCCGCCGCTTTTCCGTGACGGAGGCGGCGGAAGCCTTCGCCGCCATCTTGAGGAGCGATCCCGATTACGCGGAGGAACCCTTTTCCAGACGTCTGAGCGACTACCTCGCCGACGAGTGCGGCCTGTGCGTCTCGCCGGGCGCCTTCGAGGATGCGGACATTCCGGAGTATCTGCAGCTCAAGATCGCCGTCGCCGACGACGCGGGGAACGTGCGGCGGACGATCCGCGAACTGCCCCGGCGCTCCGGCGGCGGTTCGGCGCTGAGTCCGCGTCTGCCGGGGGTGAAGCAGTTCTCGCGGCGCGGGATGCGGGACTTCCCCGCCGACCTCGTGCTGCCGCGCTCGGTGCCCCGTCCGGGGGCGACGGACAAATCCGTCTATCCCGCGCTCGCCGCCGATCCCGACGCGGTGGCGGTGAAGCTCTTCTTGCGCGAGGACGAGGCGGCGGCTTCGCACCGGCGCGGGACCGTCGCGCTCTTCAAGTACGCGAACACCCAGCAGATCAAATACTTCCGCCGCGCCTTCAAGCCGGAAAAGAATATGGTGCTGTCGTGGTTCAACGGCGACTACGCCTCGAACTGGAGCGAGGACCTCGTCGACTCCGCCGTCGCCGAGGCCTTCGGCGTCCCGCCCGAGGAGATCCGCGACCGCTCCGCGTGGGACGAAGCCGAAGCGCACGCCCGCGAAACGCTGGGCGAGATCTTCGACTCCCGCACCCGGATGCTGACCGAGCTCTTCGCCAAATACGAGGACGTGACCGAACTCGTCCGCAAACTCCGCCGCCGCCCCGGAGCGGACGCCGACGCGGTCGAAGACCACCTCGACGAACTCTTCGCCCCCGGCTTTCTGCGCCGTCCCGCCCTCTGGAACGGCGACTGCCGCCGCTATCTGCGCGCGCTGGAGCTCCGCGCCCAGCGCATGGCGGACCAGCCCGCCCGCGACGCCGAAAAGGCCGAACTCCTCGGCGACTACCCGGAGCGGATCGGACTCCTGGCGCGCGAAACTCCGGAACTCGCGGACAAACCGGAGCTTTACGCCTTCTGGCAGCTCTACGAAGAGGCGGCGGTCAACTGCTTCGCGCCCGAGGTCCGCACCGCGATCCGCGGCGCCGTGAACAAACTCGACGACGCCTGGGAAAAACTGCGGCTGTGACAATCGGCGGCAATTCCATTCGTTTGTCGCGCGCACCGGTGTTTTCTTGATGGGCTTCTCGCCCCTCAAACTCCCTCGGCAGGGCTCGCCCTGCACCTGCTTCGGTCGGCTTTGCCGCCCTCGCATGGTCGGCGGGTGGTGTAGAACACTATATAGCGTAAGCCGCTTCATTCGTCGTCGGCAACGCTAGATGCGCTGATTTTTTTGTCCGATGCGACTCCCGTCGCTCGACTACGGGCGGCTGTTTTCCGCAAACACCGCTTTCAACACCGCACTGTTTACTCGCTTATACTCGGGCGGTTTTGCGGAATCTTTTCCGCCGCCCCTGCGCACTTCTTTACGAGCGCGCAGGTCTTCGCTCGGTCGCGCCCCGCAAAGGTCTGCGCGACCCTTGACCCGCGGCAGGGCGCGCCCTGCACCTGCCCGGCTTCACCTTTTACGGCGAAACCGGGCTTATGCTTTTCGCGCAACTTTGCTGAAGAAAACGCCCTGACATGTGGATGGGTAACGTGGGATTATGCTTGACAATACGGAATTTGCGAGTTATTATATGACGGAGACAATTCAAGCCGGCTCACGGTAAAGGCGTGAAGTGCCCGACAACAGCCACGCAATAGGTATGAGCATGAAAAAAATCATCGGCCCTGTCATCGGTTTCATCTGCGGTTTCGCCGTCTGTCTGGGGGCGCTCGCGGTTTATCTGCTGATACTCATATCCGGCTCGTACCACTATGTCATGGAATATCCGCATACCGAAGTGTGGATCAACAAGGATAAGACGGTCAGAAGCATCGAATTTGAAACAAGGGAAAATCCACGGCTGCCGCTGTATGTCCGGTACGCCGATCGTGTCCTGAAACTTGATGCCGCGACCACTGTCGACGAGGTCGAAAAATTTCTCGACGGCTGCGGCGGCGAGTATTACAAGACCACCCGCGACCGGAAGTATTTCAAGGGCGTGACGGAAGAAGACCGTTGCGAGATCTATTTTTCTTCGATCCGACTCTATTCTAAAGACGGAAAAACCTTGTCGCAGATAGATATATACAACCGCAACTTTCCGAGAGAAGACGGTTTTGTCGCCGTCGAAACCGCCTCCGGCAAACGGTTCGCCTTTCCGCTGGACCGAAAACAGGTGGAAGAACTTCTGGGCAAAGACTACCGCTTCCGCGAGCAGCCGGAGAAATAAACCGCTGCAACGGCTGATGCCGGGTTTGAAAAGAGCGCGCCCGCGTGTATATTAGCGTCGGGATAAGGGAAAATGGAACTCGGCATATATACGCGCTATTCGGAACTCGGAGCCTCCAGCCGGCTCCGCTGCATCCGCTGCGCCGGCACGCTCGCGGAACACGGCTTCGACGTGCGGATCCATCCGCTGATGGGCGACGACACGCTCCGGGCCCTCTACGACGGGCGGGGGCGTTCCGCGAAGCTCGCCCGCGACCTCGCGCGCATCATGAAGGAGCGTCCCAAATTCGATGAAACGGAGTTCGTCAAATACTGGCCGTCGGAACTTGCGTGGGTCGCGCTGCGCATAATCGAGCTCGCCCGCAAATCGTGGCGTCCAGCCGGCAAGATGCTCTACCCCAACGACCCGCTGCCGCTGTTCTTCTACGGCAGTACGGGATGGCTGAGCCGCCCCCGGATGATCGAACCGCCGCCGGAGTTCTTGGAGAGTCTGAGCGAATTCGGCTACTCGCAGGAGGAAGGTCCGCGACTCGAAATGTACTTCGACCTCTCCGATCTCGTGGTGATCTGCTATGATGAACTGCGCGAACTCGAGGCCTGCGCCGAATCTCTATCCGAAAACGATGGTGTCGAATAGATAAATGTTAGCGGCGAGGAAACGGAATTACCTTAACATTTGTCCTACAACGGCAATGGAGATCGCGATATGAAAAAATTTCTTGTTTCGCTGCTGGTCGCTCTATGCGGAGCGTTGCCGCTCTTCGCCAGCGAATCGAAAGGCGATATGCCGCACATATGCACAGAATGTGACTTCATTGTCAAAAACAAGCTGACCGGCGGTCGTTTGGTGTGCAGGATTGATGACAACAATAAAAAACGTATTAAAATAATTCTGAAGAAAGGATATTTTACGCAGGATCTCGGGGTTCGGGATATAAAGGTCACTCGCGGGCATATTGAATTCAGAGGAAGAAACGGAAGTCTGATTTTTTACCCCGGCGAGGAATTTTGCTTTATCGCAAAATTACCTGATGCGACAATATGTTCCGAGAAATTTAAATTCGACTCGTATTCGGGATTTTTTATGAGTCAGTACCCCCGATATAAGGAAAAGCCGTTGCACGTGGCAAGGTTTGACTCCGGTCAGATGTTGGATTTCCATGAACGCGAATTTGCCAAACGGGGAATGCCTCCGGAATTCGGGATCGACTTTGCGCTCTCGTTTCAAGACGACTGTTCCATCGTCTTGATAGAATGCATTCCGAGTCCGGATTTCATAGGCTCGGCAGAAATTCGGGTTATGGGGAATTCGTATAACGATACTGGCGGGGTTGAATGGATATGGCGAATGTTTTATAATCCCGCCAGATAAAAATTATTGATTTTGCACAATAGCCCCCGCCGAACAAAGCCGGAGAGCATGATGAAAACGGTCGTGCCCACTTCCTGAGCATTTGAAAAGAACGCGCCCGCGTGTATATTACGGTCGGAGATCGCAAAAAAACGGGCAACTTCCCAAATTTTGTGAAACTCATATGTTTGGGCGCATAGAAGTATTTTTCGAGTGACGCATAAACGTATCGTAGCAGCAAAGAAACCGGGGACGCTTTCTTCAATCGGCGGATGCAGCGTGAGTCAAGGTCGCGTTTTGCGACGAGTACGGGGCGGGAGTGTACTGTCGTACTCGACCACCCCGGCGCAGGAGCAAGGCGCGAGATTGACCGCGATGCGCCGCCGCCGTTTCGATTTTTCACAATAAATGGGAAAATAATAATAAATGGAACTCGGCATATATACGCGCTATTCGGAACTCGGAGCCTCCAGCCGGCTCCGCTGCATCCGCTGCGCCGGCACGCTCGCGGAGCGCGGCTTCGACGTGCGGATCCATCCGCTGATGGGCGACGACACGCTCCGGGCCCTCTACGACGGGCGGGGGCGTTCCGCGAAGCTCGCCCGCGACCTCGCGCGCCGGATGTTCGCCCTGCCCCGCGCCGAAAGCAATCTGTGGATCGAATACGAACTTCTGCCGGGCATCCCTTTCGGCATCGAAAAAGCGTACCTGCGCCGCCGCCGTTACGTGTTGAGCTTCGACGACGCGGTGTACCTCAACTACCGGGGCAGAAAACAGCTCGACGGCAAGTTCGAGCGCCTCGCCGCCGGAGCCGCCGGGGTGATGGCGGCGAACGATCTGCTCGTCGAACACTTCTCGCGTTTCAACGCCAATACGGTCAAGATACCGACCGCCGTGGATACCGACGCGCTCCGGCCGGGCGCGGAAAAGTTCCCGCGCTTCACCGTGGTCTGGATCGGCACGCCCGTGACCTTCAGGGAGCACCTCGCGCCCTTCGCGCCGATGCTGAACGAACTCGCGCGCGAGACCGGCTTCGAACTATTGCTGATCGGCGCGCCGGACGCGGCGGCGGAACTTTTCCCCGGCGCGCGGATCGAAGCATGGTCGGAAGCCGCGGAAAGGGAACTACTGCCGCGGTGCCATGTCGGGATCATGCCGCTGCCGGAGGGCGACGCCTTTGCCGCCGGGAAGTCCGCTTACAAACTGTTGCAGTACCTCGCGGCGGGCATCCCCTCGATCGCCTCGCCGGTCGGCGAAAACCGAGTCGTCGTCCGCGACGGGGAAACCGGATTTCTCGCTTCGTCGCCGGAGGAGTGGCGCACGGCGTTCCGGCGTCTCGCGGCGGATGAAAAACAGCGCGGCGAACTCGCCGCCGCATCCCGGGAAGAAGCGGAAAAGTACTCGTTCCGGCGCTACGCGCCGGTCGTCGCAAATTTTTTCGAAAAAATTTTTTCCGGCGCTTGATTTCACCGCTTTTTGACACTATACTTTAGCCCCGTCAAAAAACAAGGAGAAATCATGAACAAAAACACCGCTTTCTGTCTGTTCGGCGCGACGCTTTCCGCCGGGCTGATCGCCGCCGCCATCCCCTCCGCCATCATCCTCTTCAAAAGCGACCGCGGCAAGATCCGCTCGTTCGACCGGGCGATCGGAACGGCCTCCAAGACCGCGCTCAAAATGACGCGCAGCGAGACCATCCGCGTCAAGGGTTCCGCCTCGCAGACGGTCGACTCCGACTACGGTTCGTGGAGCGGCAGCGTCGCCGTCGCCGCCCCGACTCGGGAAGAGGCGATCATAAAGCTCAACGAAGCCGAAAAGACCATCGAAAAGTTCATCGTCAAGACCGGTTTCAAGAAGGAAGACATCGTCTGGGACAGCATCTCGATCAGCATCGTCCGCCGCAAGAACGAAAAGGGCATCGAGACCAACGACATCCACCACTACGAAGCCGGCCGCTCGCTCTCCATTTCCGGCAAGGATGTCAACCGCCTCGAAAAGCTGGACCGCACCTTCACCGATCTCGTCAAGGACGGCTACTCGGTATCCAACCACGGCGCGAGCTACATCATCACCAACGTCGACGACTACAAGATGAAGCTGCTCGAAGCCGCCACCAAAAACGCCTACGAGCGCGCCAAGGTGCTCACCGAAAGCTGCGGCGGCGAAGTCGGTTCGCTGCTCTCGGCGTCGCAGGGGATCTTCCAGATACTCGCCCCCGGCGGCGGCAACATCAGCGACTACGGCACCTACGACAAGTCGACGATCCGGAAGGAAGTCAAGGCGGTCGTGACGCTGGAATTCAACCTTAAGACCAAGCGCTGACGCCGCGCTCTTGAAAAACCCGGATTCCGGTGCTATATTAAGAAACTTGTTTGATCGGATTTCATATCAACCGGATATTTTGGAGTTTCAGGAAAATGAAAAAAGACATCCATCCCAAGTACGGCGATGCGGTCGTCACCTGCGCCTGCGGCGAAGTGTGGCACATCAAATCCACCCGTCCCGAAGTCAAGGTCGGCATCTGCGCGAAGTGCCACCCCTTCTTCACCGGCAAACAGAAGTTCGTCGACACGGCGGGGCGCATCGACAAGTTCAACCGCCGCTACAAGAAGCAGCAGCAGGCGTGAGCCGCCGTCCGGGAACGGAAACGAACAACGCACGATCATCTGGGGTTTGCCGGACGGCAAGCCCCTTTTTGATTTTTACCTTCCGGTGAGCGAATGGAACCTGCGGAAATAAAAGAGTATATCGACAAACTGCGCGACCGCGGCAAGGAGCTCGAAGCGAAGCTCGCCGATCCGGCGATCTACGCCAAACCCGACGATTGCCGCCGCGTGACGCAGGAGCACCGCAAGCTGGAAAAGCTCTTTTCCGACTTCGACGCGTGGGTGCGCTCCAAAAAGGAGCTGGCCGAAAATCACGAACTCCTCACCGCCGAGACCGACGCCGAACTCAAGGAGCTCATTTCCGCCGACATCGCCGCCTTGGAGGAAAACTCCGCCAAGCTGGAAGCGGCGATCCAGATCGCGCTGCTGCCCCCCGATCCCAACGATGAAAAGAACATCATCGTCGAGATCAAACCCGCCGCCGGCGGCGACGAAGCCGCGCTCTTCGCGGGCGACCTTCTGCGCGCCTATCTGCACTTCGCCGAGCGGCAGGAGTGGAAGATCGAGATCCTGGACGAGAGCCAGACCGACCTCGGCGGCGTCAAGGACGTGTCGTTTTCCATATCGGGCGCAGATGTATACAGTCTGATGAAGTACGAAAGCGGCGTCCACCGCGTCCAGCGCGTCCCCGCCACCGAGGCGAGCGGCCGCATCCACACTTCCACCGTGACCGTCGCCGTGATGCCCGAGGCGCAGGAGGTCGAGCTGGACATCAACCCCGAGGACCTGCGCTTCGACGTTTTCCGATCCAGCGGCCCCGGCGGCCAGTGCGTGAACACCACCGACTCGGCGGTGCGCGTGACGCACATCCCGACCGGGCTCTCGGTCGCGAGCCAGCAGGAAAAATCCCAGCACCGGAACAAGGAGATCGCGCTCCGCATCCTCTACGCCCGACTGCTTGAGATCAAACAACGGGAAGAGGCGGCGAAGCAGGCCGCCGACAAGCGTTCCCAGGTCGGCACCGGCGACCGCAGCGAACGCATCCGCACCTACAACTACCCCCAGAACCGCGTGACCGACCACCGCTTCAACGTCTCGACGTTCGATCTGCCGCGCGTGATGGAGGGCGAACTCGAACTGGTGCTGGATCCGATCCGGCGGATCGTCTGCGAACAACAGCTTGAGGCCCTGCGTCAGGCTTGAACCGGCCCCCCATGCGCCCCGCCCGTCGGGACGCGTAAAAGAGGAGGATATATCATGAACCGTCAGGAATTCCGCCGCTTGGCGGAAAGCAAGATCCTGCTGCTCGACGGCGCCACCGGCACCGAACTCGCCAAGCGCGGCATGCCGACCGGCGTCGCCCCCGAAGCGTGGGTGGCGGAGCATCCCGAAGCCATTTCCGCGATCCACCGCGAATACTTCGCATCCGGCAGCGACATCGTCTACGCCCCGACCTTCGGCGCCAATCCGCTCAAACTCGCCGAATTCGGCTTGGAAGCCGAGACGGAAAGACTGAACGAAAAGCTCGTTTCCATCTGCCGCGCCGCCAATCCGGGAAAATTCGTCTTCGGCGACGTCGCCCCCACCGGCCGGCTCGTCGAACCTTACGGCGAACTGGGGTTCGAAACTTGCATCGACGCCTACAAGCGGCAGATCGCCGCCCTCGTTTCCGCCGGAGCGGACGGCATCGCCGTCGAGACGATGATGGACTTGCAGGAGGCGCGCGCCGCGCTGATCGCCGCGCGCGAGGTCGCTCCCGAAGTGCCCGTGATCGTCACCATGACCTTCGAACCCGGCGGACGGACGCTGACCGGCAATCCCCCCGAAGCCGCGCTCGTGACTTTGCAGTCCCTCGGCGCGGACGCCTTCGGCTGCAACTGCTCGACCGGCCCGGCGGAAATGGCCGGCCTGATCCGCGCGATGAAGCCTTACGCCGACGTTCCGCTCGTCGCAAAACCCAACGCCGGGGTGCCGCACCTGCGCGACGGCAAGACCGTCTTCGACCTCGGGCCCGACGAATTCGCCGCCGAGACGGCGCGCCTCGTCGAAGCGGGCGCGAGCATCGTCGGCGGCTGCTGCGGCACCACGCCCGCGCACATTGCCGCCTTGAAAAACGCCGTCGCCGGGACGAAAGCTCCGGAAGTCGGGGCGAAACGCCGGGGCGTCGTCGCCTCGGCGCAGTCGTTCCGCCGCCTTGCCGTCGACGAACCCTTCGCCGTGATCGGCGAGCGCATCAACCCGACGGGCAAGAAACTCTTTCAGGCGGAGCTCCGCGAAGGCAAGCTCGATATCGCCAAGCGCTTCGCCGCCGAACAGACCGCGCAGGGCGCCGCCGTGCTCGACGTGAACTTCGGCCTCGCCGGGATCGACGAGGCCGCCACCATGCGCCGCGCGGTGGGCGAGCTAGTCAAGACCACGCCCCTGCCGCTGTCCATCGACACCGTGAACCCCGCCGCCGCCGATGCCGCCTTGCGGCTCTATCCCGGGCGCGCGCTCTTCAACTCGGTGAGCGGCGAAGCGGCCCGGATCGAACAGGTGCTGCCGGTCGCCGCCAAATACGGCGCGATGCTGATACTTCTGCCGCTCGACGACCGCGGCATACCGATGACGGTGAACGACCGGATGAAGGTGCTCGACCGCATCCTCGCCGAAGCCGCCAAGTACGGCTACACTCCGGAGGACTGCGCCGCCGACGCGCTCATCATGACCGTCAGCGCCGAACCGGGTGCGGCGCAGACGGCGCTCGACTTCATCCGCAAGTGTCACTGCGAACGAAAGATGAACACCGTCTGCGGACTTTCCAACGTGAGCTTCGGACTGCCGGGGCGGCCGCAGCTGAATCTGGCCTTCCTCGGGCTCGCGGCGGGCAACGGGCTCAACCTCGCCATCGCCAACCCGTCCGCGCCGGGGATCATGGATCTCGCCGCTTCGCGCGACGCGCTCTTGAACTGCGACGAACGGATGGAACGCTATCTCGCCCGCTTCACCCCGATCCAGGCGGCTCCGGCGCAGACCGCCGCTCCCGCCGCGGAAAAGCCGGAGCTCACCCCGAGCGAGGAACTCTCTCAAGCGGTCGTCGGGGGCAGAAAAGAGGCCGCGCTCGCGGCGCTCGAACGCGCCCTCGGCGCGGGCGCCGTTCCGCAGAAACTCGTCGACGAAGTGCTGATCCCCGCGATCACCGTCGTCGGCGAAAAATTCGAGAAAAAGGAGTATTATCTGCCGCAGCTTCTGCAGAGCGCCGAGGCGATGAAGGCCGCGATGGCCGAGCTGGAACCCCGGCTGCTCGAATCCCGCGGCGACAAAACCGACGGTCCCGTCTTCGTACTGGCGACGGTGCAGGGCGACATCCACGACATCGGCAAAAACATCTTTTCGCTGCTGCTGCGCAACCACGGCTTCAACGTGATCGACCTCGGCAAGGACGTGCCCGCCGCCAGGATCGCCGAAGCCGCGAGAAAGCACCACGCCGCCATCGTCGGACTTTCCGCTTTGATGACGACCACCATGCCGCGCATGAAGGAGGTGGTCGAACTCTTCAAGGCGGAGCATCTCGACATCCCGATCTTCGTGGGCGGCGCGGCGGTGGACGGGGTATTCGCCGAGAGCATCGGCGCACACTACGGCGCCGACGCGATGAGTTCGGTGCGGCTCGCCCTCAAATTGGTCGCGGAAAAGAAATGAGTTCCGAAGTGCGAAAAGCGGTCATCCTCGGCGGCGGCGTCTCCGGCAAGGCGGCGCGGCGCCTCTGCCGCGCGCTCGGGATCGACGCCGCGATCCTCAACGACGGCGAAGCGGACGCCCTGCCCCCCTGCGATCTCGTAATCGCCAGCCCCGGCGTGCATCCGCTGCGTTCCGGGCTCTATCGGGCGGCGCAGGGAAGCGGCATCCCGATGACCAGCGAAATGTGCTTCGGATTCCGCAACCTCGGCATCCCCTGCGCGGCGATCACGGGGACGAACGGCAAGACCACCACCACCGAACTCACCGGCGCGCTTTTAGCTTCGCAGGGGCTCAACCCCGTCTGCTGCGGCAACATCGGCCGCCCGGTCGCGGACGTCGCCGCCGAGATGATCGAGGCGGGCAAAAAGCTCTACGACGCCGCCGTCATCGAAGTCAGCAGTTTCCAGCTGGAACTTGCGGAGGGGTTTTCCCCCGACGCGGCGGCGCTCTTGAACCTCGCCTCGGACCACGAGGACCGCTACAAGGGCGGCTTCGCGGAGTACGCCGCCGTCAAGCGCCGCATCTTCGACCGCGTGCGCCCGGAAAACCGCGTTTACGGCATCACCATGCCGGATGACTGCACCCGCCGCGTCGAAGTGAAAAACGAAAGCCTCCTCATCGACGGCGTTCCGCTGTTGAAGCTGAACGAAACCCGCCTCGGCGCGCCGCACAACGCGGAAAACCTCGCGGCGGCGCTGGAGCTGGTGCTGCGGCTCGTTCCCAATCCGGACGCACCGAAGCTCGCGGCGGCGGCGAGGGAGTTCAAGCCCGGAGCGCACCGCATCGAAGCCGTGGGCAAAGTCGACGGCGTCGCCTACATCAACGACTCCAAGGGGACCAACCCGGCGGCGGTGATCGCGGCGGTGCGCTCGCTGACGGGAAAAATCGTCATCATGCTGGGCGGACTCGGCAAAGGCATGGATTTCACACCGCTGGCCGAACTCGCTCCGCGCCTCCGCGCGGCGGTGGTCTATGGCGAAGCGCGCGAAACCATCGGCGGGATCATGCGCGATGCCGGGGTGCCGACCGTCGACGCCGCAAACGATTTCACGCGCGCCTTCGAGCTGGCGCGCGGATACGCGCGCCCCGGCGACACGGTCCTGATGTCGCCCGCGTGCGCGAGCATGGACATGTTCAAAAACTACGAGGAGCGCGGAAACGTCTTCCGCGAACTCGTGAAACGCTTACACGAGGTGAAAAAATGAAAGTTTTCCGTCTGATGTTCTTCGCCGCCATGACTTTCTTCGCCGCGGGGTGCGCCTCCGCCGAACCGGAGCCCGCTCCCGTTCCCGTCAGGGACGGACAGAAGGCCGATTGCTTCATACTGCGCATCGAAAAGGGCAAGCCGGCGACCGTGACGCTTCAGGAAAACGTGACCACCGGCTTCCGGTGGACGGCGAAGTACGACGCCAAGCTCTGCAAGGTCGAGATCGCCCACCGCGGTCCCGAAAACCCCGGCAATACTCCCGTCTGCGGAGCCCCCGGCAAGGCGCTCGTCACCGTGACGCTCTTGACCGACGCCCCCGCCGACTTGACGCTCGAATACTGCCGTCCGTGGGAAAAGGACACCCCGCCCGCCAAGGTCCTATACTACGCGGTTGTGCCGAAAAAGTAAGCTAAAAACAAGGTCGGACCTGTCGGACAAATCCGCCGCGGTCGGTGCGGCTGACGGATCAGTAATAGCCGAGGCGTTTCAGCGCTTCCTTGGCGGGTTCGTAACCGAGCGCGGCGGCGTAATGGTAATAACCTGCCGCCGCTTCGACATCCTTTTCCTTGCCGTCGCTGCCGGTCTCATGGCATACGCCGATTTTGTAAGTCACCCTTGCCAGAGCGAATTCCGCGATCTTGCGGCGGCGCTCCATCTCCACCGGAGAGACAACATCCTTGTCGATGTCGTTGTTCGCCGCCTGAGTGTACCACATGGCGGCGCGTTCGATATTCTTCTTCACGCCCCAACCGAATTCATAACACCACCCCAAGCCGAACTCCGCCGGAGAATAGCCTTGGGCCGCCGACTTGCGCAAGAGTTCCACCGCCCTGACCGGGTTCTTCTCCACTCCCCAGCCGCGGAGATAATGATACGCCAATTTGTACTGCGCCTCTTTCACGCCCTCCTCGGCGGGCTTGCGGAAATACTCCGCCGCCTTTTTCCGATCCCTTTCCACGCCGAAGCCGAAGTCATGACACCACCCCAGATTTATTTGCGACTTGGAACATCCTCCGGCAACGGATTCGCGCAGGTATTTCACCGCTTCGACGGGGTTTTCCTCCACCCCGCACCCCGACATATACGCGATCCCCATACAGCCCTGCGCCATGGCATTCTTCTTATCGGCGGCTTTGCGGAACCATTTGACCGCTTCGACGGGATCCTTTTTGATCCCGGCTCCCCTCCAGAGACACGCGCCCAAATTCAACTGCCCCCAGGGCTCTCCCTTTTCGGCGGCTCTGCGCAACCAGTACACCGCCTGTTTTTCATCCTTTTCCACCCCTTCGCCGCGACCGTAACACATGCCCATCCACAACAACGCTCTGTCGCTGCCCTGCTCGGCGGCTTTGCGGAACCAGTGCACCGCCTGCTCGAAGTCTTTTTCCACGCCTTCGCCCCGATAGTAACAACAGCCCAGATTGAACTGCGCTTTGGCGTTGCCCTGCTCGGCGGATTTGCGGTACCAGATCACCGCCTGCTTCAGATCCTTTTTCACGCCGAAACCGAATTGATAGCAAACGCCGACATGCCATTGGGCTTCGGCATCGCCTTTTTCGGCGGCTCCGCGCAGCTGCGCGGCTTCCAATGCGCTCAAAGTCTTTCCCTGCGCCGCCCGTACGGTCAAAAATCCGCAGAGCAGGACCGCCGCCGCGATGGTGAACCACTTCTTCAACATGATCGTCTCCCGTCCATAAAAGGTGAAAAATCTATTTCCCGTCGATCTCGGCTTGGAGCTTGAGGGCTTCGGCGAGGTTGCCCATCAATATCGCGCCGCGCAACTTCCCGTTCTCGTCGCGGAAGAGTTTGCGGTAGTTCGTGACGTCGCCGCCCCCCTCCCCCGTTCCCGAGACATCGCCCGCCGAGAAGATCTTTAGTCCCAGCACGGTCAGCCGCACCGGCGTAGCCTCGGGGGCGAAAACCGCGTCGCCGCCCGCGGCGTTGACGCCCGCCGTCTTGCCCATCGCGCGCGCGGTATTGTAAAGTCCGCACGGCTTGCCGTCGCACTCGGCGACGTCCCCGGCGGCGAAAACGCCGTCGAAACCGGGAACGCGCATCGAGCTGTCCACCGTGACGCCCCTGCCGCAGGGCAGTCCCGCTTCGACGGCGAGTTTCACATTGGCGCGCACCCCGGCGGAGACGCAGACGAGGTCGCATTCTGTCGCCTTTCCATCGCTCAAGGCGAGTTTTTCGCCGTCCCAACCGGCGGCGGAAACGCCGAAGCGCAGTTCCAGACCTTCGAGCTTCGCCAGATGCTCCATGACGAGCTTGCCCGCCTCGGCATCCAGATTGCGCGGCATGATCGCCGGGAAGTTTTCGACCACCGTGACGGCGACTCCGCGCGCGAGCAGCGACGCGGCGAGTTCCAGCCCCAGCACGCCGCCGCCGAGCACCGCGACCTTGCGGCAAGTCCCTTTGTCAAGGATGGCGCGCAATCTTTCCAAGTCGGCGAATTCGCGCAGTACCGCGACTTTTTCCCCGGTCAACCCCGGCACCGGCGGCACGAACGGATGCGCCCCCGTCGCTATGATGAGTTTGTCGTATGCGGCGCTCTCGCCCGAAGCGAAGACGACCTTCTTCGCCGCGGGGGCGAGTTCGACCGCTTCGGCGTCGAGGAGAAGTTCGATCCGTTCCTGCGCGAAAAACTCACCGCCCTTGATGAAGAAGCGGGCGTCCTCCAACTCCTGCGCCACCATGCCCGAGAGCGCGGGGCGGCGGTAGGGAAGCACCTTTTCCCGCGAACAAACGACTATTTCCGCCGCCGCATCCTGTTTGCGGGCAGCGACCGCCGCCTCGAAAGCGGCGACTCCTCCGCCGATTATCACGATCTTCATTTTTCATCCGCCTTTTTTGTCGGCGCCGTCCGCGGCAGGAACAGCACGAAGGTGCTGCCTTTGCCCGGAGCGCTCGCCAGTTGTATCCATCCGCGGTGATTGCTCACCGTACCGTACGCCATCGCCAGCCCCATGCCCGTCCCCGCGCCGATCGGCTTGGTCGTGAAGAAGGGTTCGAAGATGCGCTTGCGCGTCGCTTCGTCCATGCCGCAGCCGTTGTCGGAGATCGCGATGTAGAGGTACTCGCCTTCGCGCTTGAATTCGGGCGGCGGAGCGGCGGCGAGCGGCGAATCCGCCTCGTTCCCGTACGCGATCCGGAGTTTGCGCGGCCGCTCCGGCGGATTGTCGCGCATGGCGTCGATGGCGTTGAGCGTGATGTTGATCATCACCTGATGCATCTGCACCCGGTCGGCGGAGATGGTGAAGTCGCCTTCCGGGAAGTCGAATTCCGTATCCACGTCCTGCAGTTTCTGCGGACCGATCATCTCGATCAGCCCGCCGAGCAGCGCGTCGAGCTTCAGCTTTTCGACCTTGTAGCGCCCCTTGCGGGCGAAGCCCAGCAACTGGCTCGTGAGCTTGCCCGCCTGCTCCGCGATGGCGGCGATCTTGTCGAGGTGGCGCGCCTGCTCCGCGTTTTCGGGCGGGTGCATCAGATTTATCACGTCGACGTGGCCCAATATCGCGTGGATGTAGTTGTTGAAGTCGTGCGCCACCCCGCCCGCGAGGATGCCCAGAGATTCGAGGCGCTGCGAGTGCAGCAGCTGTTCCGCGAGTTCCGCCTTTTCGCGCGCGAGTTTCGTTTCCTCGGTGACGTCGCGGCAGATCATCGTGCGGTAGCGGTGGTTGCGGATCGTCAGGAGCGACAGCGAGCCGGAGATCATCCGCTCGCGCTTCGCCCCCTTGTTCACGACCGCGGAGAACTTCACCGTCGCGCCGTCGGGAACGTCGAGGGTGCAGTTTTCCGGCTCGGTGAATTTGAGGTGCTCCAACAGCGGCAGGCCGTTGAGCATATCCGGCCGGGCGCGCCCGAAGAGCTTGGCGGCGACGACGTTGGCGTCGGATATGCACCCGGAGTCGTCGATCATCAGCACCGCTTCGGAGGCGTTTTCCAGCACCAGCTGATAGCGGTTGGTCCATTCGCGCAGGTTCGATTCGAGCTCCTTGCTCCGTCCGTAACTGCCGAAGAACGCGAAGACGATGTCCAGCGGACTGCTGCGCGGCGCCAAAGTTTCCTGTTCCAGTTTGGCGAGGTAGAAGCTCAGCAGTATCCCCAGCACCGCCACGCCGCCGAGCCTGACGCAGGCGTCGCCCGCCATGAACGACAGATTGTGGACCACGCCGATCCGCGTCAGCGCCGCCAGCGCCAGACCGATCAGCTGGGAAACGAGAAGCGCGCCGATCACGCTCACCCAGCGCGGAGCGCGCCAGCTTTCCAGCCGCGAGTAGACGATCGGCACCGTGAAAAGCTCGAAGAGCTGGCGCAGCACCGTTTCGTTCATCGCGGTGCGCCCGAAACGCAGCAGGGTTTCCAGCACCGGCGCGGAGAGGCCGCCGGCAAACGAATAATCCTCCCACGAGCATTGCAGGATGGTGATCTCGCAGACGTACAGATAGAGTCCGAAGAGCGCCACCATCGCGATGATCAGATGCTGCGCCACGAGCGTTCCGCGGGTGATGTAGACCATCAGGAACCCCGCCAGCAGCGGCAGGAAGAAGACCAGTTCGCCGACCGAGAAGTGCAGCCCCGCCGCGAGGTATCCCTGCACGTCGGCGGCGATCACGAAGTACGCGAAGAACTGCAGAAAACCGAACGACAGATAAAAAGCCGCCCGGCCGATGGCCCGCCGCTGCTGGAAGAATACCAGCAGCATGATGAAGATGAAGATCATCTCCAGAAAGGTGAGCAGCAGCGAGTTCAAGTTGCCCATCGGTCACTCCCCGTTTTCGCCGTAAAACCTATGCACCGCCGCAAGCATGTCGCGCGCCGTGGCGAACCCCGCCGCGCGCGCCTTCGGAGCCTCTTCCTCGCCGTACCCCGTCAGCACCAGCACCGAGGCGGCGCATCCGGCGTTGACTCCGCACTTGAGGTCGCTGAACTTGTCGCCGAGCATCAGCGAAGCGGCGACGTCGATGCCGAAGCGCTCCGCGGCCCGCAGGATCATTTCCGGCGACGGCTTGCGGCACGAGCACGCCTCGGAGGGGGCGTGCGGGCAGTAGTAATAAGCATCCACATGTTCGCCCTGCTCCGCGAGCAGCCGCTGGATCCTGTCGTGCACGGCGTCCACGTCGGCGGCGGTGAAATACCCTCTGCCGACGCCGGACTGGTTCGAGATCACCACCGCACAGTCGCCGTGCGCATGGACGATCTTCAGCGCCTCGGCCGCGCCGGGGATCAGGACCGCCTGATCCGGTGAACTCAAGTACGCCACCTGTTCGATCAGCACGCCGTCCCGATCCAGAAACACCGCTTTTTTCATCGCCTTCCCTCCGCCGCAAAACTCCGCCATTGCGGATGACGTTCGTTCAAATCCGCCGCCGCGCGCCGCGCCGACGCCGCCGACGGCATCACGGCAAAAAGCGTGGGGCCGCTGCCGGAGACCTCGACCGCCAGCGCGCCGCGCGCCGCGAGTTCCCCGGCGATGCGCGTCAGCACCGGAAACTTGTTCCACAGCGCGCCTGCGAGATCGTTGCGGAGATTTTCCGCCACGAGCTCGAAGTCGCCGCACGCCAACCCCGCCAGCACACCTTCGCAGCTGCCGCCCGAAATTTCCGCTCCGTCGAGATCGAAGCGGCGGTACGCCCACTTCGCGCTGACGGGAAACCCCGGATTGACGAGCACGAGCGGCAATTCACCGACCGCCGTCACGAACTCCAGATCCCCGCCGACGCCGCGCCCCAGCGCCGGGCGCGGATCGAGAAAAAACGGCACGTCCGCGCCGAGTTCCGACGCGATCTCGGCAAGCTCGTTTTTGCCCAGCGCGCCGAAGCGCCCGTCGAGCAGCCGCAGCGCCGCCGCCGCATCCGCACTGCCGCCGCCCAATCCGGCGGCGACCGGGACACGCTTGGTCAGACGGAAGCGCCAGCATGGCGTCAACTCGGCCCGTTCGGCGTACACCGCCGCCGCCCGGCATACCAGATTCTCCGCCCCCGACGGAACGCCGGGGGAGTCTGCTTCTAGCGCGATCCCCGGAGCGGCGTCGAAGTCGGCTTCGAGCGTGTCGGACGGAAAGCCGAGCGGGAAAAACACCGTCTCCAAGGTGTGATAACCGTCCGCGCGGCGTCCGGCGACGCGCAGAAACAGATTGACCTTGCAGCCGCTTTCCGTCCGCGCCGACGACATCGCGTCCGTCACTCGAAGTCGTCCGGCGAGCACGGCGAAAACTTGAAGCCGTAGTGCGCGTTGTAGCGCCGCGCCTCGTTTTCGATATCCACGGCGAGCCGCAGGGCCTTCAAGCCCTCCTCGCCGGGAATGCGCGGATCGCAGACTTTGCCCGTGATCTTGCTCTGGTTGACCGCCGCGATGAAGTCTTCGAGCTCAGCGGCGAGCGCGTTCTTGTCGTCCAGGTTCACGTCCTTGCGCGCGAGTCCGATGCGGTTGCGCTTGATGACCATGCCGAAGTGGCGGCCGTAGTCCATCGAGATGTAGGAATTTTCCTGAAACACCCGGAATCGCCGCAGCGGCTCCTGACTGACTCGGCTGGCCGTGAGCGAGGCGCAGCTGCCGTTCACGAACTTGATGCGGGCGTTGACGATGTCCTCGGTCTTGCTCAAGACCGGGATGCCGACCACGTCGAAGCGCTCGACTTCGGCGTTGACCATGTGCAGCAACAGATCGATGTCGTGGATCATCAGATCCAGCACCACGCTGACTTCGGTGCCGCGGCGCGGCAGACCGGGGCGCGGCGGCGGATACTTCGCCAGCCGGTGCGCCTCGACGAAACGCGTCTCGTGGGCGTACTTTTCGAGAAAGTCCATCGCCGGATTGAAGCGCTCGACGTGCCCGACGCCGAAGACGCAGTTGTGCTTGCGCGCGGATTCGACCATCGCCTCCGCCTCGGGAACGCTCGCTGCGATCGGCTTTTCGACCAGCACGTGCTTGCCCATTTCCAACAGCGGCAGGGTGCTGGACGCGTGGTAGTTGGCGGGAACGGCGACGCTCAGCGCCTCGCAGGATTCGGCGAGCTCCCGCCAGTCGTGGAAGACCTGAAGACCGAACTCCTCGCCCACCGCCGCCGCGGTCTCGCGCTGCACGTCGTAGATGCCGACCACCTCGGCGTTGGGACTCTGGGCGTAAAGCCGGGCGTGGTGACGCCCCAACGCGCCCACGCCGATCACTCCGACCTTCAATTTCGGCAACTTTTCCATATTTTCGACTCCTCGCAATAATTTGCGGTATTTTCATCTTATCGAATATAGCTTGCATGCGGGATTTTTTCAAGACCGGGCGCGCGCCCGCGTCTGCTCATCTGCGTGGGCGCGCGAAATTTTTTGCAAGTTTCTCGTCTCGGCGGCCGCTTTTTCTTGGCGAAAACCGCTTTGCAATGTTATATTACCTGCGAACGGTTTCAGTCAACAAATTCCCGCGCCGTTCGCTACCGGCGCGGCGCAAAAAATTCGAAGGAGGCATCATGGCCGGATCGTTGCGTTTCAACCGGGTGCTGCTGAAGCTCAGCGGCGAGGCGCTCAAGGGGCAGAGGGATTTCGGATACGACGCCGCCGCCATCCGCGCGGTCGTCGACAAGATCAAGGCCGTGATCGAACGCGGCGCCGAAGTCGCCATCGTCGTCGGCGCCGGCAACATCTGGCGCGGCAAGATGGGCGGCAAGGACGGCATGGACCGCGTCAACGCCGACAAGATGGGCATGCTCGCCACCGTCATGAACGCCATGGCATTGAGAGAGTTCTTCGTCGAAGCCGGCGTCCCGGTGCTGATCCAGTGCGCGATCCCGATGGGGACCTTCGTCACGACCTACGACCGCGAACAGGCGATACGGGCGCTCGAATCCGGTCAGGTGGTGATCTTCGCGGGCGGCACCGGCAACCCCTTCTTCACGACCGACACCGCCGCCACCTTGCGGGCGCTCGAGACCGACTGCGACGCCGTGCTCAAGGCGACCAAGGTCGACGGCGTCTACTCCGCCGATCCGATGAAGGATCCCGACGCCGTCAGGTACAGCGAACTGAGCTTCGACGAAGCTTTGGAAAAGCACCTTTCCGTCATGGACGCCGCGGCGTTTTCGCTCTGCCGCGACAACGACCTGCCGGTGATCGTCTTCGACTTCTCGTCGCCGGACACCTTGGAGCGGGTGGTCATGGGCGACAGCTCCGCCGGAACCGTGGTGAGCTGAAATGAACGAGATCCACCCCACCGCGGTCATCGACTCGAGCGTCAAACTCGGGAAAAACGTCCGCATCGGCCCCTACACCGTGATCCAGGGCGACTGCGTCATCGGCGACGACGTCTGGATCGACGCCAACGTCAAGATCGGCCGCTGGACCACCATCGGCGCCGGAGCGCGCATCTACTTCGGCGCCCTCGTCGGCGACGATCCGCAGGACCACCGCTTCAAGGAGGGCACGCGCGCCTACACCCGCATCGGCGCCGGAGCGACCATCCGCGAATATGTGACGATACACCGCTCGCCGTTCCCGGAGGGCGAGACCGTCGTCGGCGACGGCACCTTGCTGATGGCGTTCGTCCACGTCGGCCACGACGCGCGGATCGGCAACCGCGTGACGGCGGCCAACCACACTTCGTTCAGCGGCCACGTGGTCGTCGGCGACGGCGCGGTGCTGTCGGGCTTCGTGCTGATCCACCAGTTCTGCCGGATCGGCGAGATCGCCATGGTCGGCGGCAGGACCATCATCCGGCAGGACATCCCGCCCTACTGCATGCTCGCCGAAAACGAGCACATCTGCGGCCCCAACGTGGTCGGTCTGCGCCGCAACGGCTTCGATTCGGATACCCGCGCGGTGATACGGCACATCATCAAGGACTACTTCTTCCGCCGGCTCAACGCCGCCAACGCGCTCGAAAAGATCGAGCAGGAATATGCCGATTCGCCCGAAGCGCGCCATTTCGTCGATTTCATCCGCCGTACCGAACGCGGCATCATGCCGGGGGATCCCGCGCTGATCGCCATCGGCGGCAGTCACCTTCAAGATCACGATGAGGAGAATATATGAAGATCCGTCTGTTCGCTCTTTTGTCGCTGGCGACGCTGTTCCTCGCATCCGGCTGCGTGCCGGAGGAACTACGGCTCCGGCGCGACCTCGAAAACGACACCTGCGTCAACATCGCCGCCATCCTGCCGCTGACCGGCAGCAACAAGCGCTACGGCGACAAGATGCTCGAAGGGCTCAACTTCGCGCTTGAAGAGGTCAACTCCAGACGCGGGCTCGGCGGACTCCCGGTCCGTCTCGTCGTCCTCGACAGCGGCAGCACCGCCGAGGGAGCCGCCCGCGCGGTCCAGGAGGCCGCCCGCCAGAACGTCGTCGCGGTCATCGCCGGGTACGACACCAACGAAGTATCCGCCATCCTGCCGCACGTCGCGGAGCTGCGGCTGCCGACCGTGATACCGATGGCGACCGACAACGAACACGTCAATTTCAGCCAGTTCGTGTTCCGCAACATCTACACCGACCGCCAGCAGGCCGAGACCATCGCCGCCTATCTGTGGTACTGGCGGAAGGTCATGCGCCTCGGCATCCTCGTCGACATGGCCCCCAAGGAGGAGTACTCGCGCAACATCGCCCGCGACGTCGCCGGATACTTTTCGGAGCTGGGCGGCAACGTCGTCTGCACGGCGGAGTTCCGCTCCGGCGAAGATTACGAAAAACAGCTCCGCGAGATCCTGACGCACGCGCCGCGCGCCATACTGCTGCCGGTCGAGGCGCGGCTCGCCGCCCAGATGATCAAAAAGCTCCGCGAACTCGGCTACCGGGGGATAATCTGCGGCCCCGACAGCTGGGACAGCGAAGCGCTGGTCTTCGGACTGGCCGGGATCGAAGAACCCGGCGACTGCATCTACATGGGACTCTTTTCCGACGAAAGCCGGCGGCGGAACTTTCAGGAATTCAAGCGCGAATTCGCCGCCAAGCGCTACCACACCCCCGGCAGCAGCGAGGTCCAGAGCTACGACGCGCTCATGCTGCTGCTGATCGGCCTGAGCGACGCCGACGACATCTTGAAGTTCAAGAAGAACTGGCTGACCATCCGTCAGCACTCCGGAGCCGCCGCCGTCTACACCATGCTGCCCAACGGCCAGATCGACCGCACCATGTACATCAAGTCGATCGCTCCGCCCAACGTCGCCAACCCCGATCCGTACAGCCGCATGCTGCTGGAGTTCCAGTACTCCAAGCTCGAAACCTACCGCGACTCGCTGGACGCCTCGACCGAAAAGGACAAGGAGGACTGAAGCATGAACTCTCTGCAGTATCACATCCGCCGCGCGGCTGCGGCTCCGGACCTCTCCGCTCCGTTCGAAGCGTGGGACGCGTGTGAGACCATGCACATAAACCGCCCCGCCCCCGGCGAGTGGCCGTACCGCCCCGAGACCGAGCTCCGGCTTCAGTACGACGACCGCGGCCTGTACGGGCTGTTCCAAGTGAAGAACGACGATGCCGTCCGCTGCGTCTGCCGCGAGTTTCAGGGCGAAGTCTGCAAGGACAGCTGCGTCGAATTCTTCGTCAGCCCCATGTGCGGCGTCGGCTACTCGAACTTCGAGATCAACGCCTCCGGCACGTTTCTCACCATGCACATCGAGGACGAGACGAGGCTGGTGGAGTTCTTCAAGAAGTTCCGCTTCCTCACCGCGGAAGAGGTGAAGGACGTCCGCATCTTCCACACCCTCCCCGACCATATCCCCGAGGAGATCGGGACGCCCACGACCTACCGCGTCGGCTTCTTCCTGCCGTTTTCGCTTTTCGCGGCGGTCTACGGCGCTCCGGCGCCGAAGCGCGGGACCGTCTGGCGCGGCAACGCCTACAAGTGCGGCGACGAAACGAGCAAGCCCCACTATCTCACGTGGAACCCCATCGACGAGCTCAACTTCCATCTGCCCCGCTGCTTCGGCGAGCTCGTCTTCGACTGACAAGGGGAAAAGCCGCACCCGAAGCGGGAGACGATTTTGCCGTTTTTCGGCCAAGTTTCCGGCTTTTAGTATCCACAGGTATTTGATTTTTCGCAATTTCGGCTATAAGTTAATACAAAGCGGCGATTCCGGCGCGCCCGGGCGGGCGCGGAAAAACGGATCGCACAATACCTGCATGTCCA
>Ga0310786_10001882_pt1 | contig 33250 bp, 28 predicted proteins | sample AusTroGonzalo_MG_FD_203881 | JGI IMG/M metagenome (GOLD analysis project Ga0310786, IMG submission 203881) | Bovine rumen microbial communities from tropical cattle in Woodstock, Queensland, Australia - Gonzalo_03 (v2) (version 2) | ecosystem: Host-associated > Mammals > Digestive system >... | reverse complement strand
CCTCTGCTCTACCGCTGAGCTACCCCGGCATGTAAATTTTCGATGCACAAAAAACATTTTACGCGTCAGTTTATAATAAAATCAAATTTAATTTCAAGGAAAAATTAAATGATTTTTTATAGCAGCAAACCTATGATTACAGAAAATAGGTTGCAAGCGACACTTGCAAGAGTCGATTTTTGTCGATTTATGTCTAAAAGATATTTAATAATGAAAACTTCAACGAAAGTAACGAATATTTCTCCTACTATTGCATAGACAGTATAATCATGAAAAATACGTGGTAACACAAATCGTAAGATTGGTAGAGTAATACTCGAAGCAATAATTCATGTTAAAATGATTTTTCGAGTTTTTATATTATCTTTTTTGAAAAAGAGTTTACACAAGAAAAACAAGATTATTGTTTCCAAAATTACCGTGATTAGTAGAGATTTTAGGAAGGAAAAGAAATACATAATATATATAATAAATAAACATATTATTTTATTATGATTGTGGACATTATTTCAATATAAAATAAAAAAAGCCATCCGCAAGGATGACCTAATTTATATCACAAATTATACAAATTAAATTCTCAGTTTACTCTCAAATATTTTGTCATCTATATAACATTATTGCAACTTCTCATCTTGTTGTCTCTCTATCAAAATATGCTCTATTTTCTAAGTTCAATCATTTTAATAGTCCGCTTTCTCTTGCTATTGTATAATATTCGTTAGCAAAATGATCTCAACTTTCATCTTTATATCAATCAATTAACCTAATAAATACTGTTATTGCTTGTGCATTCGTTAATTTATCTGTTGGCATAAAATTTCATTTATATCATTGGAACAATCATAATTGACAAGCCTCAACAACAATATCTTTCAAATCTGGCCAAGCTTTATTTAAGTCTTTAAATTCACAATCAGTTTTTGAATAATCAGGTGCCATTCCTAAAATATCTTCAGCATATCTAACAAAGAATTTAGAAGCTTCATCTCTTCTTAATCAATTATCGGCCATAAAGCTCACAGGGTCATTAAATACTGTTAAATTTTTATTATACATCCGTTGTATAGTATCAACTAATTCACTTGTTTCATTTGTATAATCATTTCATCATGATAAATCTATATCGTATACTGTCGATTTTACACATTCTGTTTTTATTGAATTCCATTGGTATCAATTTTTGCATATACATTTTGAATAATCATTTGTAGCAACTTCAGAATTACTTCAAAATTCTTTTTTACACTGTTTGTCTCAAACTTCTTTTGTTAATTTAACACACTGTGTCATTGTATCATTTCGTACATATCCATACATACACCCACATTGATTATTTCACATATCAACAGAAAAAGCTCAATATACATCAGAACAACTTGTAATATCTAATATGCAAGAATTTCAAAACATATCAGATACGTATCACTGTTTACAAACACATCTATCTAAATCAGAATCATAGTAAGCATTTTTATAATCACAATCTTGTGCCAATGCAGCCAATCTATTAATCTGATTAACATACCAATTATATGAAGCTGTTAAAGAATTAATTCTATCATAATAAGGCTGTGCAATTGCAGCCCATTTTGATCTAGTTATTCATGATCATTCATATGCCTTTTGCTTAGCAGTCAATTCGTCTTGAACTTGTGTAATTTGGCCAAGAATATCTGTAGCAATATTTCTATACTCAACTTCTAAAGATGACATAATATATGCATTAACAAAAGGTGTAGTAATAAATAAACATATTAACACAATACAAATTTTTTTCATAATTATGGTATTTAACAAATAAAAAGGCGACTAAACCTGCAGAGTCGCCAAACCCAGTACACTTTCCTGTCATAAGACATTCAAGAGGCAGATCTAATCGCCTTTTTCTGTCTTATAACAACAAAAGTATACAAAAAACTTTTTGTACTGGATTTGGCAGTCTCAAAAATATTAATCTTGCCACAAAAATCAAGAAATAAAAATCTTCATCTTTTTAATTTTATATTGTTTTTCATTAAAACATTTTTACAACAAATTTGTTTACCTATTAATAAAATTTCATGAAAACATCACAAAAGATCTGAATTTTGAGTTCATATGGATTTGCTCATATGGTGGTAGATTTTGTCTGTGCTAGTACAGTCATGACAATTTATGCAAAATGATTACTCAGTGACCAATGAGTATTTTTTGCTATACTTATATATAATATATTAGCATTTTGATTGCAGACAGTTTTTTGAGCAATAACTGATAGATTCAAATGTCCAAAATTAGTTGCACTACTTGGTTGCTGATTTGTGGCTTTGTGAGCTGTTGTACTGAAATTTTGTCCGCGATGTGCTACTATTTTAGTCTGAATTGGAAATGCTTTGTTTCATGTAGGAGGAGGTGTGATTTGTATCTGAGTTAATCCAGAAAGAGCGACTCCATCCGGAATTTTTGTAGCTCCATGAGCATTTGGACTTTTGATGTGAATCATGCTTTGAAAAAGTTGAAATTTCGTTCGATGGTATTGAGTAGCTTTATTAGCAATATCTGCTGCAGCTATGCTTTTGAGTTCAAAACAACTAGATATATATAGTATAGTAAATAAATTTGCAAAAGAGCAGAAAACAAATTTCAAAACTTGAATTGCTGTGATTGCAATATTGTTATTACTTTCAATTGTGATTCGTTCATTCGTTTGATTTATCGTAAATTATCCTTGGAAAGTATGAACATTGCTAATAGTATTTACTATCGCAATTGTGCTATGAAAAGCTTTATGATGAGTCTTAGCAGATAGATTTGGATGGAAAAAAGTTTGAGTAATATCATTATTGCTGTCTTTACCATGTTTACTATTTGGTGAACAATCTATAGTTTTCGGAATGATCGGAATATTCTTGTTTAACATCACAATGCCAATAGCATTGATAGCTTTAATCAAAGCTATGCCAAAAAGATGGTGATTGGCTTTTGGACTTTTGTGCTTAGCTTTACTAATCGGAGCTTTACCATCATTATTAGGAATAAATTTCGCTGGAATAACAAATGTATTATTGATTGTTTTAATCTTAATTTCTAGTTTCGTACTATATTTTGCTTTAGATTGGCTTTGAATAGAGGAGTAAAACTATTTTTATTTATAAAATTGCTGTAAACAAATCTCCCCCTACCCCCTCTTTATCAAGAGGGGACTCCCTTCCTTGATAAAGGAAGGGGTGGGGATGGATTTGTTTCCAAAAAAAACAACTCCAAAAAAATTGCTAAAAAATAAATTTCATGCAATTTCACTGCAAGCTATTAAGTCAGTCCAAAAATGACAATCTACACTCAGGCGAACGAGCCATTTTTGAGCGAGTGAGCTTCGTATTCAATACTCTTGTATGGAATACTGAACATTACTTGCTGAAATTGTCATGCCAGATAAGAGCTTTTTTGGTTACTTTTGTAGCTCCGGACAAAAGTAACTCGCCGAAGGCATATAAAAAAACACACAAACAACATAAAACAACACACTAATTTTCTTGCCAGAAATTTGACAAATTTTAAATTTTTGCTATAATCTAAATGTAATTTACAAATTAACAAAATTTTAATGAACGAAGAAAATACACAAAACAATCAAAATCCAACTTGAACTAACGCTAATATTTGAGATGATTTGAAAACTGTACAATTACAGAAACAAGAAGAAGAATTAAAACAATATACACAAGAAAATATAAGAAATATAATTGATACTGTGATGAAAAACACCAATAATAAATATTGGGAAGTAAAATACGTACACGCCAGTGGTCACGGATGACAAAAAATTAACCATTGAAACTCAAAAGCTCAATTACATTTCAAAATCACCAATTTTTACAATGATTTTGATTTAAAAGATAAAACCCGAGACGATTTTATAAAAATTGTAGGTGAAAAACATATTACTCACGATCAATCTACATTGGTTTTGGAAAATCAAGAAACAAGATACGCTTTGAAAAATAAAGAAAATTTATTGAATTACCTAAAACAATTTCTAAACAAATTCTTTTGAGTAGAAGAACACAAAATAGAGAGAGAAATAGAAAATAATATAGAAAAACCACATCATGCTCAAGCAATTCGAAATTCTGATACAGATTATCAAAATATTTCATAATTATTTATACAAAAATACCGTATCAACTCACTGTTTATTTTTGTACACCTTAAATGGTTTATGTTTTTTGAATCTAAATGAATTTGAAATAATTACTGCATTTTTCTTTTTTTCTTTCCAAACCCAATCTTCAATCATCTCTAATTGTGTCTCCCACAAATACACATATATATAATCATATTTTTTCAAATCTACATCAAAAAGATTCTTTTTGTACAAATATATATTTGTAACCCTATAACGCTTATTCAACAATTTTCATTTAAAAATTGCATAAGGATTTATATCAAATCATTCTCATAATTTTAATCTATATTCTTTTGAAAAGAATCTCAACGCTTTACCATCACCACAACCAAGATCCACCATTATTGCATCTTCTTCCAAATCCAAGTTTTTCATCAATTGTAACTGCCTATTGAAACTTGGAATATATGGAGCTTTCTTTGTCTTTGAAAACAAAAGACGAAATACATTTATAATATAGTATATAGCCACAATAACTAGGAAAAGAAGGATTATACATGGTAATATAAGTCACTTTACTCAATTCATCTATATAATATACCTAAATAAAACAACAACTGATTGTATAATTTTTTAAGCAAAATTCAACCATTGCTAACCAAAAGTTCTCAATTTCTGGTATAAAAAATAAAATGTAAATATATTTCACACCATATAACAAAATATTGTAAAAAGAATTCAAAACGAATTTCAAAAAATTTTTGAAAATTTTGATTATGGAGTATAATTATATTGTTAAATTAATTTTAAATTTTTTCTAAACAAAAATGGACAACAATGTAAATTCAATGCCTTTAAAAAAATCTGTGGATACAGTAAACGCATTAATCGACAAAATCAATTCTACTTGTGATGCTCTTATGGCCGCTTTAGAATACAACACAGAAACGGTTTCATCTTACAATATGACAATCGTACAAAGAATGAGTTTCAATTCTGAATTCATCGATAGAGTCGTTTCAAACATCATTGCATTAAAAAAACATCTATATGACTTGAAAAGATGAATCAATGGTGATTTAATTATGGATACATGAGATTTACAGACAGTCGTTTCTGGACTTAGAGAGACAAGCGACAATCTAAATGAATTATTACTCAGTGATAATAATTTCAACAATGTTTATGATTTTGCTATCAATGAAATCCAAACATTGATTGAACAAGTTTTAGATGAAATCAAATTGGGTGAAGTTGTCCTAAAAATGAACGATTAAAATAACAATAATAAAATTTTCTTTAAAACAAAAGCAGCACGAGTTCGTGCTGCATTTTTGTTTGTGCTGAAAGACTACGACTTCTTAAGGTCATTAAATAAGTCCTCCACCGTCTTGGAAGTTTCTGAGCCATTGAGTTTCTGCATAATGGTTTGGAAATCAGAAATCGCCTGATCCCACCCCAAAACATCAAGTACACAGGTTCGCCGAATGCTAGAAAGCGAGCCGCAAACGCAGGTAATGTGTCCGAATGCAGTAAATTTCTCTTTTTTCTCCCCATTCTCGTCTTTCTCTTCTTCAGACTTAAACGATAATTTAAGCCCAAGTTGAACTGTTTCAGACTTCCTTACAGTAAATTCAATGTAAGAATTCGTACCACGAAAACCTTCATCAATTTTAACTGCTGGGAACAAGCAATTTACTTTTTCGACCCAAACATTATGGGTTAATTCATCGTACCTCGTATTCATATATTCTCCTTTCTTTAGTTTCTGTATCACAATAATATATAAAATAACAAAAAAGTCAAGCTGTGTTTAAAAACATAGTTTATCACTAGATAATTGAAAATGTTATTGAATATTTTACAATACTATATTACAAATTTTTCATGGAATATAGATTACTTTCTTTATTTCAGAAGTTAAGTTTCTACTAATTTTTTCATCATTTCTTACTACTTCCATTACTTCACCCTGAGTTGCATCTTTTGATATTTCAATAGTTCATCTTACTTTTCCATTTACCTGCACAGCCATTGTGATAGTATCTTGTACCAAGTATTTTTCATCTACTTGTGGCCAATGTTTTTCGTCGAAAATACTAAATTGATTTCCTAATTTTTCTCGGAATTCTTCAGCCAAATGTGGAGCAAATGGAGCCAAAAGAACTATCAAAGTTTGGAATGTTTGTTTGGATATTTTTTCTACTCAAGTAAGCTCATTTACGAGTATCATCATCTGAGCAATCGCTGTATTAAATCCGAATCTCCTACTTACATCTTCATCTACTTTTTTGATTGTTTGATGCAATGTCATCAATATTTTTTTGTCATCTTGATAGTTTTCATCTACTTTTGGATACAAATTACAAACTCTATCCAAAAACTTTTTTACTCATTTTACTCAGTTTGTATTCCAGCTTACTGCTTGGTCAAAAGGTCACATAAACATCTCATAAACTCTCAATGTATCAGCTCAATATTCATTTACGATATCGTCTGGATTTACTACATTTCCTCGTCTCTTGGACATCTTACGACCATCTTCAGCCATAATCAATCATACTGATTGATAACTTTCAAATGGTTCTTGTACTGATGTAATTCCCATATCATACAAGAACATATTTCGGAATCTTGCATAAATCATATGTCTATTGATATGTTCAGCTCATCATACGTACATATTTACTGGATGCCAAAACTTCTCTTTTTCTGGAGCAACAAGTTGCTTATCATTGTGGGGATCCATATATCTAATCCAATACCAACTTGATCATGCCCATCCTGGCATTGTATTTGATTCTCTTTTTGCATCAGCTCCACAATGTGGACATTTTACATTCATCCATTCGTGAATATTTGCAAGTGGTCATTCCTCTGTACCAGTTGGTTCATAGTTTTCTACATCAGGCAAAGTCAAAGGCAAATCATCTTCAGTCAATGGTACGATTCCACAATTTGGACAGTGGATCATTGGGATTGGCTCTCACCAATATCTTTGACGAGAAAATACTCGATCTTGAAGTCTATAATTTACTTTCTTTCATCCAATTCATCTCTCAGCCAACCATTCTTGCATCTTTGCAATAGCTTGATCTGAAGTTAGACCACTAAATTCTCATGAATTAAATACAATTCATTTTTCTGTATATGCTATATTTTCTCATGCGATGTGTTTCTCTAATGTATCCAACAATACTAATAATACTGCTTTTGAACTAACTCATTCTGCTCATTCTGGCATAGATTTTACATATTTTTTCAAATCTTCTATACTAATTTTTACTACAGGATAATCTTTTTCACCTTTATCTAAGTGTTTTTCTTGTTGAGCATCAGAATTTAATTTAAATAAGAAAAATTTTGCATTATTTTCTCTATAAAAATCATGACATGGATAATACAATTGAGCACAGTAAAGTTCTGCATCAAAAGAGAAATCAGTATATCATGTCTCTTCTTTTACCTCTCTCATTGCTCATTGCAACATTGTCTCTAAGTCCAATATTCATCATCCAGGAATCTTGTACCTTCAATTTTCATCTCCTGTATCAAGCATCAATACAGTCTTAGTCTTTTCATCGTAAACCAAACCATATCATCATTGTTTTGCAATAATTCATCCTTTCTGTACTGTCGTATTTGTCTTTTCTTCGTAAACAGTTTCATCTCATAATTCAAGATGTTCTGGTTTCTTTCAAAATCTATTTCCGATTACAAAATCGATTGGAATATTATATTTCACTGCAAAATCATAATCCCTTTCATCATGAGCCGGTACAGCCATTACGACTCATGTACCATATCAGGCAAGTACATAATCTCAAATATAAATTGGGATTTTCTTTCCATTAAATGGATTAATTGCATATGATCATGTAAATTGTCATGTCTTTTCTTTTTGAAGTCATGTCCTTTCAAGCTGAGTTTTATGCTTTGCTTGATCTACATAAGCATCTACAGCAGCTCTATATTCGGCTGTAGTAATCCTATCTACCAATTCATGTTCTGGTGCCATTACTACGAAAGACATTCCAAATACTGTATCTACTCTAGTAGTATACACACTGATATTCATATCAAATCAATCTAACTCCATATCAAATTCTGTTCATTCAGAGCGTCCAATCCAGTTTCTTTGTTGGTCTTTTACACTGTCTGCCCATCCTGGTAAGTTATCCAATCATTTCAAAAGTCTATCTGCATATTTTGTGATTCTAATTACTCGCTGCTTCATTGGCTTTTGTTCTACCATACTTCCACATCTTTCACACGTTCCATCAGCCTCCAAATCTTCATTTGAAAGTCCAGTTTTACAGTTTGGACACCGATTGATTGGCTTGTAATCCATATAACATAATCTCTGACTATTTATGAATTCTTCTTTTGTCATTGTATCTGGGACCTTGATTTCTCAGTTGTGAATTTTATCTTTTAATACTGAAATATCATAAGCTTTTTGATCTTTTTCATCAAAATAACTATTGTACATTTTCAAAAAAGTTGCTTGTGTCCACTTGAAATAGTTTGGATCAGCTGTATTTACTTCTCTATCTCGATCATAAGTACAACCAAACATGGCAAGCTGTCTTTTGTATGTAGCGATATTGTCAGCAGCTGCTTTTTGAGGCTTCATCTTGTGAGCTATAGCATATTGCTCTGTACCAACTCAAAAAGTGTCAAATCCCATTGGATGCAAAACTTTTTCTCACAAAAGCATATGCTTACGAGCAATTACATCTGTTGCAATATATCATTTTGGATGTCAAACATGTAATCCAGCTCCACTAGGATATGGAAACATATCCAAAATATAAAAACTTTGTTTTTCTGGATCTTCTACAACTTTGTAAGTTCCAGCCTCTTCTCGCCTTTTTTGCCATTTCTTTCCTATCTCACAAAAATCCATTGTAATTAAAGTATTAATAATAAAAACGGATAATTATTTACTTTTAAACAATAAAAAGAGAAAAACAAGAAAATTTCAAAAAAAACAAAAGCCACCTAAATAATTAGGTGACCCAAATTGTTCACATGTGTGTTGCGGCCCAATTAGCCAAAGGCGAACGTTCACCTCTAGTTAAAGGAATCTGAGCAGCAAAATTGCAGTCTCTAAATGCTTGAATAGTGACACTCAAACCGTTGTTTGACCTATCAAGATACCTTGCATCAATCTGTGAGGTGTCACCAATAAGGACAATTTTTGAAGATTCATGCATCCTAGTGATGAAAGTCAAAGCCTCAATACGATTAAGATTTTGAGCTTCATCAACAATAAGTATCGTATTAGTAAACGAACGCCCCCTAATATAAGGCAATGGTTCAATATCAATATTTTCACGAGCCCTAGAAATATCCGTTATACCGACATTGTTTTTTTCCACCATTTCCAGAAAATCTAGTTGGTCATAAAAACTCTGCATATAAGGATCTACTTTTTCTTTTGCATCACCTGGAAGAAAACCAAGCTCATTTTCAGACACACCAACAATCGGCTTAGATAACAAAATTTTGCTATATTGTTTCAATTGTTGTATTGCTGCAGCAATCGCTAGCATAGTCTTTCCTGTACCAGCTGGACCAGACAAGGTTACAAGCTTTATATCAGGATTTAACAATGCAAACATTGCAAATTCTTGTTCATCACTACGCGTACAAAGCGTTTTGTAAATTTTCTTGTAAGAATCAGGAATTGAGTGAAGACAACCTTGATCATAATACGAGAGATGATTTGTAGTAGAGTCAGTACTCTCAATCCTGAAAAACTCATAAGGATAAGGAGTGGGTGCACTTTCACGTAAACATTCCGTTACATTACTATAATCCAACCCCTCTGGCTGATAGATTTGGGAAGCCAATGCGTCCGATAAATTAATGTTTTCAATGCCAGAATACATCGAATTAATATCGACAGCATCATGACGATAGCTTTCGGCTTTCAAACCCAAAGCTGCAGCTTTTGCTCTAAGATTTATATCATTAGAGAGAAAAACTACATCTACAGGTTTTTTTTCTTTCTGACCTTTCTTTTTCTTTGCCTCACGGCAAAGTTTATCCTTCAAAAAGAGTGCCGCCGAAACCATACGATGATCAGCACAATCCCGCCCATATAGTTTCTTTACCTCAGGATGTAAATCCCGGACAATAAAGAATGAAAGACTTCCCTTACCTTTCCCAAGAGATATACCAGGAAATTTAAATACGCCTTCTTGATGAATAAACGAATCAAGATTTACTGATACTTTTCTAGCCATTGAAGCTACTCCTGGTTTATTTTTTAAACCATCAAGTTCCTCAATTATTGGCATGGGAATGACAACATCATGCTCCTCCATACTTTCATAAGCCAAAGGATCATGAATCAAAACACTTGTGTCGAACACAAATACTGTCCGAGGTCTTTTTTGTTTTTTTTGTTTTTTAGTAGTCATAAGTCATTAAATTTGGTTTATAATCAGTTTTATTTGTTTTCTATTAAACTATAAATAGTAAAAAGACTATAATAAAGAAAACAAAAAAGTCAAGAATAAAAAATTAAAAAAATGAATAACAGTACCAACCATTATTCATTTTTAATTATTAATTTTTAATTATTTTAAGGTCTGATTCTATTGTGATATCTTGGGAATGGAATAGCTTCACGTATGTGTTGTAATCCACAGATCCACATTACTAATCTCTCCAATCCATAACCGAATCCAGATGTCGTAACTCATCCATATTTTCTGATATCCAAGTACCATTCGTAATCCTCCAATTTATATCCATGATCCAAAATTCTCTTTTTCAATGTCTCATAATCTCCAATTCTTTCCGATCATCATATAATTTCTCCATATCACTCTGGAGCTAAAAGATCTGCACATTTTGCTGTACCAGGATGCTTTGGATCCTCAGGCATATAAAATGCTTTTATTTCCAATGGGAAATTTGTCACAAATACTGGTTGCTCATATTTATTCATAAGTAATGTCTCATCATCTGCTCATAAATCATCTCATTCTTTGATATCTGATCACATTGCTTGTAATTCTTTTACTACTTCAGCATGGGTTTTGCGAATAAATGGCTTTTGAATTTTTTCTAATTTTGAAATATCTCTACCAATTATTTCTAATTCAGCTCTCTTGTTTTTCAAAACTCTCTGAACAATATAATAAATCAAATCTTCTTGGTATTTCATATTTCACTCATTGTCTGTGAATGCTTCTTCTGCATCCATCATCCAAAGTTCATTTAGATGTCTCCTTGTTTTACTTCTTTCAGCTCTAAATACTGGTCAGAAATCGTATACATTTCTGTGTGCAGCGATAGCTGCTTCAATATACATCTGTCATGTTTGATTTAAATACATAGTTTCTCAGTTTGTATGAGTAGTCTCGTAAAGTGAGGTACTATCTTCAGCACAAGTAGATGTAAATATTGGAGAATCTATTTTTGTGAAATCATTTTCTTGCATCCAATCATATGTAGCGTGGATTACTTCATCTCTAACTCTCTGTATTGCCCATTGAGATTTTGATCTCAAATACAAATGCCTATTGTCGAATAGAAACTCTACTCCATGATCTTTTTGTCCAAGTGGATAGTCCTTTGCCAAACTGATTACCTCAAAATCTTCTGTCTGGATTTCGTATTCATCTTTTTTTGGATGTTTACTTACAGTACCAGAAATCTTTATTGAAGACTCAATTCCACAATTTTTTAATTCATTAAATTTTTTTTCTCATATATTTTTTTCTTCAGCGATACATTGGATATAACCTGTTCCATCTCTAAATTCTACGAAACCAATCTTTCCAGAAAATCTGATATGTACTATCCAACCTGCTAAATTTACTTTTTTTCATACATAATCAGCATTAATTTTTTTTATCAAATCCATTTTGATTTTCACAAAAAATAAATATTAACTTTATAATTATCAATATTAAAAGAAATTTCAAATAAATTTTTTCACTAAGTAGATATGATTATCTAAAAGCACCCCAAAAGCACAACAATAAATATTGACAATATATTGATTTTGTATATAATATATAATTGTTTATATTAAAAATATTTTTATGGCAATAAATAAATGACTCATATTCGCAGGAGCTTTAGCTATTTCATGAATTTGAATAGATAACATACATGCTCAAGCAAATAATAACGATATATTACAACAAATAGGAACTCAAACAAGTAAAACAAATGAACAAACCTATGATACATTAAATTTTCCAATTGAAAATACAGAAAGAAAAACAATAATAGTAGAAAATGAAGAAAATTTACCTGAACAAATAGAAAGCCATAAAGATTTTATAACAACACGTATTGATAAAATATTTAAAATTTATTGAAAAGAAAAAGCATTAGAATTGATAAACCAACATATGTTAATTGAAATCAATAAATTCAGAGAAGAAAATTGAAAACCACCACTAAAATTAGATTTAGAATTACAAGAACTTTCACAAGAACGAGCAGAAAAATTATACAATGAAAACTCATGCGACCATTGAATATGAAATGATAGCTTAAAAACAAGAATTGCTCAAAAGAAAATAAAATGAATTATCGGTGGATGAGAAAACTTATGCCAATGATTTTATACAATAAGAGATATATCAGAGTCTTTCGAAACATCAGAAACAGGACACAAAGACCTATATCTAAAAGATGGATGTAATTTTTGTTGAATAGGTATAAAATGTTCTATTTTTTATTGAGATAACGATAAAACAGGGGATACAACATATATATGAAATCGTAAATATCGTAAAAGTAATGAAATATTTAAATGTAATTGTTGTATTACAATAGTTCAAAAAGAAGAAATAAATCAAGAAGAAACACCTGAAAAAGAAGAATAATCTTTTAGTCCTTCTTGAGTCCTTGCAAACCACAAGGTTTCTTTTTCACCAAGAAAATATAGGCATTAACTCAGAAAAAAATCAATGCCATCATAAGAAAAATTATGATTTTATTTAATCTATTTCATTCTTGCATAAGCATAAGTATCATCATTACTAGCGACCGAATCCGTACAAAAGCTCTCACCTCTCATCTACTTCGACCAAGTCACATTAACCTATGATGTATATGTGTATAATCTCATTTCATAGGATTTTTTTTCAAAATGAAAATCCTGTATAACCCAACCCGAATTGCATCAAAAATTACTAAAGATAAAGCCACAACCAATGTTCATATTTTTGCTCATCAAACTACAGATAAATATGCTAATGCAAATCCGAAAAACATTATTCACACATCTCTCAAAAGTCCAAACGGTTTAAATTCAACCACTGTGGAAATCAAAGCGACAAAAAACAATATCAAAGATAAATTCGATACCAAAACAAGTGTGTCCCAATTTATAAAAGTAGTGTATATTCTCATTACCACAAATTTGATTAACAAAAATATAGTCAAAAATCATATTGCAGAAACTCCACTTGCTTGTCAATTTATTCCATCAATCCAATTAATTGCATTTATACAAAGCATAGACCAAATTACGAAAAAAATGACAAAAACAAATTGTGGAATCTTCCAAACAAAATCAAAGAAAGCTAACTCCTGTCATGCTCAAATATCTCCAATATACACAGCCAATATTGCTCATCAAATATGAGCCAAAAGCCTCACAATTTGCGGTACTCTAAACTTTACTTTTCACATATAACCCAATTCTTCCACAAATTCTACCAAAATAATTGGTAATGTTCATGCCATCAATCACACAAAAACTTTTGTCGAAAATATATCTGGGAAAAAAATCATAATCACTAAACAAAAACTCAAATAAGCAAAAATTCCCATCAATGTTGGTACTGGTCATCTCACTCATTTCAAATCTGCTCCTGGCCTATCCAAGACATTTCATTTTTTAAATACGAATCGACCAATAGCAAAAACTAATGCGATAAACAAAAAGGAAACTATATATTTCAATATCATCCTGAGCGTAGCGAAGGATATAAAAATTTATATATTATGAATACTCAATCAAAAAATCTTTTCAAGACTATTTCAACTTCCTGAATTCTTAATTCTTCATTCAATCTCTCGTTCCACGAATTAATGCTCAAACCAAAATCTTCCAATTTTTCACCGGAGCAAATATAAGTATTTTTCAAATTAATCGTAATGGTTGAGCCCAAAATCCCAACAAATAGAATTGAAATTTTTGAATTTTTGTGGCATTTTTCTTGATAAATCGCATCCTGTGTCTAGCCTTACGATAGCATTGAAACTCAGAACCAATCCACGCATTTTCAAGCAACGTTTTATCCCTCTCCATATGATAAATTTCCAATTCACTTGATATAAAAATTGGATATCATGCTTTATGAATTCTATATGTAAAATCTAAATCTTCATAAACAAAATCAAATTTTTCATCAAATAAAATTTCTTGGAATATTTTTGTTGGACCAAATAATGAATTACCAGAAAACATTTGAACCTGAGCAAATTTTTCTCATCTAAAATGGAAAGAATGCGGCCTTGACGTCCAAAAATTATAATAATCAAATCATTCATTTTGAATCTGTCATGTCTGGCGAAACATCAATTTTGGAACAAGAACAAAATCTCATTTAAACTGTTTTTGTCATTCTGAACGAAGTGAAGAATCTTTTTTTTTAGATTCTTCGTTTCATTTCATTTCACTCAGAATGACATCATATATTTTAAAACTTTTTTCCAAGTAATCTGGAGTTAATATTTCGTCATCATCGAAAAGATTTAAAAATTCTGTATCAGCCAATTTAATTCCATAATTTCTGACATAACTCACTCATTTTTGTGGGATAAAATCTGAATTTATATTCGATATAAAATCAATCCTATTTTTGATATTTTTTAATCATTCCAAAGATTGCTTTTTCAAATCATCAAATTCATTTTTCGTGAGTTTTGAATCAATCAATATTATTACTTTGAAATCTTGAAAAGTTTGCTGATCCAAAGATCAAAGCAATCATTTGATATTTTGTATATTTGGTCTTGTAGGAAATGCTACCGTAAGTTTATTTTTCATTGTTTTTTATAGAAAAAATAATATACAGTATTTTATTATTGAAAATTTATTATTTTTCAACCAACTTTCATGCAAAAATTCATCAGACAATTCCTAAAGTATTTTTTCATATTAATTGCCGCTTACCATGTCATAGTGACAATATTAGTATACTGAAACAATGTAATATCACAAACAAATTTATCAATAATTAGAGACGCTATTTGGATTTGTTTTGTCATTTTGATAGTCATTTGGAATAGCGACTGAATAAAATGATACCGAAAAAAATGGAAAAAAGTTTGGTTATGGTTTTGAATTCTAATTGTATTTAGCTTATGAATTTCATACTTACTATGAACCACTCCAAATAACATGTTAATTTGAATAAAATATTGATTCTATTTCTTAATAATCTTCTTAACTGCAACATTTATATGATATACATGAATCAAAAAATTTGATATAAAAGATTTTTCACGAATACAATATCTATTGATGTGCATCTTATGAATTTGATTTATACGACAAATATTAAAAATAGTTAAACCAGATCTATTTATGACATTATGATATGGAAAATTAGATGATTTCTACTACTGAAACAATCCTCCAATCTACTATTTGACATGATATGAAGGTACTATGAGACGACAATGATTATTTGCATGACCAAATAATTATGGATATTTCTTAGTAGCATTTTTACCTTTGGTTTTATTATTGTGGTGATGAACACGCCAAGACTTGAAATTATTCATAAAAAACCCAAGTAAAAATCTCAATTTTATACTCTCAATATTGTGGCTTGTTGCAATAGCTATGACATTATCCAGATCTGCAATATTATGAGCAGTTGTGGTATTAGCATTTTTATCCAAAAATTGGATCAAAGAACACAAAAAAACATCAATTTGAATACTTTGTATAATAATCGCATGAATTGTTTGATTAAGTTTTTTAAAACCAGAATCTACAATAGGACATTTCAAAGCAAATTTTGCATACATCTGAGAAATAATTAACAATTCACTTTGACATTGACTTTGAACATCTTGACCAGCAATACATCATGAATGAACAATGTTACCGGAAAATTATTTCATGCAAATAATGTTAGATGTTTGAACTGTTTGATTTATTTTATGGTGTATTGTCGTATTCCAAATACTCATAATATTTAAAACCATAGAAAATGATTTTCAAAAAAGAAAATACAGCGATGAAGATTCTGCTGTATTTCTACAATGGAAAAGATTACTATTATGACGAATTGCACTTTTAATTATGTGACTATTCTTACATGTATTTGAAGATAGTATGGTAAATTACCTTTTCTTCTGTATATTTGGTCTATTATCTGGATATTTGAGCAAACTTTATGAGTCAAAAAACACTATACAAATAAAGGAAATATTTAAGCATTAGCCTTTTTATAAGCCTTAATAAGTTTTTCTACAACTGTCTTTATAATATCTTTTTTCTTTGAAATTTGCTCAGTAAGGAAAGATGTCCTTCCTGTATCTATACCAGACAGTATTCTAAACTCTTTTAATGTTAAGATTTTTTTTCAATATTTTGATTGCCAAAAAATATTCCAATTAAATTCACTTTTTTCTGTCATAATAGACAAAATACAACAAATATACTCATCTCGTAAATCCTCTTTATCACGATTATCTATCATTCGATAAATTTTTTTCAATAATTCATCAGCTGACAATTCCTTCAAATCTAGAGAAGCTTGTACATTTACTTGTAGCTTTGTAATTCATCTTTTTGTCTCCTCTAATACAGACATTAATTCTGAATAACCATTTTTACTCATCAATTGCTTTTTGCTCATTTTTATTTATTTAAACAATCTAAAATTAAATTTGTTTTTAATTGTATATCTTTTTTTTGTTTTTCCTTTTCAGTTAATATAGGATCTATTTTGGTCATCATATGACGATTTGATCAATCATCTCCCATAGTAATAGTTTTTCATAACAAATTAGAATCACTTTGATATTGTTCTATCTCTATATTTACATCTCCAATTTTTTCAGCATTTTGTCTAATAGCCTGATCTCTTGCTAAATCAATCAGTACATCACTATTCATTATAAAAAAATCAAATTCTTCTCCAGAAAATTGTAAAAATTCAACAGCATTTTCAGATCAAAGAGTTTCACCTTTTTTATTAATTCATTCGTCTGCTTTATATCACAATCTTCTATTAATCTCTCTATACATACTTTCCGTACTAATACTTCTTTGTAATATACATAAAGATAACAAAACTTTATTAGCATTCAATTGAAAACCTCAAGATTCATTTATTTTTACTAACAAACTATCAATAAAAACATCTAAATCTTCTGGCCAAGAATAATTATTCTCTACAGATATATCACACCAATTTTCCGCATGTTTTGCTTTATCCAAACTCTCTTCCATACATTTTCTTACATTATCTACATAACCATGAAATTCTAATAATTTAGGTTTAAGTATTCTATCATTAAGAGTCTCAAAAATCTCCATAAAAGGTTTTGTATTATTACTTGATAATTCTATATCTCCTCATTGTAAAAATTGTAAATTCTTCATAAAATCAGGAAGATTTTCTATATTTCAATTTGTTACTGTTATTTTTGGTGCACTTACTAAAACACTTCCACTATTTCAATTATCTATATTATTTCAATCATTATTATTTTTATTATTTAATTGTTCTAAATAATCTCAAATATTTTTTAGATTTGATAGAGTAATTATAGTATCTCCATTTCATTCACCAGAAAATCTAAATGCTATTGTTCCATTTTCCTCTATAACCTTTACATTTTTTCAATCTTCAAAAGATTTATCAAATCAATTTATTTTCTTTTCTGGTATTCATCACACAGCTTCAACTGTTTCTTTAATCATACCACCAAAAGAACGATCTATTTCTTCATGAAAATCATTTGGATAATTACGGAAGAAACTCCAATATTCATTAGTTTTTCTTTTTATAGATTCTACAGTTTGTTTTAATTGTCATTCTGGCGTATTTTCTGGTATATTCTTTGATACTTCCTTAGATTCTTTATTTTTTGATACTTCCTTAGATTCTTTATTTTCTACCTGACCAGGATATTCTGCAAAAAACATGTATCTAAATTAAAATATAAAATTCACACAATAATTATACACAATACCAATAATTTAGTCAAAAAATCATGAACATTTAAAAAAAATTAATAGACATTTTTAATTTTTTATATCATATCATATATAATTTACTATCTAATTACTTTTTGTCAAATGTTTTTTCTTTCTAAAGACTACTTTTTATTGCTTTACAAACACAAATTACTAATTTTAAATAGTTTATTGAAAACTTTTTATTTTACTTATATTTTTATTATGGCTGTAAAGAAAACAACTTCAAAAAAAGCTACAAGTACTGTAGCAAAAAAACCAGCAACAAAGAGTGTAGTTACACCTATAGAATCTTCTGTAAAAAAAGATTCTATAATGAACAAAGCTACTGTTGAAACAAAAAAAACTGACAGATGCGAATGTAATGAAAAATGCAACTGTAGTCAAACTCATGGATTAATATTAAAGATTATTATCTTGATATTATTGATCCTAAATATTGTAATTTCTTGCTTCTTCTTGTGCAAAAAAAGTGCATACTCTTTAGAAGTTCTTAAATTAGGTTGAAAAGAGAATATGGAAAATGTTGTAAATAATTTGTACAAAAATCAAAATTACATAAATGCTCAAAAAGAAGAAATAAATGCTTACTTAGAACAGTTGTGAGTAAACTAATTTTATATTATAAAAAATTATCAAAATGTGATGTAAATGCTGAAAAAAAACATGGTTTTATTGCATTGCAATAATATTATTGATAGTATTACTACTTGTTAATACTAAATTATGAATGTCTGCTCGAAATCTTGAAATAACAAAAGCATGATGAAAAGAAAACTGGGAACTATTGAAAAAAATTTATACAAATGAGGATTATATAAGCCAACAAACTCAGGCTATTGAAAGTACTATACAACAATTTCAAAATTATACATATGAAGATAACACAACAGAAAACAACGACGAAACAACAAATCAAAATCAAGATGTTAGTACTGTAGTTGAAGAACTTTTGACAACAGCTCCTGTAAGAGGAAATAAAGATGCAAGATTCACTATCATTGAATATACTGAATTGTTGTGTCCATACTGCCAAAGACACTCTACAAACAAAACTATTGAAACTGTAATGGAAAAATTTCCTGGAGAAGTTAACTCAATTTCAAGACACTATATAATCCACGGACAAACAGCTCTTGAACTATCTGCCGCAATGGAATGTGTTGCTGAATTAAAACCTGAAGTTTATTATAATGTATTTGAAAAAGCATTTGAAGCATATCCAGTAGATATGGATACATTGAAAAATGTAGCTACAGAATTAGGAGTGGATTCAAATAATTTAAATACATGTATAGATGAAGGTAGATATCTTCAATCAGTTCAAGATATGATGAATCAATGATACACAGTATTTGGTGTTACATGAACACCAGGAAATATAATATACGATAGAGAAACTTGAAAATACCAAGCACTTCCTGGAGCATATCCTGCTGAAAACTTCATAGAAATAATTGAAAAAATGAAAGGATAATAATATTTTTGTATAAAAAAAGAGGGTCAAAAGCCCTCTTTTTTATATTATCAAAAAATATATTGAAAAAAATATTAAAATTTGTAAAAAATTTTTATGACAATAATTTTATATTTTTATCAAACACGATATGAATCTCGAAATATTTATATATTCTGCTTACGAAGAAATGACATATTCTGAACTAAAAAATATAAACACAGAAATATTCCATAATGATAAAAAAATTCAAGAAATACAAACATTGTTTGAAAAAAACCAAATAAAAGCAACTATTATGTGACAAGAAAACTATCACACCAAACTACATTCTATTTTATGAACACCATATATCATACATTACTTAGGAGATATTACGCTTTTAGACAAAAAAATTTTAGGTATTGTGTGACCACGTAAGCCAAGTCAATATTCCTTCAAAATACTAGAAAATATGTTTCATTATGCTCAAAATTATGAATTAGTCACAATATCTGGTATGGCAGAATGAGTTGATCAATTATGTCATTCGTTTTCAGTAAAATACAATATACCAACCATTGCTGTGCTTTGATGAGGTATTTTACATTTTTTAAAATGACCAAACCGTTATATTATAGACACTATAGTTCAAAATTGATGACTTGTATTATCAGAATACAAAATAAATTTCAAACCAACAAAATACAGTTTTCCACAAAGAAATCGCATCATATCTGGTTTATCAGATATGTTATTTTTACCAGAAGCATGAGAAAAATCATGAAGCCTCATTACTGCCGATTTTGCATGCCAACAAAATAAACCAATTTATGTCACACCAAATGATATTTTTAGCAACACAAGTCGTGGAGTACACCAATTAATATCAGACAAAAAAGCAAATATTATAGTAGATTTTGAAAAATTTTTCCAAGAAAATTTCCCAAAAAAATCAAAATTAGTACAACAAGCCTTGATAAATTTATCACCAGAAGAAAAAATAATCATAGATACATTACACCAAAAATGAGAACTAGATTTAGCAAATCTGATACAACAAACAAATATTGATGCAACAAATCTCATAAACCATCTTACAATGCTTGAAATAAACCAATACATTTATCAAAATTCTCCTTGAATATACAGCACAATATCATAAAACAAAATATATTATCAAAAAATAATAAATCATGGATTTTGAAATCATTTATACTAACAATAAAAACTGATATGCAAAAATTAAAAACGGAAAACTCATCATAGAAATTCCGTTCTATTTAAAATTTAATGAAAAATTCAAAAACAGTTTAATTGAAAAATGAAAAATACTGTTACAAAAGCATCAAAAAAAACCACAGATACAAACAATTAATGAAAATTCTGTATTAATATTTTGAGAATGTGTAGATAAACAAGAACTAAAAAAAGATCTAAATAAAGAATTGAAAAATATTTTAATCGAATATATCACACCATTAGTACAAGAATATTCTGAAAAACTATGATATCAATACAAATCCATACGCATATGAAAAGCAAAAACCAAACGATGATCTTGTAGTCATGACCAAAAATTAATGTTTAATATAAATTTAATACACCTACCAACTAAATATACAAGATATGTCGTTGTACACGAAGTCTGCCACTTAAAGCATAAAAACCATTCCGAAAAATTTTGGAACGAAGTAGAAAAATTTTTACCAGACTACAAACAAACCAAAAAAGAATTGAGAAATACAATCATTAATGATTAAAAAAACATATTTTTAATAAAAAATGTCAAATAAAAATATTTATCCATACTGATTTTCTCAATTATAAACTAGCATCTCAAATAAGTAATAAATATAAATTTTTGCTTGAAATTGATAAAATAAATATTATATTGTATGTTGTAAAGATGAACTCTTTACACAAAGTTAGTAAGTTTAAATACCACAATCAAACGAACTAACAAAACGTAGGGTGAAAAATAACTGGAAACAGTTATTTTTCTTTTGTTAATTTTTTTAAAAAAATATTGACTTTTTTATGTATTTTGATACAATATATATTTGTATTAATGAACAAATAATTAACCTTTAATGCCGGGGACAGGGAGGGAAACCAACTGAACAAAAAAACAAAATGATTAATCCTTTTAGAAATTTCGGTACACACAATGGCGTACAACACCCTGATGAAGTAGCTTCATATGTTGTTGCGTGGAAACTTTATGGTAAACCTGAAAGTTTCATACGCATATCTGCAAAGGATGACGCCGCTTTGAAAAAAGCCATCAACGACGGCTATACACTTGTAGATGTTGGCTATGGAGCGTTTGATCATCACCAGCCTTCGGCAGCAGAGAATACTTATGAAAACGGTGTGATTAAGTCCGCCGTTGGACTAGTATTACAACAAGCCGTCAATGATAGTCTCTTGACGGAATATGAACTAAAGTACCTGTTAGAGCATGGCTTCTATGCTCTCCAGGCTGCTGACAATGGCCAAGACTTCAATGGCAATGTTAGCCCCTTTGAATACGTGAAATGGCTGAATAGCTCCAATCCCAGCAACGACGAGGATCAAATGCGTCAATTCAACATTGCCGTTGAAATGGGCATTAAGATCTTCGATTCTATGCTGGAATCGGCGAGACGCGCTTTTCCGGACCATAAGATTTTTGTGGATGCTGCTACCAAAATGAAATACGGTATCGTGGATCTTCCACATTACATGTCAACGACAGTGGAAGAGGCTCAAAGCTACAATGCCGACAACCCTGACAATCCAATTTGGTTCTTCACGTTCCAGGGTACAGATGGCAACTACAGGATCCAAGCTGTCAACAAAACCGGCAGCTTTGCATTGGAACATGAACTGGCTTTTAAGGGCTTACGAGGTAAGGATTTGTGCGACAAAGCTCAGATCCCGGATGGCATCTTCGTTCACAAGAATGGTTTTATTGCCGGGGCAGAATCTTTGGAATCTTGCCACAAGCTTGGAGTTCTGTCCCAAAAGCAGTCCCAGCAGTGAATTTCACTAAATCTTTTAGAACCGTCCGAGAGGACGGTTCTATTTCGAAATAACAAAAATTTATATATAATACTATTTGTTAAACTAGTTTATGCCAAATATTTCGAATAATTTTTCACAAATTTTTTGAGCAACCTCAATTTTTGATTGATATCTTGAAATATTCGTTGGCAATTCAATCTGCTGCGAATAGGTGTTGTCTTTCGTTTGTATTGAAAAATATACTTCACCAGGTACACTATCTTTATTATTAGGATCCACATTTCAAAAAGAACCTGTAATTCAAACACCAATATCAGCTTGATATGCTTCTCTACAAGCTTTGGCCATAGCATCTGCTGTTTGAGTAGAATAAACTCCATATGTTTCAATACACTCTGATGGTACTCATTGCTTTATTTTCGCTTCGTTTGAATATGTGACAAAAGCTCATTTCATAATAGCAGAAGCCCCTTGTGTATCAGTAATAAGACTAGCAATCTGTCCGCTTGTAGCACTCTCCATTGTACTGATAGTTATATTGTTTTTTATGAGAAACTCTGTCAAAGTTTTATAATTCTTTCTTACTTCTCATTCTTGTACCAAATCTAATCCCATTGTGAAATATTATCATAAATAAATAAAACACCCCACAAGGAGGTGCTTATTATATCTAATCATTATGAATTCTGACTACTGTACATTTCTTACTTTCTACATCATCTTTTACTTTCTTGTACTTTACTTCATACTCCATTTTTCCATCTTCATACTTTACAGTCACCTTATCATTTGGTCTAATTTTTACATTTGCTGGAACTGGCTGTAATCATTCCGACTTAGATGGAGAATCTATATCCTTTTTATCTCAATCAATTTCAAATACCTCAAATCAATCCTCATCCTCAAATATCATCTCTCTATTGTCTACTTGTTGAGATTTTTTCTGTTTTGCCTCTTCAGCTTTTACAAGTTTAATCATTTCTCACAAATTTCCACTTACTTTTGATAATTTTTGAAGAAATTCTTTATCTCCAGCTTTTTGCTTTTCTACTATAAGTTTTACGGCTTCATCTTGTTGTTTGATTGCATCAAAATCAAGATTAAGAATATAAGATGTAGTATTTACCTTGTAAGTGTAAATAAGTGTCTGAAATTTTTCAAAAGACTCTTTCTTGTACACTATCAATGGATCTTGTTGTGCATATCCCATAAATCATACTTTGTCTCTCAAATATTGCATCTCATCAATATGAGCTACTCGAAGTTTATCCAAGTGAAATAATAAAACATCTCTAAATACATCATACAATCTATTTGTATCGAACTTTGCGAATCCAGATTCTAAACGTTCAAGTAATGTTTTATTTAATTCTTCTTCCAAATCATTTAATCATAAATCTTGTCGTTTATCAGCTGTCTCTTTGCTAAGTTTCAAATTAAATTCTTTCGTAAATGTCTCTAAGAACTCCAAAGAATTTTGCTTCAAATTTTTAGCTTCTTCTATCTTTACACTCAACAACATTGAGACAATATTTTTCAAATCATGCTTTGTATCTTCTACAAATTTGATTTTTTTCTCTTCATCAAGCTCACTTTCAATTATTTCATCCCTTTTAGCATAAATTTGATGCCTTTGTTTATCAATCACACTATCATAATCAAACAAATGTTTTCTAGTACTAAAGTTCCATGCTTCAATTTGTTTCTGAGCTCTCTCAATAGAGTTTGTAAATTGTTTTTGAGTCAATTCTAGATTTTCCAAATCATCCTTCGACAATAGCATTGAAGCAATTCACATGATTTTTTCTCATCACATTTTCCTCATAATCAAATCATCCAATGCAACATAGAAGACTGATTTTCATGGATCTCATTGCCTTCCAGACCTTCATCTAAGCTGATTATCTATTCTCCTAGATTCATGTTTTTCTGTACCGATTACAAACAATCAATATTGCAAATCTTTTTCTATTGTAGGAACATTTAATCACTCTACATTACTGAAATAGAATTTTGCAAAAATATCTGTCTTTTCTTTTTTCTTTGAATTATATTTAATAACCAAATTAAATTTATCATTCTTTGCTACATTTAATCAAGCTTGTTTAATATCTTCATCTGTCATTCCAGAAATTCTTTTTATAGCTTCTACTGTAAATTCAAATTCTTTTGATGAATAAACATCCAATTTTATATTCCAACTTTTGATATTTTTAATTACTCGATTTATGTAGTTGTCTCCTAATCTGTCATTTAATCACTTTTCCAATTTGATGTCCGTTCACCTTCAGGCCATATTTGTAGAAACGATAACTGATTTGTATTTTCATCAGTTACTTACAATATGTGCTTCTTGTTCATGGAATTTAGCATTCAAAACATAATGATTGATTCCATCTTTTTCCAAAAGCTTACTCAAATATTCAGATGTAGCAATATTTGCAGTACCAATCAAAATTGGCTGTCCAATTTCATGGTAAAACTTCACTGTTTCTCTTACTGATTTCCATTTTGCATTTTGATTGAAATATACTTTATCTTGTTGATCTAATCTGATTACCTCTTTGTTTGTAGGTACTTCCAATACATCCAAATCATATATTGCATTAAATTCTTCTCACTCTGTGACAGCAGTACCTGTCATTCATCACATTTTTTTAAATTGTTTGAAAAAATTTTGATATGTGATAGTGGCCATTGTTTGAGATTCTCTCTTAATTTCTACTCATTCTTTTGCCTCAATAGCCTGGTGTAGTCATTCACTAAATCTCCTTCAAGGCATCGTCCTACCAGTATGTTCATCTACAATCAAAACTTCTCAATCTTTTACGATATATTCTTTGTCTTTTTCATATACGGCCTTTGCTCTCAGAGCATTTTCTATATGATGAATCTCATCAAAACCAAAATCTTTATACAGATTTTCTACTCACAACATCTGTTCCAATTTCTGAATTCCTTGTCCACTCAAAGCTACTGTTTTTGTCTTTTCATCAATATAATAATCTCCATCTTCTACATCACTTCATTTTTCTTCATCATTCATCAATTCGTAAAGTAGTCATTTACTTACTTTTTTCTTTCATGAACATGGTCTAAGTGTCTGTACAATCTTTGCGTAATATTGATATTTTTCTGTAGGTTCTTCTCTAGCTTCAGAAATAATCAAAGGTGTCCTAGCTTCATCAATCAAGATAGAATCGATCTCATCAATAATAGCAAAATTCAAAGGCCTCCATGTCAATACTCTTTGTCTCATAGACTTTACTAAATTGTCTCTCAAGTAATCAAATCCTAATTCACTATTTTCTACATATGTAATATCTTTTGCATATTCGTCTTTCCTATTTTGGATAGGAACTCACTTTACTACGCATCATACTGTAAGTCCAAGTCGAGTATAAAGATTTCACATCCAAGCAGCATCACGAGAAGCCAAGTAATCATTTACTGTGACTACATGTACTCATTTTCACTCCAAAGCATTTAAGTAAACTGGCAATGTAGCTACTAATGTTTTTCATTCTCATGTCTTCATTTCTGCAATTTTTCCTTGGTGTAAGATGATTCATCAAATTAACTGAACATCATATGGAATCATATCCCAAGACATTTTTTCTCATTTTACATCGTATGTATTTCCACACATCCTCTTACATGCTTGCTTTACTACAGCAAAAGCTTCTGGCAAAACACTATCCAAGCTTTCTCATTTATTTTGGATTCTATCTTTAAATTCTTCTGTCTTGGCTTTTAATTCGTCATCTGATAATTTATTAAAATCATCATAAAAATGGTTTATATCTCTCACAATTACCCTAAGTTTTGCAACTTCCTGTTCTGTATAATCTAAACCAAAGATTCTTTTTATTCGTTCTAACATATAAATTGCATTAATTATAAAAATAACTCACAAATTATACTTATATAAAAAATTTTGCATAAAGCAAACTATAAATCAAAAAAAGTTTTATAATTTTTGCAAAATAAAAATTTTTGATTAATATATAAATATATTTAGAACTTTGTACAATTATGCAAACAATAAATAAGACAATACTTGAAATAGATGATATAAAAAGCATAAAACCAAATTATGATGAAATTAAGGCTTTACCTAGAAACATTTGTGAATCTACAGAATGTATTATTTTTGATAAAGAATGAAGTACTTTACACGTAATTACCACAAACAAATATACAGAAGAAGTTAATAACCTTATTAAAAAAATTGAAACAAAGGGATTTTCTGCACAAATGTATTATACTTCCAAAGAATGATTTGCAGAAGCTATGAAACGATACGATGAATACGAAAAAATGGAAAATAAAATAAAACAAACAGCTGAAGAACAAAGAACAGCATCAGGAGTTTCTGCTATATGACAAATAAAACAACTATTTGAAAAAAGAAACTCTCTGGACACTTGAGAATTTATAATGAACATAATTAGGCTAGCTTTTCAAACAGGAGCATCTGATCTACATTTTCAATCACAACAAGAATATATACTCCTAAGAATTAGAATAGACTGAGTTCTACAAGAAATTTTAAGATTTACACATGGAGATTTTAAAAAATACTTACAAAAAATAAAATTTATTGCTGGTGTAAAAATGAATGTCGACTATATCCCTCAAGATTGAAGATTTTCTTTTGATGCCGTAAACAAACACTGAAAACAACAAAAAGTAGATGCCAGAGTAAATTTTATGCCTGGTATTGAAGAAGAAAGTACAGTAATTAGATTTTTAGACCCAAGTAAATGAATATCTACTTTTGAATGAATTTGATTCTGTGGAAAAAATTATGAAACATTAAAAAAATGAATCGAGCAAAACACATGAATAACTATTTTCACATGACCAACTTGATCTTGAAAAACCACAACACTATATACAATTTTAAATTACCTTAATGACTGAAGAAAGAAAATAATTACATTAGAAGATCCTATTGAATACGAATTAGATGGTATACAACAATCACAAATAAATTACAATAAATGATATGATTATGAAGAGTGATTAAGAGCAATTCTAAGGCATGACCCAGATATTATTTTAGTCTGAGAAACTAGAGACAAAGAAACAGCAGAAATTAGTATAAATGCAGCTCTAACTTGACATAAAGTATTTACTACATTACATACAAATTCAGCAATAGAAAGTATTTCTAGATTAATTAATATGTGAGTAAAACCATACATGATTGCACCATCATTAAATCTTGTTGTAGCTCAAAGATTAGTACGTAAATTATGTCCACATTGTTGTACAAAAAAATCAGGTAATTTTTCCGAAAAAGCAGAAATAGAAGAATCATTAAAACAGATTAAAGACGCAAACCCAAGTATTAATATAAATTTTGACTGATCTATTCCTGCTGCAGTTTGATGTAATGAATGCAATAACACAGGATATAAATGAAGATTTGCCATAATAGAAACTTTCGAAATTACAGATAATATTAAATCATTAATATCTGATGGAAGAAATGATATAGAAATTTACGCAAAAGCTAGAGAACAATGATTTCTAACATTAAAAGAAGATTGAATATTAAAAATGCTACAATGAATGACTACTTTGGATGAATTAAGGAGAATTTTATAAATAAATACTTGTTTATTTTTTATTAATAATTAATAATTAGGATGGTTGTTTACTCTTAATTATTTTTTTTGATATGAGATTGTATATCGATGAAGCAGGAAGATGACCATTAGCATGACCTATGCACATAGGGATAATTTTACCATTAAAAAAATTTGATAAAATTAGTTTTAAAGATAGTAAAAAACTGAGCGAAAAACAAAGAGAACAATTGTTTGAAAAGATTGAAAAGCTACAAACAGAGTGAAAAATAAAATTTGCAATTTGAAGTGTAAGTAACACGGAAATAGACAAACTTGGAATGACAAAAGCATTAAACCTAGCAATTAGAAGATGAATATCTGAAATTATTTGTTTATGAAATAAAAAAGGTATCACAAAAATAGAAATAGACAAACAACAAACCAAAAATAACGATGACATCGAACTAATAATCGATTGAAATAATAAATTTTGATTAGACAAAGATTTAGGTATAAAAGTTGAAACAGTAATAAAATGAGACGATAAAATTAAAGAAATTTCCATGGCATCAATACTGGCCAAAGTCAGCAGAGACAGAATTATGGAAAATGAAATGGACAAAAAATATCCAAAATATAATTTCAAAAAACATAAATGATATGGTACAAAAGAACACAGAGATGCAATTTTAAAATACGGCCCATGTAAAATCCATAGAAAATTATTTTTGAGAAAAATTTTGAAATAACAAAAAAAATTATTATAAACAACTAAATGTTTTAATAATTATTAAACTTTAAATGTGAAATAACCTAAAAATAGAATGAACAGCAAATATTGGTACAAAATGACAAATTGTAATCCCAAAACAAGTTAGAAATAAATTTAAATTAAGTACATGAGATGATTTGATAGTACTTTCTTGAAATTTTTGAATAATGCTAATAAAATCCACAGACTTAAAGGATATGATGGACAACTTCGAAGAATTAATTGACACTGAAAAAAAATTATAAAATTATTTTAAGTTATTTATTCATTTCTTTTAATTCTTTCCACAAATTTTCTTGTTCTTTACTCAATTTCTTTGGAAGTTTTACTTTTGGTACCACATATAAATCTCATCTCTTACTAAAAATTCATCCACTACCAAATCATTTTCAAACGATTTTTATTTTTTCATCCATTTGTGTTCATTTAGGAATTTTTACATTTATCTTTCCAGTTGGATGATTTATCTCATATTCTCATCCAAGAACTAGATCAAAAATTGATACATCTAAATTTACATAAATATCATCACCTTGCCTAGTATAATAAGGATTATCTTGTATTTCTATTTGTATATACAAATTTCCACTTGGCATACCATTTTTTCACTCATCTCATTTTCAGCTATATTTCAAAAATACATCATTTTTTATTCATGCTGGTATTTTTACTTCCAAAATTTCTTTAGTATCTTGTAATCATCAATCATCCAATTTTTTACCATCTTTGTAATATAAATTTCCACTTCATCCACAATTTGGACAAGTTGTTTGTGTTTGTACTACACCAAACGGTGATTGAACTTGTTTTGTTGTTCTTCATTTTCCAGCACAAACATCACAAGTCTTTTTTTCTGCTCATTCTACCACTTTTTTACGAGTATATGATATCTTTTTTGTCACTCATAAATATGCCTCATCAAAAGTAATAGTTATTTTCTTTCTTAAATCTTCACCATTCCTAACCGTATTTCCTCCTCATCAAAATCATCAAAAACCTCATCAAAAAATATTTCAAACAATATCTCACAAATCACCCAAATCTCAAAAATCAAATGTTGCTCAATTTGTTTGAAATCATCAAAAATTTCAAAATCAACCATTTCAACCAAATCAAGTAAATCATCATTTTCTAAAAGCATCATACTGTTGCCTTTTTTGTTTATCTCAAATAACTTGATAAGCTCAATTTATTTCCTGAAATTTCTCCTTACTTCATCCAGGTTTATCTGGATGATATTTTACAGCAGCTTTTCTAAATGCCTTTTTTATATCTTCATCACTAGCATCTTCTGCTACTCAAAGTATCTCATAGTAATTCTTTTTTGGATCAAAATCCATTTTCATAAAATATTAAAATAAAATAGCACCAAAAATAAAGCTGTGCTATTTTATTCAAAATTAAATAAAATGCAAATTATTTTAACATATTTTTACAACAAAACACTTCTCAATTTTACAAAAAAGTATCAATAATAAAAATATTTTCATCTCACTAATTTAAAAATTTATTTAGTTGATTCATAATAATTTTTTGCAGCATCTTCTTGAGCCTTCTTTTTATTTGTACCAAATCACTCTGAAACTTTTTTTCATCAAACTGTAAGATCTGATCTATATTTTGTCACATTTCATTTATTATCTTTTACTTCTTCAAAATCCACATACACCGGAGTCTGTTTTATATTATGCTGAACGTATTCTTGTACCATTGTTTTATAACTTTTAACTGGATTTTTATCTACCACATCATACATGGAATAGACATATTTTTTTACAAATTTTTCAGCTTCTTCATATCATAAATCTACAAAAATATATCAAATCAATGATTCTAGAGCATCAGATAAAATTGCATCTTTCTTCCTTCAGTGCATTTTTTCCTCTCATTTACTTATGAGAATCTGTTCATCCAATTTAATATTTCTAGCAACCATTGCTAAAGTCTCTTCTTTTACCAATGCTATCTTATACAAAGTCATTCCAGATTCCTCCATTTCTGGATGATCTTGAAATAGAAGTTTACAAATTACCGCTCACAATACTCCATCTCAAAGAAATTCTAATCTTTCATTATGATCTCAAATCTCTTTAAAATCTGCTGCAAAAGACTTATGAACAAACGCCTGCAAAAAAGCATGTTCGTCTTCCATTTTTTCTACTGAAATTCATAGAGACTTTGCATAATTCAATAGATTTTCTCTATCATTTATTACTTGTTGTGGTAACATTTTTTATTTCTCATAACTAAATGGTGTTTGCTTGATATAATCTATAAAATCATTTCAAATAAATAATTCTATATCATATCATAGATCTTGCTCTTCTTGAATTTCTTCTTCAGATAATACAAGTTCTTCTCATGCCAATTCTGGTGTCAAAATCTGTCATGTTTTGACTACTGTTACAGGAATCAACTTTTGTAAAATATTTACAGTATTCGAATAATCATCTCAATAAACCACAGCCGTTGTATATTCATATGGATCACTAGAATTTTCCGTTCCAACAATATTAAATCAATATTTTTTCATTTTTACAGCAACTTTCATTGCCCATCATGTTGGTGATTTTCCATTTTTTGAAGCATAAGATTTTTCAATAGCATTTCTAACTATTATTCTAGGATTTTCTACTAAATATCACTGATCATGTAGCACAAATGAAGCAAAATTTCTTATATAATCATAGAAAGATATATTTGATGGAGTTCAACCATTTGGTATCATTACAGATAATCCATTAAATGCATCTCTATTTCCATTATACAAAAAACATCACGCATCAGTAAGCTTGTATGAAGAATAAGTACAATATGTATTTAATCCAAATGAAATAATTTTTGGTGGATTAGAAGCGTATTTCACAGCTCATATCATTTCTTTAGAAGAAATATTAGTTACTACCATCCTTGTATATGTATCATACAACTCCCTCAATGTATCAATATTTGTAAGATTCTCTTTTTGAAGTACCTTTTCTACGATTGCTTTTATCAATTCTTGTTGTCTCTGTGACCTTGAAAAATCTGATGTAGTATGCCTTGATCTAGCATATTTTAAAGCCGTATCTCAATCCAATGTTTGAATTCATGCTGAAATATGAAACGTCTCATATCAAAGATGTTCGTCCGGGTACGTAGTATCATGAATTGTATATGGAACATTTATTTCTACTCATCATATTGTGTCCACTACTTCTTTAAATCATTGAAAATCTACAACAGCATAATACGGTATTTCCAATCACAACATTTCTTCCAACTTTCATCACAAAGCTTCAAATCATCATGTGATAGATTTTTCCTTATTGTATCCATATCAACGAGCAAATAATCAATTAATTTTTCATACGTATCATGTAGTTTTTACATATAAATCTCTAGGTATAGAAATCATTGTTATAGCTCATAGCTCTTGATTCCATGAAGCAACTATAATAGTATCAGACAAATATCATCATTGATGTCCATCTCATCAAACTCAAATAAGCAAAACATTTACATTTCAATATTCATCTTTTTGCATTTCTTCTCAAAACTTTTCACTAATTATATTTACTGTTGCTCTTCAAATTGATGGAAATTTTATTTTTTCGGCTTTAACCAAATAAACTCACAAACAAATTACAATACAAACACACACAACCACTAAAATATGTTTGAATATCGACCAAAATGTAATTTTTTTTGTAGTATTACTATAAGTATTTTCTCAAACTTTCTTAGTCTTAAAATCTTGTCACATTATAAAACAAACTAATAAATAAAATTTTTTATAGAAAACTCATCTCAAAGAATCTGATCTAACAATATATAGCTATCCGGTTCTTGTATTATAAGATTTAAATCTTCTCAATTATAATTTTCATAAAGACACCTTATGTTTATTTTCATTTCATTTTCAAGATTTGATCAGTAAAAAAATTCATGAAAAATAGTAAATATTCAATTAATATCGTATTTTTTTACATCATCCTTTTTACTCCTATAAATGTTTGTATTTATTTCCCAAATATTTTCAAAATTTTTTAAATTCAAAATAGTTAAATTTATATGCTTTTTATATAACTTAAAATTGACGTCAAAGACATTATCATCTATATACAATACAAAATTTCAAGATTTTTCATTTAATAATCAC
>Ga0310786_10001881_pt1 | contig 33263 bp, 20 predicted proteins | sample AusTroGonzalo_MG_FD_203881 | JGI IMG/M metagenome (GOLD analysis project Ga0310786, IMG submission 203881) | Bovine rumen microbial communities from tropical cattle in Woodstock, Queensland, Australia - Gonzalo_03 (v2) (version 2) | ecosystem: Host-associated > Mammals > Digestive system >... | reverse complement strand
TGGACGCGGTAGTCCGCGACGAAGCCACGCGACGCGGATCGGCCGCGAATGGCGCGGGAGGTCGCACGCTTCCGCCCGTAGGGAGGGATGAGGGCGAGACTTACGACCCCAGTGCCAAAACGTGCCATGCGCGGGCGATTTCGCCGCCGACAGCGGAACGGACCGCTTCAGGGCGTGCGCGGATTCGGCAGGACTCGCCCCCGACGGCGTATATGCATACGCCGAGCGGGGCGAAGGACGCCGAAGCCGCCAGCCCTGGAGCGGGAGTACCGTTGCGGCGAAATCGCCCGTACGCTGACAAGGCATCCAACACGGACACACCACACCTACACGCAAATGAAATCGCGCGGGAATCTGGAATGCTTCGGCCAAACAAGAAAAAAATTGGGGAACCTCCAATAATCTTGTCGGTTGCATTTTCCTGGCGAAAATAGTATCATACATATCAACAGGTCTGGACGAACTGGACCGAACAAAGAAAGGAACACAACACAATGAAGAAACTCATCGCCGTCGCCGCGCTTGCAGTTGCCGCATCCGGATGCGTCATGGTCGGGAAGACCAACGCCGCCGCTCCCATCATGCTCGATGTACAGAGCCCCGACACAAGCTTTGTTGACAACAGCGTAAAGCCCGAGAAGATGGGCTCCGCCACCGCCGAAGGCATTATCTGCTTCACCAAGGGAGACGCTTCCCTCAAGACGGCCATGGAAAATGGCGGCATCAAGAAGGTGCACCACGTGGACTACAAGGTGACGAGCATCTTCGGCATCATCGGTTCCTCGACGACGATCGTCTGGGGCGAATAAGCAGAAACCGTCTTTTCAAGACGATGCGCGGCGGGATGGAAAATTCCGCCGCGCCTGTTTTTTATGCCGCGGAATCTTCCGGAGGCTCCACGAGGGCGGGGAGAATCCACGCCGTCACTGCGGCGCACTCGACGCCGAACGGAAGATAGCCGCCAAATCCGATGAGCGGCATCTCCCATACCTGGAAGCGGTGCACCCACGGAACTGAATACACCCACTTCGCAAGTGCAAAGTAGTTCCACGTCTCCCAGCAAAAGCCGCACACGAGCGAGGCAAGCGCAAAGCGAATGAATAGCGACCAGTTCCCGCGCGAGAACGAATCAAGTACGCACGGCTCCTTCATGAGGAACTGCACGAGCAGAAAGACAGCCATCGGAGATATCCACAGAAATGGATATGCGTAGTCCGGGAAAAACACGATCCCAAGAAGGCCAATGGCCGCCAAAGCACCAAGAAACGCGCACCAATACGGCTTTCGAAGGTTCACCCGCGCCATGTCGGAATAAACCTCGTCCGCAAAGACGGGAAACGTATGGAGCCACGCCGCGACTGCGCACACGCCGGGCAGGACTGACGCAAAGCAAATCGTGGCGTAGAACGTGTATTCTGCCGCGCCAATGGTCGATATGCCAAGATAATACCAGTTCCACACGTATCGGTTGAGGTATTCGAAGAACCACCAGAAGAGGGAGCTTACCGGGAATGTCGCCGCGTATGCGAGGGGATGGTCCGTCATCGGGGAGTGGCCGCTCCGCTTTACGCAAAGCGCATTCATGAGGAGAATGAAGCCAGCCCATATCGGGGCGTAGGAGACTTGCACCTGTATTCTCGAGGGAAGCGCCGGAAACCATTCAAACCGGTAGTTCCAAGAAAGAATCCACCCCGCCGCGAGAATGATGACGCCAAGCCATCCCCACCACGGGAAGGCACGTGCCTGCAGACTGCGGGCGGGGACGGAAAGCCTTCCGCGCGAAAAGCGCCACATCCGCCTCAGAAACGGGAAAAGGCAAAGCCCGGTGAACGACATAAGCCCGATAAACGCGCCCCACCGGAAGGGACGCCTGACATTCCAGAGCTTCTCGGGGTGCAGCCCCCAGTCCTCGGTGCGCGGCGGAAAGCTCTTCACGCCCTCCCATATGTCGTCATAGCCGCCAAGCCACGCGCAGAGCGCAGGCACGCCAAGCAGCACCGCGGCAAGTATCAGGTAATGGATTATGCGCTTCATAACCCCTTCACCGACTTATTTTCCGGCGAAGTAGGCTTCGATTTCCTCGAGGGTTTTCCCCTTGGTCTCCGGCAGCAGGAGCGCCGCGACGAGGAAGTAGAGGAACGCGAAGCCGGCGAGCGAGTAGAAGACGACCGCGTAGCCGCAGGCCTTCTGCCACGGCAGGAAGGCGTCGGCAATCGTGAAGGCGACCATCTGGTTCACGAAGAGGGCGATTGCCATGCCGTTCGCGCGGATGCGCCCCGGCATGAGCTCGGAAAGAGCAAGCCATACGACTACGCCGGGGCCTACGGAAAACGAGGCGACGAAAAGCGCGATGCCCGCAACCGTCGCCCATCCGGCCAAAAGCCCGCCCGCGACGACGCTGCGCTCGAGCAGGAGGAACATCGTCGCGACACCCGCGAGGGCGACTACCATGCCGAGGGTGCCGATCTTGAGAAGCGTCTTGCGTCCGCTGCGGTCGACGAGCCAGAGCGCGACGACCGTCACGGGGATCGGGACGAGCCAGACGATGAAGTTCGCGGCATTTGCCGTCGCCTGCGTAAGGCCCGCCTTCATGAACATCGGAATCGAGAAATACTGTATCGCGTTGAAGCCAATCGCCTGGTTGCAGATGAGGACAGCGAGCGAAATGCAGAACGGCAGCACGTATTTGCGCTGGAAAAGCGAATCTCCCTTCGCGGCGGCGGCGAGCGCGGCCTTTTCCGCGGCCTCGGCGGCGTCGCCGGCAATCATCTCGTCAAGGATTTCCTTCGCCTTTTCCTCGCCGTTGTTCGCTGCGAGCGCGGCAAGCGCCTCCTCCTTGCGTCCGCGACGGTAGAGCCAGCGCGGCGACTCCTTGAGGCCCAGCGCGCCGAGGAAGAAGAGAATCGCCGGGACGGCGCTCGACCAGAAGATCGTCTTCCACGCAAGCGACTTCTGAGCGGCAGACACCGTCGCGTCGTCGGCGGCGCCTATCGTATGGACGACGACGAGGCCGACGATGGAGCAGAAGGTAATCCCGATGAAGTCGAGAAGCTGGAACATCCCAGCTCCCTTGCCGCGGCTATTCGCGTCGAGGCACTCGGCAAGATACATGGGAACGACGACGCCGATGAAGCCCGCTGCGACGCCCTGCATCGCGCGGCCGACGAAGAAGAGCGCGTAGTTGCCGTCGGTGAGGCAGATCGGCAGACATGCGAGCGCTGCTATCGCGGCGGAAACAAGCATCATCAGCTTGCGCCCGAGCTTCTCCGTGAGCCACCCCGCCGCAAGGCAGGCAATCGCCGCGCACATGACGACGGCGCTCGACAGGTGCGATACCTGCGCCGTAGTGAAGAGGCCGAGGCTTCCCGGGTTTTCGTCTGCCGGGCCGATGTACGGCAAGGCGGGGCCGATGATCGTTCCGCCGAAGTCGAAGAGAAGCCCGCCGCAGCCGGCGATCACGAGCAGATAGATTGCGTAGCGTTTGACCTTGTCCATTTCAACGTTTCCTTATTTCTTAGGCGCAAGTTCATTCGCGAGCTTCTCCTCCGCCTCGCGGTATTTCTTTTCCCTCTTCTCCTCGTCCTTGGCGTCTTCTATCGCACGTTCCTTGAGATGGAGAGCGCGCTCCTTGCGGGCCCAGTCAAGCTCGCGGCCAGTAGTGTGGTCTTCATCCTGCTTCTTCCACTCTTCCTTCAGGCGACGAAGCTGCTCATGCTTGCTGATTGGGTCGGCAAGCTCCGACTTGGACCAGCCATGGTCTTCCCACGGCCTTGAATCGGACATCGTCTTCTTGCGACGCAGTGCCTCGGCCTGCGCGGCCTGCGCGTCGTCAAGGACGTATGGCGTCATGAAAACAAGAAGCTCGGTGCGCATTTCCGTCTGCTCGGTGCTGCCAAACAGCCACCGGCCGATAAAGGGAATGTCCTTCAAGAACGGAATGCCGGTTTCCGATTCCGACGTCGTCGTGTCAGTAAGGCCGCCGAACACGACGGTCTGCCCGTTTTCAAGGAGGATGTCGGAGCTCATTTCACGAGTGACGGTAGTCGGCACCTGCACGGACTGGAGGCCGCCAGACCCGGAAGACCCGTTCGACGAGGAATACTGGATCGTCTCGTTCGCGCCGAGCTGAGTGTACTTCTCCTCCACTGTCAGCATGACCGTGCCGTTGGGGTTGATCTTCGGAGTCGCCTTGATCTCTATGCCAAGCTCCTTCTGCTCGTAGTCCGGCACGGCGATGGTGGAGTACGAGTTTCCCGACGAAGTGAAACCCTTGAGCAGGTAGTGCATCGACGTCGCGTTGATGACGGCCTCCTTGTTGTCGAGCGTCATGATTATCGGCGAGGCGATGTACTTCGAGCGGCTGTCGTTCTCCGTCATGTGGAGGATCGTCGAAAGCCCCAGCTTGTCGGAGTCGAAGACGAAGCTGAACGACTTGTTGAGGAGGTTTGTCGTCACCCCCTTTGCCAGGTTGAAGGCCTCTTGCCCGCCCTGCGCGCCGCCACCCATTCCGTAAGCCCCGCCGCTGTAGTAGTTGAGAAGACCGTCGCGGGCGACGACGGAAAGGTTTTGCAGGGCCTCCACGGTGCTCGCGCCTTCGGTGCCGGCCAGCACAGGCGTTCCGCCGTAATTGATTATGGAGCTTGAATATTCGCCCGAGGTGTTCTTGGCATATGGATAGTAGAGTTGCCGGCCCAGGGAATCCTTCAGCTTCTCCCCGATTTTCTCCTCGCTCCTGCGCCCCTTCTGCACCCAGTCGATGCCGCTTTCGAGGCCGTGGCCGAGGCCGACTTCGATGATGCAAGTCTCGATAAGCACCTGGGAGAGCTTGATGTCCATGGAGTCGATGATCTGCTCGAGAACAGGGACGAGCTCCTTGTTCGTCATGACGACGATGCCGTTGATGCGCTTGTCTGCGAGGACGGTCGTATTCTCCTTTGAAAGCTCGCCCGTCTTCGCCTCGCCCGTGCGCTGGTTGACCGACTTCTTCTGAGTGGTCCCCGTCGTGACGTTGCTCTTCTGCCCGCCCGCCTGCTTCGAGTTGGCGTTCTGGCTGCCCTTTGTCGAGGACTTGGACGACGCCGCGTTGCCGATGAGGTCGTTTATCATGTCAGCTACGTCCTCGCACTCCGCGTACTTGAGGCGGTACACCCTGACGACGGTGTCGGGAGTCGTTTCGACGTCGAGCTGCTCGATTACCTTGTCGAAGAAGTCCATGTTCGACTTCTGCGTCTTTATTATGAGCTTGTTGGAGCGCTCGTCCGCGATGATCAGGGAGTCGCCGCGAATCATTCCGCGGTCGGCGTCGGAGACGGCGGTGACCACAGACTCGTTCGCCTTTGGCGCGGCGGCGGCGTTCGGCGCGGGCCTGTTTCCGATCAGCCGCGCGCCAAAAGGCTGCATAGGCTGCTGGGCCTGGCGGTTGGCGTTCTGGGCCTGCTTGCCCTGCTTTTCGAGGATCTTCTTCGCGTCTTCTACGATTTCCTGGAGGACCTTCTGGATGTCCGACGCGTTCGCGTTCTGGATCTGGCGAATGAAGACGTTCTCGGTGACGGGCGTCGGGATGTCGATCTCCTTGATGATCTCGCGCATGCGCGCGATGTTCATCTCGGTATCGGTGACGAGAATCGAACCAGAGCGCTCATAGACGTTCAGGACGCCCTTGTCGCTCTTCAGGCCCTCGATGGCAGTCTTCGCCTCGTCGAGCGGGATGTTCCTGAAGGCCATCATCATCGACACCACGCGCGAGGTATCGTCAAGCGACGCGTCAGGGTCAAGCACAAGCGGAATGCCCTCCTTGCGGGCCGTCGCCCTGGGCACGGCCCTTACGAACTTCTCCCCGTAGGGCTCAAGGTGGATTCCGTTCATTTCGAGCACGGTCTCGATGGCGAGGATCTTCTCCTCGTTGCTGAGTTCCTGGCCTTGCTTTGGCTGCAGCGTAATCGTCGCCGCAGGCGCCGCCGGATCCTTGAGGACTGTCTTGTCCACTAAGTCGCCATAGACCTTGAGGACCATCTCGACAGGTGCGCCGTTGAACTCGATGGAACGCCCTCCGGACTCCACCGCCGTCTGAGCCGATTGCGCCTGCGCGGGCTGGGCCTGGCTTCCGGTCTGGCGGCCCTGGGCCTGTTGCGCCGGTGCCGCGGCTCCGCCCTGGCGGTTCAAGAGATTACGGCCGAAAAGGGAACGGCCGCGGCTGGCGCTTGGCTGCTGCAGCTGCTGCGCAAACGACCAAGGCGCGGAAAGGAAAACCGCCGCGCACACCATCGCAAGAAACAGACTTCTTTTCATGACACCACTACTCCTCCCTCATGTATGCGCAGGTCAGCGAAATCGCCCCCCTGAGATACCCTTTCTTGTTGCTGGGCTTCACGCTCAGCGTCTTCACGTCGAACATCCCGTCGTCGGCCGAGTCAAGCGCGTGCATAAACTTGACAAGGGCCTCCAGCGACGATTCAAAGCTCTTTATCTCAATGGGGAGCTGCAGCACGTCGCCGGTCTCGACCTCCTTGCCGTGCTCTATCTGGTAGATCTGCACCAGGTTGTCCTTGGCAAGCTGCTCGATCCTGCTGCGCCAGGTGGTGTCCGTCGCCTTGCCGGCGGCAAACATCGGCATGGCGGCCTTCTCGGTCTCGTAGAGCTCGTCCCACTTCCTGGTTTCGGAAATGAGCTTCTTCTCCTTCTCGTACTTGCCGGCCGCCGTGTCATAGCGCTTCGCCGCCCGCTTCCACGAGCTTTCCGCGTTCATGAACCACATCGCGACCGCGACGGCGTATAAAATCACCACGCCGACTATGGCGATTGCCGCCTTCTCCCTAAGGCCCGGCGCGTTCATTCGTCAGCCTCCTCGTATCTGCAGTCGAGGTCGAACTTGTGCTTTCCGCCCTTCTGCGAGCCGATCTGCCCCATTTCGACCACCTTGAAGACAGGATCGTCCTCGCCGCCGATCTCGACGAGGGAGTCCTTGAACTCGTAAACCGACGCCGTATCGTCTGATTCGCCGCGAATACGAAGCCCGTCGTCGTGCGAAAACTCCCACGACGTAAGCGTTATGCCGGCGGGCATCACCTCGGCCACGGCCCTCATCGTCTCAAGCGCGCCTCTCGCATGGTCGGAATACTGGCGCACGAGCTTGACCTTGGCCTTCTTCTCGGACACGGCGGCATACGCCTTCGCATGCGCCCTGGACTGGTCCTTGGCGCGGTCCGTCCTGAAGTCGTAGACAACGGGCACGCCGAAGAGAACGCCCATTGCAAGAAGCCATAGCCCGCCCGCCACGGCAAGTCCGCGGAAAAGCTTCGTCTTGAACCTCGCCTCCTCCAGGACCTCGAGCCAGCTGTCGGGTATGGCGTTGAGGGAGCCGACCTCGTCGGTACGCTCCGCGACGCCCGCGAGGGCTGAATCGATGTCGATCTCGCGCTCTATCGTCGCCGCAAGGGGCCTGGGGCCGTTGAAATCCTCAGCTTCAAGAAGCGAGAACATCGTCTCGCGCTTCATGTCCGCGCCGTCAGCGACGGCGCGTATCGAAGAAGGAGCCGTGCCGTCCATCACGACGAGCACCGCGCCGTCCGGAGACTTGAGGACGAGGAGCTTGCGATCTTCCCCTCCGTCGATCCCGATATCCTGCCAAAGCCCGCGTATGGCTCCAAGCGCGATGGAATCTACGCGCACAACGTTCAGCTTCGCCTCGTCAAGGGCGGCGGCGATGTCTTCGGCGGCGCTTTCCGGAAGCGCGGCGGCGAGAACGACCCGCCCTGCGGGGGTCTCGCGGACTGTCTCGCACGAAACTGCAATTGGCTCGTCTGGGTAAGGCGACACCGCCTTGAGAATAGGCGTCGCCGTTTCGACGGGATCCGCCCCCTCCGGGACGAGCACCATCTTCACGAGCATGCGCGAGAGCGGAAGCGCGAGGACTGCCTCCCGACCCTTTTCCCCGGAGTCAAGCCGCCTCAACGCGCCGCCTACAAAAGCGAGAACCTGTACGCCCTTATTCATCGTTATCTGGAATTATACCATATTTTTGCGTGCGACCGCGCTGGCGGGCCTTGAGGAAGATACGTATCGGCGCCCCCTCGAGGCCGAAGTTCGCGCGGAGGTTCCTCTCGATGTAGGAGAGATACGCGGGGGTCGCAAGCTTCGGATCGTTCACGAAAAGCCGTATAGTCTGCGGATTCACGGCGACTTGGAGGCCGTAGTATATCTTGAGGCGCCGCCCCTTCACCGCCGGCGCAAGAGTTCGCTTCGCAGCGGCGACGATGGTCCTGTTGAGGATGCCAGTCGGCAGCTTCTGGGACGCGCCCGCCGCCGCCCGGTCTATGGCCTCGACTGTCTTGCGGATGTTGTAGCCTGACTTGTTCGAGCAAAAGACTATTGGCGCGAAGGAGAGGAACGGCATCATCTTCCTCACGGCTTCGGCGGCCTTGCGCTCGCTCGAGACTCCGTTCTCGCCGGCGACGTCCCACTTGTTCACCATCAATACGCAGGCCCTGTGCGCGTCGAGTATCTTGCCGGCTATGCGCTTGTCCTGCAAAGACGGGCCGAGGGTCGGGTCGAGGACGAGCACCACGACGTCTGCCTCGTCTATGGCCCGCTCGGAGCGGAACAGGGCGAAGTTGTCGATGGAAGACTTCGACATCTTGGTGTGCGGCTTCATGCCCGCCGTATCTACGAGCATGTAGTGGCGCGCCTCGGGGCCGGAGCCAATTGAAAAGGGAACTTCTATCGCGTCGCGGGTGGTCCCGGCGATCTCGCTCACTATCACCCTCGGGGCGTTCAGAAGGCGGTTTATGTAGGAGCTCTTGCCGACGTTCGGGCGGCCTACCACGGCGACACGAAGTGGATGGAGCGCCGTCTCGCTCTCCACGGCCGGGGGAAGGCGAGAGGCGAGCGCCTCGGCAAGCTCCCTCGTCCCGCGCCCGTGCTCGGCGGAAACCGCGAAGACCGGAAGGCCGAAGCGCTCGAACTCCGCCGCGCGCCAGTCGTCCGAAGGCGAATCGCACTTGTTGGCGACAATGACGCATGCAACTCCCGACTCCCTGACCCGCTTTACGACTTCCTGGTCGAGGGGCGTTATCCCCTCGCGGGCGTCGACGACGACGGCGCACACGGCGGAGTCGCCCACCGCGAGCGCGGCCTGGCCCTTAGTCTCCTCGTCGAGGGGGTCTTTCGTCACCCTGCGGTCGAAGGCTATACCGCCGGTGTCGACGAGCATGACGCGCCTGCCGGAAAGCTCGATCTCGCGGGCGATGCGGTCGCGCGTCACCCCGGGCCTGTCGAAGACGATTGCAAGGCGACGCCCCGCGAGCCTGTTAAAGAGCGCGCTCTTGCCCGTGTTGGGCCTTCCGACAAGGCTTATTACGTTCATGCGTCCGGCCAGAGCTCGTGCGCCATCTCGCGAAGCTTGTACTTCTGTATCTTCTGCGAGGCGGTCATCGGGAATATGTCGAGGAAGTGGACGTACTTCGGTATCTTGAACCAGGAGATCTTGTCCTTGCAGAATACCTGCACGTCATGCTCGGAGAGCGTCACGCCGTCGGCCGGGATTATGAACGCCGCAGGCTGCTCGCCGTATTTCTTGGAGGGGCAGCCGACGACCGCGACGTCCTTGACGCCGGGCATCGTGCCGAGGAAGTCCTCAACCTCCTTCGGGGAGATGTTCTCGCCGCCGCGTATGATGAGATCCTTGAGGCGTCCGGTTATGTAGTAGTAGCCGTCCTTGTCCATCCGGCCGATGTCGCCGGAGTGGAGCCAGCCGTTCGCGTCGATGCACTTCGCCGTCTGCTCGGGCATCTTGTAGTAGCCCTTCATGTTGTTGAAGCCGCGGCAGCATATCTCGCCGTCGGTGTCGAGAGGCGCGAGCTTGCCCGTCTCCGGGTCGATGATCGCCACTTCCACGCCCGGCAGCGCCTGGCCGATCGTCTGGCACTTGCGCTCGATGGACGGCTCGAAGTAGCGCGTCATGGTCATCACGGGACCCGACTCGGTAAGCCCGTAGGGGTTCGTGATCTCCTTCATGAACATCTTGTCCTGCGCCTGCTGCATGCGGTGGACCGGGCAGGCCGAGCCGCTCATGATGCCGGTGCGCAGGGAGCGGAAGTCGAACTTCGGGAAGAGCGGATGGTCGAGCATCGCGATGTACATCGTGGGCACGCCGTAGGTGGCCGTGCACCGCTCCTTCTCGATGGACGCCATCACCTGCACGGGATCGAACTTCTCGAGGAAGACCATCGTCGCGCCGTGGTTCACGCAGCTCATCACCCCGAGGACGCAGCCAAAGCAGTGGAAGAGCGGCACGGGGATGCAGACGCGGTCGCGGCAGGTGAGGTTCTGGCAGGCCCCGATCCAGAAGCCGTCGTTCGCGATGTTGCGGTGGGTGAGCTGGACGCCCTTCGGGAAGCCCGTGGTGCCGCTCGTGTACTGCATGTTCACGACGTCGTTCACGTCGCACTCCGCCTGGCGGGCGAGGTAGTCCTCGTGGCGCGTCTCGCAGGCGAGGCTCTTCACCTCGTTGAGCGAATACATGCCGCGGTGCTTCTCGCCGCCGAGGAAGAATACGCGCCTCAAGTGCGGGTACTTTGCGGACTTGAGCGCCCCGCGCGGCTGCTCGCGCAGCTCGGGAACGAGGTCGTTTATGACCTTCACGTAGTCGCAGTCGCGGAAGCCGTTTATGATGAAGAGGTTCTCGGTGTCGGACTGCTTGAGCGCGAAGTCCATCTCCTGCGACTTGTAGTTTGTGTTGAGCGGGAGGAGGATCGCGCCTATCTTCGCGGCGGCGAACATGAGGACGACCCAGTGCGGGACGTTCGTCGCCCAGAGGGCGATCTTCTCGCCGCGCTTCACGCCGAGGGCCATGAGCCCCTTGGCGACGAGATCGACCTCCTCGCCGAACTCGAACCAGGTAAGCCGGAAGTCGCGGTCGGCATAGACGACGGCGTCGTTCTCGCCGCATCTCGCGATTGTCTGGTCAAGAAGCTGCCCGAGCGTGTATTCGCGCGTGATCGGGAGGTTTTTCCACGGGACGCCCGTCGATACGGACTGCGTGAACGGCGGCTTGGACGGTGCCGAGCCGAATGGGTCTGTCAACTTGAAATCCATGTCGTTATGCCTTCTCCGGCATCTTGCCGGTCGTGAAATACTGCTCGACTTCCTCGAGCGTGCGGCCCTTCGTCTCGGGCAGGAAGAACGCGGCGGTTATGAAGTAGATGACCGTGAAGCCGGCGAGGACGAAGAACACGGTGCCGTTGTCGTTCGTCGCGGCGCACCACTTCGGGAACACCGTCGCAATGCCGGCCGAGACGCCCTGGTTGATGATCATCGCAATCGCCATGCCGTTTGCGCGGATGCGCGTGGGCATGAGCTCCGTGAGCGCAAGCCACACGCAGACGCCAGGGCCGACGGCGTAGAAGCCGATGAACATGAAGAAGAACACGGTCGCCATGACGCCCGTCACCATCGACGCTGCGCACCAGCCCTTCGAGATCGCGAGGAAGATGGTGCCGACGCCGCAAAGCCCAACGATGATGCCGCTCGTCCCGAGCTTGAGGAGGAACTTGCGGCCCTTCTTGTCGACAAGCGCGCAGGCGACTATCGTCATCACGCAGTTCATGATCTTGATCGCGACGTCGGATATGTTCGCGAAAGCGCCGGGCATGCCGGTCTTCTGGAAGATCGTCACCGTGTAGTTGAGGACGGAGTTGATGCCCGTCGTCTGGTTGCAGGCGAGGATCACAACCGCGAGAATGAACGGAATCACGTACTTCTTCTGGAGGAGCGAGTCCGTCGCCGCGGCGTTCTTCGCCTTCTCGGCCGCCGCGGCCTCGTCTGCCGCGATCATCTCGGAGAGAATCTCCTTCGCCTTCTCCTCGCCGTTGTTGGCGGCGAGCGAGGCGAGCGCCTCTTCCTTGCGGCCCTTCCTGTAGAGCCAGCGCGAAGATTCCTTGAGCTTGAACGCGCCGAGGAAGAGAATGAAGCCAGGGACGCAGGAGAGGAGGAATATCATCTGCCATGCATGGACCCAGGAGGTTATCTGCGCAGGCTCAAACCACGTCTTGATCATTGCAAAGGTTACAGCCGTAGCCTCTACGCCGTTCGCCGCCGCCTTCACATCGACAGCGTTCTTGACATCGCCAACGAAGGAGGCGACGCCGAAGCCGATGACAGCGACGAACACAAGGCCAATCGTCAGGAGGAGCTGGAACATGCCAGTGCCCTTTCCGCGCGAGTCGGCGTCAAGGCACTCCGCGAGATACATCGGGACGATTACGCCGAAGAGGCCAGCCGCCGCGCCCTGCATGGCGCGCCCGCCGACCATCATCCAGAAGTTCCCGCCCTCGAAGAAGCCGGAGACGCAGATCACTGGAATCGAAATGAGGAAGAGAAGCGCCGAGGCAATAATCATTTTCTTGCGCCCGAACCACTCGGCGAGAAGGCCTGCAACGAGCGAGGACGGCAGCGACCCCCAAAGAGCCATGCCGACGATCCACCCGATTTCGGTCTGGTTAAACGTCGATGTCCGCTCGATATACGGCAGCGCGGCGGCAATTACGCCCACATCGACTCCGTAAAGAAGCCCACCAAGACCGGCCATAATAAGCAGGAATTTCGCGTATCCCTTGACTGTCATTTTCTGATTCCTTTCGTTTTAACGGAATATTATCGTATATTATACCATATTTCAGCCGCTTACGCGCTCTCCGGAAGCACGTTTTGCAACTCTGGCCACCTCTGCGGCAACGCAAGCGCTGATTCCAGCCGCCGCCGCAATCTCGCTTTCCGAAGCCCGCGCGATGCCGTATATCGACTTAAACGCCCTGAGAAGCTTGATCTTTTTCGCCTCGCCTATCCCCGGAACTTCGTCGAGGGCGGACTCCCTAATCGACTTCTCGCGCAAGTTCCTGTGGTAGGTGATCGCAAATCGATGCGCCTCGTCCCGCAGGCGTGTAAGAACGAATAACGCCTCCGAATCGCGCGGCAAAAGGAGATTTTCGCGGCCGTCGTCAAGCACGATCTCCTCCTGGCGCTCGGCAAGCCCTATAGTCGGGATGTCGCTTATTCCAAGCTCGGCAAAGACCGCCCTCGCGGCCCTGAGCTGCGTTATCCCGCCGTCGCACACGAAGAGGTCCGCGCGAGGAGACGTCTCAAGAAGCGTTGAATCAGGCCCATATCTGCGGCGGACGACCTCCGCCATTGCCCTTGGGTCGTCGGCGCCGGAGAACGACTTTATCTTGAATCTCCTGTAAAAGCGCCTGTCGGGGAGGCCGTCGCGCGCGACTACGAGAGATGCGACGTTGTGCGTCCCGAAAAGGTTGGATATGTCGGCGCACTCCACGATTCGCGGCGAAGCCTTGAGGCCAATCGCCTCGGCAAGCGCCGCAAGGCCCCTCTCCGCGTCCTCGCGGCGCATTTCTGGCGTCTTGCGGACGAAATGCGCCTTCGTCATGTCCTTGAGGGCGAAGAGAGTGTCCCTAATGTGCGCCGCCTTTTCGAAGTCTCCCTTGTCAGACGCGGCGCGCATCTCGGCCTCAACCTCGGAAAGGACCTCGGGCCTCCGGCCATCCAAAAACTCGCACGCCTCCGCGAACCTCGCCGCGTAGTCCTCGCGCGATATCTTGCCGATGCACGGCGCGGAGCACCGCCTTATCACGTTCGCAAGGCAGTGGCGGTGGGTTTCCTCGTCGGGGACGATCGCGCTGCATTCGCGCACCCCCCAGCGCTTCTCCACGAAGTCCTTCGCCGCCCGCACGACGGGAGCCGACGGGAACGGGCCGAAGTAGCGCGCGCCATCGTCCCTGACGATCCGGCAGAGGGAAAAGCGCGGCCACTCGGCCTCCATGTCGGCGCGGAGCGCGAGGTAGCGCTTGTCGTCGCGCATGAGGATGTTGAAATGCGGCTTGTAGCGCTTTATGAGGGCGGCTTCCGTGAGAAGCGACTCCGCCTCGTTCTTCACCGTCATGAACTCGAAGTCGTGAACGCACGCGACCATCGAGCGGACCTTCGGAGGGTGCCTCGCGCCGAGGCGGAAGTAGGACATCACGCGGCGCCTCAGGTTCTTCGCCTTGCCGACGTAGATGATGGCGCCCCGGCGATCTCGCATGAGATAGCACCCGGGGCGCTCCGGAACGGTCTTGAGCCGTTCGCGAATCAGGCTCGACGTCTTCAGGTCAGGCAATCTCCTTGACGGGCTCTGCGGCCTTGTCGGCCTCGGCGTCGGCGTCAGCGGCCTCTTCCTTCTCGCCTTCGACAAGCCCCTTCTTGAACTCGCCCTTCGCCTTGCCGAGCGAACGCGCAAGCTCAGGTATCTTCTTCGCGCCGAAGAGCACGGCTATCACAAGAACGATGATTACTATCTGCCAGATTCCAGGTCTCATTTTGTCTCCTCCGTTGGTTTATGCGAATTATACCATAAATCGCGGCATCGCGCCCGTCAATCGAACCGATACGTCTGCCCCGGCTCGGGGGCGATGGCGTTTCCGATCCCCTGCGACTTCAGGAGATCGACCATCGCCGAGACCTTCTCAGGCTCGCCGTGGACGGCGAATGCGTGGCGGACGTTGTCCTTGACTTCGGAAATCCAGTCCTCGAGGCCAGCACGGTCCGCGTGGGCGGAGAGGGCGTTTATCACATCGACTTTCGCCCTAAGGGGAACCTCCTCGCCAAAGACCTTGATCGTCTCGCGCTTTTCAACGATGCGCCGCCCGAGGGTGTTCTCCGCCTGGAAGCCGCAGATAAGAATGATGTTGTCGGGATCCGTCGCGCAGTGCTTTAGATGGTGAAGGACTCTCCCGCCTTCGCACATCCCGCTCGCGGCGATTATGATCATGGGCCCGGGGGTATCGTTTAGCGCCATCGACTCCTCGGGCGTGCCGACGAACACCATGCCGGGGTATTCGAGCGGGTTCCGCCCTTCCGCAAGCATCCTCTTCGCCTCGTCGTTGTAAACCTCCCTGTGGTCGGCGTATATCTTCGTCGCCTTCTGCGAGAGCGGCGAGTCGATATAGACCTTGACTTCGCGCGGCACGCGGTTTTTCTCCCTGAGCCTGTTGAGGTAGTAGATTATCTGCTGGGTGCGGCCGACCGAGAACGCCGGTATGAGGAGCTTTGCGTTGTGGCGGTCGATGTACTTTAGATGCCCTTCCAGCCTCTGCTCAACGTCGTCGGCCGAAGGATGGAGCCTGTCGGCGTAGGTCGATTCCACGATCAGTATGTCTGCGCCGGAGGGATATTCGTAGTGGCGGAGGATTGGCTGGTTTGGCTGGCCGAGGTCGCCCGAGAAGAGGATTCTGTGGCTGCGGCCGCGGTCGCTGCGCACGTCGAACTGGACGAGGGCGCTGCCGAGGATGTGGCCGGCGTTGAAGAACTCAAGCGTAACGCCCGGGCAAATCTCGCGCGGCTCGTGCATGTGCGTCGGCACAAAGAGCTGCATGAGGGCGTTCACGTCCGACTCGTCGTAAAGCGGCTCGAAGAGGTGCTTTCCCTCCTTGCGGCGGCGCTTGTTGACGTATTCGAGGTCGCGCTTCTGCAGGAAGCATGAATCCCTCAGCATTATGTCGCAAAGCTCGGTAGTGGACTGCCGCGCGAACACCCTTCCGCGAAAGCCCTGCCGCACAAGCTGCGGGAGGTTGCCGGAATGGTCGATGTGCGCGTGCGAAAGTATCGCGTAGTCGATCTTGGAGGCATCGATGGGGAGGTTGCGGTTCTTTTCGAACGCCTCCTTGCGGTGGCCCTGATACAGGCCGCAGTCGAGAAGTATGCGCTTGCCGTTGGCCTCCACGAGATGCATGGAGCCAGTGGTAGTCTGCGCCGCGCCGTAGAATGTGATCCTCATGCGCCCCGAGCCTCCTTCACTTTGGCTTTTATTTCCATGTCGTTTCCCCTCCGTGTTTTGAACAACCTCTACACTATGCGCATTATACCATATTTCCCACCGTCTCGCTCAGTCGCGTGTGTCGCCATCGCGTCGGGGCCGAGCGCTCAGTCGCGGGTGTCGCCCGATCCGTACGCTACGGGAGTCGCTTCACCGCCTTGCACGTAAGTCTATATGACGTGACGAGCCATTCCCCTCACCGAAATACGGCGCGACAAGCGAAACAACTCCGGCGGTGGCGATCCCTGCGCTAGCTCTCGTGCAACCCCCGCGCCTTCGCTACCGCGCGCCGATGCGTTGCGCCAAAAGCGGTGAGGTGTGGAAGTTCGCCGGAGCGGAGGGGTGTCGCGAGTGAGGCAGTGAAGGACTCGGCGCCGTATGAGGGATTTCGTACGCAGCCAACGATAGACGCCGAGGCACGGCAGGCTGAGATAGGCTTATTGTCTAAGCGTGAAAGGCGCAACGAGGTCCGAAACGGAAACTTGGGGACAGACCCCGCCGCTGTGGGGAGACACCCCGCCGTCGCTTCATTTTTCGTGGGCTTTTTCGCGTTTTCTGCAACTTATCCCATTTTCAGGCCACCGCGCAGCTCCCAGGGTGAAGGTTCAATTGGAAGTTCCGTATGCGTTGGCGTGGGCAGGCCAGAGGCAGGCGAAAAGCGCCGGAAACTTGGGGACAGACCCCGCCGCTGTGGGGAGACACCCCGCCGTCGCTTCATTTTTCGTGGGCTGTTTCGCGTTTTCTGCAACTTATCCCATTTTCAGGCCACCGCGCAGCTCCCAGCGTGAAGGTTCAATTGGAAGTTCCGTATGCGTTGGCGCGGGCAGGCCAGAGGCAGGCGAAAAACGCCGCGCCGACGGCGGCAGTGGCGACCATAACCAAGACAGGCAGCCGCCACCCTCCGGAAGATTGCGCGAGGCTTCCGCAGACCTTTCCGGCGACTGACACGCCGACATACGAGAAGAGCGAAATAAAGCCTATCGCCGTACCGGCAAAGCGCTTTGTCGCGAAATTCGTCGCGGTAACGCCTGTCAATGCCTGAGGCCCGTAAAGGCAAAAACCGCCCAGGCAAAGCGCCGCAGCCCCCGCAATCCCGGCGGGCAGCAGCCAGAACCCGACAAGCAACGCCGCCGTAAGCGCCATGAGGAACACGCAAAGGCGCGGGGCTCGGCCGCCGAAAAACCTGTCCGTCGCCCAGCCCGCGAAAAGCATCCCCGCGATTCCGGCGAACTCGAAAAGCATGATGACCGTTCCCGTCTCGCTTGGATCGAGCCCTTTAGCCTCCTGGAGCATGGTGGGCCCCCAGTCCGCGACAAGCGCCCTCACGGCGTTTATCGTGAAATTCACGAGCCCGAGCATCCAGATCACCGGGTTCAGAAACACCATCCGCAGGGCAGAGCTTGACGCCCGTCCGCAGCTTTCAACTGCACCTTCTCCATTTTCAACTTTCTCCTCCGTCCCAGGAAGGTCGGGAAGCCCCTCGTCCTTCGGCGTTCCCGGCAGCCATACAAGCATAAGAAGGAGCCCGAGAAAGCCGAGAATCGCCATCGACCAGAAGCACCATTTCCACATGCCGACGCCCTGGTTGGCAGCACCTATTGCGCCAAGCCCCATTATGACGCCGCATATCTTTGCGACAAGCCCCCCGCCTATCGAGTGAGAAGTGTTCCAGACGCTCATCTTAGTCGCCAGCTCCTTCGGCGGAACCCAGAACGCGATCAGCTTTGCGCACGGAGGAAAGCCCGTCCCCTGGAAGAACTGGTTGACGACGAGTAGGATGCCGAACGTCCAAGCAAGCGCCTGAATGCCGCCGTTCCCCGTTCCCCATTCCCCGTTCCCCAATCGCGCAGCGATTTGCGGAGCGAAACCAAAGGCGACGTTCACGAGCGTGCAGGCGAGAAGCCCAAGGCAAAGCATTTTCTTAGGGTTCACCTTGTCGCCGATGACTCCATTCAGGAACTTGGAAAGGCCATATACGATTCCGCCCCAGAAGAGGAAGTTCCCGAGCATAGACTTTGATATCCCGCAGTCCTGCTGAAGCCCGGGCATTGCGAAAGAGAAGTTCTTCCGCATGAAGTAGAAAAGCGTATAGCCTATCATCGTGGCGAAAAGCATCCGCCACTGCATCCGCCCGAACCTGCGGTTCACATTCTCGTCTTCGAACAATTTCATTTGATTCTGAGAATATTATACACTACGGGCGCAGTCGAATCAACCACTTTCATGCAGCCATGAAGCTCCTATGGTTCCGCAAAGAAAAGCGTAACGATGCGCCAACCCGGAAGATTCGATATCTCGACAAGGCCCTCGTCGTTCGTCGCGCCAGGCGCAACGTGGAACGGCCTGGCCTCTCCTTTCGTGGAGAGGATAAGACCCTCTCGCGAAGCCGGACGCCGCACGCGCACCGTAAACGCATCGGTGTCGCCAATGGAAAGATTGAGAATTGTTACGCTATCAAGCTTTCCGTCTTCGCGGACACGCGGCAGAATGCGCAACGGACGGCACGCGTCTATCCTGACGGGGAACTTGCCGCCTGTAGCGGCGTCGAGGTCGTCGAGCAACTTCGCCCGGCGGCTTGCAAGCGGATATTTTCCTACGTCCGAGACGTCGACGACCGCGCCTTTCGCCAGCGTCGTCCCGTCCGCCTCCGTCATTTCGCGACGCGACTTGTCGGTCACATACCACGTCTTCACGCCGGACTCCTTGACCGTCACCGGTATACCGGCGCAGGCGAGGTCGAAATCCACCTGGTCGCGAAGGTCATAGTCCGGCGTCTCCGCCGCCGCAGAGCCGACAAAGCGCGCGACGCCGCCAAGACGCGTCCTGCGAGTCGACGCCGCCAGCCGCTCGAAATACGGGCGAGCCTCCGACAGCGCCTTCAGGAAGCGGTCGTATTCCTCGACAGGCTCCGGCGCGGACTGCGAGTACCAGTAGAGCGACAGCGAATTGCAGCCGGACGCCAGCGCAAGCGCGCACTCCGTCATTATCGCACCGGGCGACTTGTGCAACACATGGCGCGGATACGTCTCCTGTTCGTAGCAGACGCTCGCGACGAGATTGCCGTAGCCGCGGCACCGCTCCGCCTCGCGGGCTACGCTAAGGCATTTCTTGACCATGCCGCGCGGCTCGGCCTCAGTGTAGTAGCCAGCCCCGGGACGGATCCCGACAGGCCGATGCGACGGGCCGGACAGGGCCTCAAGAAGAGGACGGTAGCTGCTTGCCGTGTAGATCGTGTCGGCCCAGACGGACTGGTATGCGAGGCGGCATGGGCTCTTAAGCTCGTCTGCCGCCTGCCGCACTGCCGCCGCATAGACCGCGAGCGACTCGGCGTTGAAGTCGATCCACGCCGCGCGCACCGGCTCCCGCTCGTTCTTGGAGAAAAGCCTCTCCACCAGGGACTCGCGCGTCCACGAGCCGCCGGTCTTCGCATTGAACGCCGCAATGCAACGATCGCAAAAACATCCTTTCGGCTTGTGTATGCCAAGGCGAAGGTCGTCGTCCAGCCAGTATGACGCAGGGTTCGCCGTCTGCAGCACGGCCTTCGCGTATTCACGCTCGTAGGCGATCACGTCAGGAGAGCGCGGGCAGAGGAAGTGTATGATATTTCCGCCCACGCCGCGCTGCCATGCGTCGTCGGAGAGCTGCTGGCTGCCTGGCGCCGCCTTGCCGTCATGCGCCTCTCCATGCCCAAGCGTCAGCCCCTGCTGATATGAAAGCACGACGCCAACCTCGTCGCAGAGCGGACGGAACCTCGCAAACGCCGCGCAGTCCCGCGCAACCGCCTCAGGCGTTTTCCTGCCGCCCGCCGCGAACCAAAACTCGTCGCATGCCCCGCGATGGCGGCGGTGAGAGTCTATCAGCCGCTCGAAGACCTCTGGGCTGGAGTTTATCGTGCCAGTATGCCGAATGACGATGAACGGCCATTCCACCACGGCGTCGGAAGCGGACTCGATAATCATCGACACAATGCGCCCCGAGCCTGACGCGTTCGGGCTCCATGGATAGTACCACGGGTTCGCGTCGTGGTAGCGCTCGCCTACGTAAAACTCGTCCGTCAGCGCGAACCGAAGACAGGCGTCGCGCGCCTCCTTCGCGAGATCGTCGCGTCCGACGCGACGCCACGCCCGGAACCACTGAAGCTCGCTCCACGTCGTGTACCAGACGTGGGCGCGGCACTCCGGCTTCGTCGATATCTGGTTGGCGTAGAGACCGTTCTCGTTGGCGTAGCCGCGCCGCAGGAGCCATGTGCGCAGGCGAACCATCTCATCCGCAGTCAGGAGCCCCGCCTCCGCAAAGCGGCCTGGATGGAGATAGAACATGAACGCCTCCGTGAGCGCGTCGTCGTCGCCCTCCGCGGTGATCGGCACGCGAAACTCGTCACGGCCCGCCGCCGCTCTGCGCCATTTGTCCATGACCGACGAAAGCGCCCGCCTATAGTCGCGCGCGGCAGCGACGATTTCGCCCGTACGCGGGTCTCCGAACTTCTCCGCCGCCTTTGCAAATGCTTCAAGCGCCTCAAGGCCCTTGAGATCGTTCGAGCCCCAGGCGCGCAATACGGCAGGATGGTCAGTCGCCTTCATCGTCGGGAAGAGCCCTCCGCCGGCGGCGCGCGTGGACTGTATCCAGCCAAACCCCTTGAACGCGGCATCGCGCCAGCGTCTCCAGCATTTCCCGTCCCCCGTGACACGGCAATGGCGAGCAAACGTCTTCAGCACCGACGCCGTGTCGCCGGCCCAGTTGTTCTTGAATGGGCCTGCCTCGCCGCTCTCCCGCTGGCAATGCGAATAGTAGAAGTCGATCGCCTTCGCCACATAGTCGCCGTAGCCAATTGCATCGAGCGCCTCAAGGAAGCAGTCTGCGTCTCCGGGCCAGATGTATCGCTGAAGCCCGCCCTGACGCGGCAGCACGAAATCGCCCTGCGTAGGCATGGAGAGGCACTGGAGCATCTGAACCGCCAGATTGCGAATGATTCGCGCATCGTTCGCGCCGACCGCCTTCGGAATGCGAAGCTTCTCCAGCTCGGCCGACCAGTCCGCGTACATCCGGCTCCGCGCATCCGCATAGCAGAAGCCCTGCCGGGCTCCGCGCCCGAGCTCCATCTCCACCTCCTTCGTCTCGCCCGGGGCAAGCGACAGGGCGAAGCGCACTGCGCCCTTTGCGGCGTCCCAGTCGAACTGCGCTCCGGAGAAGGCAGCGAAACGGTCGCCGTGCAGGAAGACGTCGCCGTCGCGACGCCAGCCGTCCGGGGAAATCCCGTCCCAATCGGAAAGCGACGGATTGAAAATGCGGTACACGTCCGGTGCGCCGAATACGAGACGCGACTCAAGGCCCTCGCGAAGCAGAAAGGCAAACGGCTCCTTTACCGGCTTGTCACCTGAATTTCGAACAGCGAGGCGAACATGCGCCGACGGACGACGACCAAACGGTGCGCATGCCGCAAGCTCGACCTCCAGCGGCCCAACGCGCCACGCCTGCGCGTGATCGGGCTCGCCCCCGGGCGGGAGGCGCATTTCCGCCGCGCGGAAATCAAACGGCATGTCACGCCCGCCGTGGACAAGCCACGCCGCATGGGAATGGAGATCGGATTTATATTCCAGAGACCAGTCGTCCCTGTGCTCCACCTCCCCGAACACGATCTTGCCCTCGCGCCAAAATGTAAGCATCCGTTCGGCGAACGGACCGTGCAGATAGCGACGCGTCGTCTTTGGCTTCTCCCATGTAGGCGTCTTGGCGAACGGATCTGGCGGGAGCGCAAGCGCCCTGCTGCGCGGCGCCGCTACTTCCGCGACCTTGCCTGGGCCGAACGCCACGGGCTCCAGTTTCAGCGAGACATCGTCGACGCGGCCGCGAAAATGCGTCCAGTAGAGCGGCTTGTCTGCATCGCGCTTTGCGACGGAAAGCGGCCCTGCGGCGAAGCCACGCGCCGGGACAGGAGCGGAATCAACGGCGATTCCATCAAGGTAAAACGTCATCTTGCGGCCTGGCTCGATGTCGAGCGCAACGTGATGGACAAGTTCGTCGTCAAGCACATTCGGCGGCGAATAGACGCGCACGTCGCCGTAGAAGCCGCAAATACGCCGTTCGCGCCGGCCGTTGAACGTAACGCGGAACGTGCCCTCTTCCTTGGGCGATCCGTACTCGGCAAGGAAAACGTACGTCGGATTCTCCCCTTTCGGCGACTGCACGCGGAAGGACAGCGTCGCGCGCAACGCCTCTGCGACGGATGCGCCAGCACCTGCCTTGAACTGCGGCGGAGGCATGCCTTCCGGAAGCTCCAACACAATATCCGAAGCGCTTTCGACTGGCTTCCCGTTCACTGACAAATCCTCGAAGACGACGTTTTCCGGGCGATGCCCGGAGTCGATCTGCCTAAACTTGACCATCGGCTTGCGCCCGTCCGTCGCGACACCGACGTTGCGCACTGTAACGCCGTCGATGAATCCGCCGCCGCTCCACTTGCCCCCGTTCTCCTTGCTGTATTCGTGGTGGAAGCGGACGCACCCTTGAAACAGGGAAGGCGGATCGGCAAGCCCCTTCTTGGGATCGAACGGCGTGTCGTCCGCAGGCTGCAACTGCATTGCCGGCATCGGTTCGTCCGACTCGATGCGGATGTTGTCGAAAACCACGTCCGAAACACGGCCGTAGTCGACGTTCGTCACGTCCATCGCCCAGCCGACGGCGTGGATCGAATCGCAGTCGCGGAACGCGAGCCGCCGCAGATGCTCGGCGCGACACTCGACCCCGACCTCGAACGCCTTGCCCCAGTCGTTCCATGCAACGCACCGCTCGAAAACGCAGTCCTCGCAGTTGCCGTAGCCCTCGTGGGCCTTGAAGCAGAAAGTGTCGTCGAACGTGCGCGCAAAGCAGTCGCTCACCCTTGCGCGGCGGCAGTTGTGCAAGTCTATGCCGTCGGTGTTGAAGCGCCACTGCCCGACGATCTTGACGCCGCTCACGGCGACGTCTTCGCAGCCCCACATGCCAATGTTGTAGAGAAGCGAGTCGCGAATCACGATGCCGTCGATCTTCACGCCGCGGCAGTTCCTGAAATTGACCGTGTGCCATCGTTTTGCGTTTTTCACCGCCTCGTGTCCGTCGCCGCTCGCGGGGAAGAGTATCTTCTCCTTGAGCTTTCCGCCGTCGAGGATGCCGCGGCCGAGTATGGCGATGTTCGTCGCCCCTGTCGCGCTGAAGCCGCCATAGACGACGGCCCCCGGATCGAGATACACAGTGTCGCCGCTCTTGAGCTCTCGAATGCCTATGTCATGGAATCCCGGGCCGAACACAATCGCGTTCGCCGGCGGTACGCACGACTTTCCCGCATCGGCGAAGACGTGGAGGTTGTTGTGGTAGCCGTCGAACTCCACCGAATAGCCGCCTGGCTTAACAAGATCGAACGTCACGGTGCGACCCTCGCGGCGGAAGGCGACGTTCCGCGAGAGCGGGCGAATCTTCACTTCCTTGAAGTCGCGCGCCGCCGTGACGGAGACCGTCGACTTGCCGTCGAGAGCGAAGCGAACCATGCCGCAAAGCTCCGTCTGCTCGATCTGCCGCTGGTGTCCGGGCCAGCGGCGGTTGAACGGCATTGCCGAGCAGCGCACCTCAGATACCGGCGCCTTCGCGCCATCGACAGAAACTGCGTATCCGTCGTAGATGCGCTCCCCTTCAGGAACAGAATAGACATGCGCCGCCGCAAGCGACGACGCGACAAGGACCTCAAAAGCGGCCAGAACGATCTTCATGACGTCAGATACCTCCTCGCGCAATATTATAGCACGAAAACCACCGCCTATGGCAGCAGCTTGAAGTTGGGAATATAGCCGGAAGTGCGCCAGCCGCGAAACGCCTCGGCGTACTTGCAGCCATATTGCAGACCATAGAACGCGGCGCGGATGCGCGCGCTCTCGCCGAACTGGCTGTTGCCGAACACTGCCATCCACGGAAACTGACTCTTGTGGCAGGCGAGGGCCTTGATCTTCTCCTCGCACTCGTCGGAGATGTCCACGTAGACTTCAGGCACAAAACCGATGCTTCGCCCGGTATCCCACATGAAGACGGACGGCATCTTCGCGCAGGGCTTCTCGTTCGACTGCTGGTTGATTCCGGGCATCGAGAGTATCATGCTCCTGACGAGACGCGAGGTCATGGCATGATCGGGGCTCTCGTCATTGTCCGAGTGGGTGAATATGATGTCTGGCTCGGCCCAGCGCAAGGCATCCAGGACCTGCGTACGCGTTTCGTTCGTGTCGAGAAGACGCTCGTCGTCATTGCGGAGGAATCGCACTTTCGCGCCGTAGAACTTGGCGGCCTCCAGCGCCTCCTTCTCGCGTGTCTCGCCGATGAGCTTCGTGTCGGTCATTTCGTTCGAGCCCGTGTTGCCGCTTGTCGCAAATGCGATGAAAATGTTGTGCCCGGCCTTCTTGTACTTTAGGAGCGTCCCGCCAACGTTCAGCTCCACATCGTCGGGATGCGCCGCAAAGGCGAGTATGTTCATCTTCCTGGCAGGCTCGTCAGCCGCATGGACGCATGCGGCAAACGCAACGGCAGCGGCGGCAAGCACGGCGGCAATATCGGCCTTGGTGGTTTTCATTTGTAGTTTTTCCTTTCTTCATTGGAATGGCGCGGACGCGACAATGCGACCGCATAAACAAAGAGATACGCAAAGAGCATTATCGCGAGCGAATTTTCGCAACACTCGCTCATCGAGCGTCCATGAGCTGGTCTATGCCGCCGATGAACCTTTCCATGCGGTCTGGGCGGGTGGCGCACCACGGCGCCGTCATGAAGCCCTTGAGGCGCTCCGGCGCAATGACCTTGCGGCAGAACGGAACGGTCAAGCCGAGGTTCTTGTCGTTGTAGCAGTTGGAGCCCGTCGGCAGCTGGTCGAAGCCCGCCTTCTCCAGAAGTTCGTACGCAGAGGCGCGCGTCTTCTGGTGGGGGTCCTTCTCCTCCATGAAGTCCTTCCCGTAGTACCAGTTCGACTGCAGCACGCTCTTCGGCATGCGCTTCACGAACTCGTCGGGATGCCTCCAGCAGTAGTCGCTCCATATCCACGGACGGCACCCGAGCTTCTCCACGACGCCGGAGAGATACAGGAAGTCGTGCCACCACAGCTCGCCGTGGCGGACGATGGACATTGCATAGTAGCCCTGGTTGGCCGACGTCTCCTCGTCGTAGCCAAGGTGGAAGAGCCGCGGCTTGTCGAATATCTCCCAAACTTCGCGGATCACGTCCGAGCAGACTTTGTAGTACGTCGGGGTCGATACCATGCGGTGGTATATCTTAAGCCAAGTGTCGTGGCACGTCGAGAAGTTGAGCTTCGGGATCGGCTCAAGGCCAATGCCGCGCAGTCGAGCCAGCTCCTTGCGGAAGCGGTCGATCTCCCATGAACCTTTTACGGCGAGTTCCGGATGGCTCTTGAGCTGAAGGGCCTCTCCGATGTCGATGACGACCATGTTCATGCCCTTTTCGGCCATGTGCGCCGTCACCTTGCGCCAGACCGCCTCGTCGAAACGCAGATGGTCGGCCGCGCACACCCACTTGAGCTGTTCAGGGTCGGTCTGGCGGTTGGCCTTCGGTCCCCAGAACGGAACGGGCACGTCGCTCCACATGTTGTAGCCCATGTGCAGCAGCGCCGCCCAGATGAAATCGTCGTTTTTGGCTCCAATCGCCATGCCTGTGGCGGCCATAGTTGCCGCACCGATGAATTCCCTTCTAGTCATTTTCGTGCTCCACAACCTTTCTCCTTAGCGATCACGCCCAGAAGTCACCTACCTTGGTTTGTAGGGGCAATTATAGCAAAACCAGCACGGAAGTAAGATACCTTTTACGCAAAAACTAAAATCCCTATTGCGAACATGCAGAGATGTTTGGTACAATAAACGCGAATGGCGCGCCACAACACAATACTCTTCCTTCACGGTCCTTTCATGAGAACCCCCAGGCTTCTACTCGAAGGGCTCGTCGCGTTCGCCGCCAAACGCGGCTGGCAGGTACTGCACTTTAGCCCGCCAAGTGGCGCAGACCCCGAATATCTTCGCCGCATAAAGGATTCTTGGGACGCCGTCGGCATTGTGGAAGACTGCGGCGTGGAACGTTCCGTGCCGCTTCCCGACGGCAACCTCGGAGTGCCGTTTGTGTGCATAGACATCGACCCGGCGAAGGCGAAGTCGCTCGTCTCGGGAAAAGGCCCCCGTCGCATCGGCTTTGTGAACGCCGACTCCGACCTTTTCGCCGAAATCGCGGCCAAGGAGCTTCTCCGCCACGACTTTACGTCATACGCCTACGTGTCGGCATACCATCGCCGCCACTGGAGCGAGCGCCGACGCGAGGTGTTCAGAAGAGCGGTGGAAGACGTCGGTGGGGATTTCCGCTCGTTCGACGGCGCGCGGCAATACACGGGCGACTCGGAGGTCAGCCGTCGTCTCGGCAAATGGCTTGAAGCCCTTCCAAAGCCATGCGGGCTTCTCGCCGCGAACGACCGCATCGCCGACCTTGTCATTTCCGTAGCCAACCGCCATGGCATCGACATACCGGACATGCTCAGCGTAATCGGAATCGACAACGACGAGGTGCTGTGCGAAAGCATGATGCCTTCGCTTACGAGCGTCCAGGCGGATTTCCCGCGCGGCGGATATCTCGCAGGGCAGCTCCTTGCCGAAATGATAGACGGGCGACCTGCCGAGCCGAAGTTTCTCACCTACGGTGCGCAGAAACTCGTGCAACGGCTTTCAACCAGGCGCCTCATGCGCCAGGCGCCGTCTGTCAGGTCCGCCCTTGACTTCATCCGCCGACACGCCGCCGAAGGGATATCCGCATCAGACGTCCTGCCGATACTCGGCGGTTCCAGGCGACATGCCGAGATGCGATTCAAGGCCGGGACAGGCAAGAGCATACTCGAGGAGATCATCGACGTTAGGTTCGAGAAGCTCGTCGAGCTGCTTGAAAAGCGGCACATACCTCTCGGAATGCTCGCGGGGATGACAGGCTTCACCTCCGAAAACCAGCTTCAGCGCCAGTTCAAGGCCCGCTACGGAACGACGCTTTCCGATTACAGGAAACGGTTGTGCCGCAATCTGCCTTAGCTCCTCAAAGTAGGATAACTGCGCAAAAAGCAGAAACACTCATGCGATTGGCAGCGGCGCATCCATCTCCTCGACGGCAAACGGCCCGAGAAGTCATCCATTTCGATTTGCCCCTTTCCGATTTCTCGGTATTGTACCATTTCCGCCGCGCCCCGCAAGGTTACATGTCCGACAGGGAAAGAAGCCCAGACTTCCGCACGAGGCTTCGCCGTTCAGGATTCTTTGCAAAGAACGCAGCGACCTTTTCATCTAGTCGCGCGGCATCAAACCGCGAGCGATCGACCTTGACCTCGTAGAACCCCAAGCTGCCCGCGACCTCGTCTTCGCAGACTATGTCTATCTCGTTTTCGCCCTTTCTGTCCCACCACCCTCCTATCCGCGTACAGCGCTTCTCCTCGACAAGCTTCGCGGAGAAATAGCGTTCCAGCGCATATCCGCTGAACACATCGAAATCGCGCGAGGCCAGTTCGAGCATGCGGTCGCGCCGCCCAAGTTCGTTGAGGTAGTCGAGCTTGTGTACAAAGCGAAACCAGAAGCGGAAAAAACAGTCGTCTATCTGGAAATGGCAGTTCTTTGCCGAAGCCCTCTCGAAAACCGGCTGCTTCTTCACGATTATCGAATACTGGTTTTCAAGCTTGGCAAGATAGCCTCCGACCTCCGCGCCGATGAGATTCTTCAGTTCGGACGACGTCGTCTGCCCAGACGAAATCGCCGCGAGCAGCGTAAAATACGTCCCATAGTCTGTCCCGAACTCGTCCGCCAGAACTGTGCGCCCCTCTGGAATGTATGCGGAAAGCGGGGAGAATATCTCCTCCAGCATGGACTCCCTTGTAAACGCATGCGCCGACATCATCATGTCAACGTAGCGGGCCACTCCACCGCTGACTGTCCATAGGGCGAGCAAATCCTCGTTTGTATAATCCGGCTTGTAGAAACGAAATATCTCCTTCAGCAAAGACGGCGCGAACGGCTTCAGCATCAATGTTCCCGTATTGCGCCCATAGAGTGGCTGAGAGTCGTCAAAGAATATCTTGTTCATCAGTCGGTTTACGCTGCCGTTGACAACCAAGTTCAGCTTCGTCTTGTTGTGATACTCGTCCCAAATATGCTGTATGTCCCCGTAAACGCCAGGATTCATTCGGTCAAACTCCTGGAATTCGTCTAGAACAAGCGTGTAAGGTCGCTTCTCCGCCTCTTTCATCAGTTCGCGAAAAAGCTCCCCGAATCTCGTACACCTACCATGAATTCCAATGTGAAGGACTCGTTCGACCTCGTCCTGCAATTGGGCACACAGCGTCACTTCAGGCTGTCGTGTAATAGGCAGATTCACATATGGAGTCTTACCGTCATCAAACGCCTCGCGGGATAGTTCGGTCTTTCCTACGCGCCTACGCCCGGTTAAAACCGTAAAACGCGATTTCTCAAGCGAGAATTCGCGCACTTTCCGCAGCTCTTTCAATTCAACTTCTCTGCCAAAGAATTTCATTAGAAACTCCCTAATTTTACCCATTAACGAAACAGCCATTTCGTTAACAGCCGTTTCGGTCGCGTATATTACCATTAATTCGGCACCACGTCAAGGCCGCAGCCATGACACCTTAATGACCAAATCTCGTATTTTGACCGACATTTGGTCATTATCATGCGTCGCCACCAATGTTATGGCGCTCCGTACCGCCGCCACATTCACAGTTCCCTGACCTTGCTACTTTAATGGTTTCACGGGGACTGTCCCCATGACATTCTCCCATCCCGATCCATCTGCCAGGCGTCATCTGAGAACGGCTGCTCGCCGGGCTTGGGCTTGCCGTCGTGCGCCTCGCCATGGCCAAGGGTCAGCCCCTGCTGATAGGAAAGCGCGATGCCTACCTCGTCGCAAAGCGGACGGAAACGTGCGAAGTCGGCACAGGCCTTGGCCACCACGTCTGGCTTTTCCCTGGCACCCGCAGCAAACCAAAATTCGTCGCACGCCCCGCGATGGCGGCGATGGCAGTCAATCAGTTGCCCAAAAACCTTTGGGTGGTTGTTGATGGCTTCAGTATGCCGAATCACGATAAACGGCCACGCCGCCTGATCGGCATGAGCGCTCATAGCGACGACTGTCATAATCAAAACACCAAGCACAGCAGCTGCAAAAAAATTTCTCATCTGTTCTTCTCTTTCATTTCTATATCATTCTTTCCCAGTGCAAGCGGTTTCTCCGCGCCACACCATTTGAACACCTCGGCAATGCTGTGCAGCAACGTGATCGTTCCCGTCACGCCCCAAACGCCGCCGGGATTGGAAAGGATTTTTCCACCCTCACGGCGGCGAGAGTTTGTTGCATTGTTATTTTCTACCTGATGATCACCATCATGCCTGGCTTGGTGTACTGGGCGCGTATCGCGTTCGGCGTCGCCACCACCTCCCAGTTCATTGGACGTCTGGCGTCAATGCTCCACGTCGTGCCCGAACCGCCAATCGTGCCAGAGCAGGTGAGGATGTCCATGCTCGAGGTTTCCTTAGGCTCGGAGAGCATGCGCAGCGTCATGCTTGCGGGCAACAGCAAGCTGCCGGCGACGTCGAACATCGCACCGTTGGCTGCGGCTTCTCCGCCTCTCGTCAGCGTGGCGTTGCCTGTCACGGCAAGACCCGAAAGCGGCTGGGTAGGTGCAAAGCTCTTCAGCTCCGTGCCGGCGGCGGCCGTCACCTTGACGTTTCGATCAAGCGACGGCGCAAGAACCGTCTCGATTGCGGCAGGCGTTGTCGCGTCACCGCCCGTGAACCACTTGGCTCGGAGATAGGCGAGTATCGCGGCACGCTCCGCTTCCGTCGGCTGACGCGTGCAGACGATCAGCTCGCCGACCTCGCCCTTCCACATGCCTCCGCTTGTCTCAGACCCGTAGTAGAACGACGTCCCTCCTGGTCCGAGGCGCCCACCGACCTGCACAACGTCAATGGCGGCCTGATGAGGTCTCATTTTAGCATTCACCGATGCCTTTGCGGACCCTGTTGCGGCACCGTTCTCAAACGTCTGCAAGTATGCGAGAGCGCCGTAGCTGTGGTTGTAGTGCGCGAAGACGAATCCTGCGCCCGCCTTGAAGCTAGAAAGCCCCGTAATAGCGAAGACTCTGCCAACCACACCGCCGTACACAGCAACCGTTCCACTGTCTCTCGGCTCGATGTGGCAGCCGACAGGTGCATCATAGTCGAACGCCGGACTCGCTGCCGTCGCAAGGGAGAACGGGCTCCTGTCTCTCCCGCTGCCGTCAGCAGTGGGATCAACGCCGTCGCCGACACGCGCCGCGACGAACACGGTGTAGGTGGCGTCGTCGTTGTGGTTCGTGTAGCTGTCGAGGACGAGCGCGCGCGTCCCGTCGAAACCGAGCGCGGCATGTCCGTTCATAGACGTTAGCGTGGGAAGGTTCGGGCTCACCGTGCCGGAAGCACCATAACGCCAATTCTTCACGAAGCTGCCGCCGGCGCGTCCCTTGTTGCGAACGGACACAACCTCGCCGTTGGCCACCGTCAGCGTGTCTTCGTCGGCGGCGTCCATCCACACGTCAATCTTCGAGACGACCGAAGTCGGGATAAGCGAAAGCGCACCTTCAGAGACGGCGACTTTGCCGTCAGCCGCAACGGAACCGACCATCAGCTCTCCGGATCCCGTCTTGGTGAGTGATGGCGTCTGTCCGTCTGAGAGTCCGCCGACCGACGTAGCCGCCGCCGTGCCCTGCGGCACCTTGATGGCGACAACACCGTATTTCTCGACTTTCGTCCCAGAATACCACTTGCGCTTCAAGTAGGCAAGAATAGTATCATACGTAGATGCATTGTAATTCGTGCACACAATCACTTCGCCGATTGCTCCGTCCCAGTAGTTGTTGGGGACGCAGTTTGCAGCGAAGCGCGAGCCAATCGTCAATCGGTCGAATGCAAGGGAAAAGGCGCCATCGTTATTGTTTTGGTCGTTAGTGCCGTCAATATAATCAATCTCCGAGCGACGTTTAGCACCGCTACCATTGGAATAGAATGAATACAGAGAAGGATCTCCGTTCCCGGTTTTGATTCCACCAAGATTGTTAGAAGCACCTTTGCCGTTATAGAGACTCAAATACCTATCACCATCATACTGCTGATACATCGTATAATCCGACTGATAGTCGTCGGCGGCAATGGACGAAAGGGCAAAGGAGAAGAACCCATGATATGTGGCGTGTGAATTTCGCTCAAATGCGATAAAGAGCATTAGATTGCCTTGGGGATCGCTTGATGTTCCGTAGGCCAGATTCGAAAACAGCATGCTCTGGTTGCTGCCGTTGAATCTATAGGACGGACGACCGTTGACCCCGTTCGCCGTGAATGTGCAAGGGCTGCCAGAGGTCGGCGGCGTAAACGCGCCGCCCGCCGTGCCGCGATTCGCGATGGACTGCACGGACGTGCCGTCTGCGGCGGTCTCCTGCCACGCATCCGCCCAGATTGCGCAGTTGGTCAGAACCGCGTATTCCGCAGCGGTACATCCCAATGAGGAATTGACGGGCGTATCGAACGCCGCGCCGTCCTCCAGCTCGATCGTCGCGCCGGCGTAGGTGTTCAATTTAGCGTTCGGTCCAAGCGACGCTCCGGCGGCGAACTTGAGCGTTCCTTCCTTGAGCGTCGTCGTCCCAGTAATGGAACCGCCGCGCAGGAACGTAAGAGTTCCTGCTCCAATCTTGGTGAATCCGCTGTCTATAGAGACCTCGCCGTTACAGATCATGGTATCAAGCTGCAATTCCGCACCCTCGTCGATGTCGAATGTGGGCATGTAGCTGCCGTGGCCGATATGGCTCGCGTATGCGCTGATGACGGACGGGGTTCCGTTCGAGGACGGCAGCACCTTGATATTATGCTTCATCGCCCAGGACTTCCAAGTGTTCAGGCCTTGCTCGCCACTGACGATATATCCATGGTATCCAACCAACCGTCCACCGCGCATCACGACGTTCGGCAGGGGAAGATGCGTATCCGTCGTGACTGTTCCGTTCTCATGCACGGTCAGCGTCCAGTCGGAGGCGTTCGCATCGTGTCCGCCCCAATTGTCGCCGGGAAGTTGCAACGTGCCTTCCTCGACAGAGAACGAGAGTGCCCGCGCCGACGAGATGGCGAGCAAACCGCCGCCAAGCTTTTGGATTGAGAGCGTCGCGGACGAGCTGTTCGCAAGCGACGTCAGCGTCGCCTCGTTGCCTGCCGCCACGGTGATGTCGAGCCAGGCGGTCGTCTCGGACTCGCTTCGGTAGGTGACGCTCGCCGCACCCGTGCCGGAGACGGTAACGCCGTTCCCTTCATAAGACCACACGTCATCCGCCACGGCGGAGAACGCAAAAGCGGCAACCACGGAGACTGCGGCTATCAGTGTCTTTATCATTTTCATTTTCTTTTTCCTTTCTTGGTGTAACAGTGTCTTGGTGTTTAAGATTTCCGCGCCTTGATCACGCTTTCCATCTGCGCGACGGCCTCCAGCGCCTTTGCCTCGTACATGTCGAACGTGCGAGTCCACGGCGCCATCATGTAGCCCTTGATCCGATCCTTGCTGCAATGCGCGTCGCAGAACTGCACAAGTCCGTCGAAGTTCGTGTCGCAGCAGAAATTCGACCCAGCCGGAATCTGGTCGAATCCGGCCTTGTCGAGGTCTATGTAGCGGTTCGTGGCAAGTTTTGTCGCGTCAAACTCCGCGCCGTAGTGCCAGTTCGACTGCAGCACGCTCCTCGGCATGCGCTTCAGGAACTCGTCCTTGTGTTTCCAGCTGTAGTCGCTCCATATCCACGGGCGGCATCCCGCTTTCTCCGTGACCTTCACGAACCACAGGAAGTCGTGCCACCAAAGGTCACCCTGACGGCAGACGGCGAGAAGATGCTTTTTCTGGCAGTCGTAGCTCTCTTCATCGTAGCCGAGGTGGAAGAATCGCGGATGGTCGAATATCTCCACTGCGTCTTTGATGAGGTCTTCGCAGACCTGATAGTACTTCTTCGTGGAGACCATGCGGTGATAGTCCTTGAGCCACGTATCGTGCGTGGCGGAGAAGTTCATCTTCGGGATGACCTCGAAGCCCATCCCGCGCAGACGGTCGAGTTCGGCGCGGAGCTTCTCGACAGACCAGCTCCCCTTCACGGCCAGTTCCGGATGGCTGGGGTACTGCACGATTTCCGCGAGGTCGATGACGATCTGGTTGCACCCCGCTTTGGCAAGTGCGGCAGAGAGCTTACTCCATGACTTCTCCGAGAAGCGCACATGGTCGGCGCAACAACGCGTGAGCCATCTTTCAGGGAGGGATGGATCCTGCGTCTCAAGCGGGATGTCCTTCCACG